>MAAC01015779.1_pt1 | contig 10129 bp, 9 predicted proteins | sample 1115981 | NCBI WGS metagenome assembly MAAC01 (sample SAMN04961126, study PRJNA320927) | seawater metagenome | isolation source: sample BD02T64 sea water enriched with oil for 64 days | place: USA:Gulf of Mexico | collected 2013-07-27 | reverse complement strand
TTAACTTACTGGGTCGTTTTCAGCAGGTTGATCTAGAGGGCGTCAGATTGATTCTGGATGTGGCCCATAACCCACAGGCAACAGAATTATTGGCACAAAGGTTACGTACACAAAAATTGCCGTCAGTGGATCAGAAGATCATTGCCGTTAGTGGGATTATGGCCGACAAGGATATTCCCGCCATGTTTTTACCACTGGTACCCTTGGTGAAAGACTGGTTTTTTTGCGATATTCCCGGTCAGCCCAGGGCTGCCGATGCGCGAAAGTTATCGACGCTGTTGTACAATGTGAACGGTTCGAATGAGGTCAATGTTGTCGAGAGCAAATCGCCAGTTGCGGCACTTCAGGCTGCACTAGCTAATGCTAATATTGGTGATTCTGTGGTCGTTTTTGGTTCATTCTTTACGGTAGGGCCTGTATTAGAGTGGCTTGATCAAGCACAAAAAGGGAGTATTGGTGGTGGGTGAAAATTTAAAGCAGCGTATCGTCGGTGCGCTAGTATTGATCGCTCTAGCGATAATCATCATTCCCTTGATGTTTGATTTTTCTGGCAGTCGAGAAGTAGATACCCAGACTCAAATCCCCCCAAGGCCTGAGATAAAACCAGTTACTGTGCCAGAGCCCGTAAGGCCAGAAAATATTGTCCCAGCCAAGTCGGATGAAGAAATTTTCCAGTTTGGTGTGGATTCAGCTGAGCAGGGTAGTTCTCTGGATGATGAAGTACCGGCTCTTTCACCTGAAGGACTCCCCGTTGCTTGGGTATTACAGGTTGGTAGTTTCCGAGATGACGATTCGGCGAAGACCTTGTTAAAAAATCTGTTGGAAGATGGCTATAAGGCCTTTGTCCGAGAGAAGAAAGAAGGAAAGAATAATTTAAGTCGTGTTTTTGTGGGGCCCGATGTTTTAAAGAAAAAGCTCGTTAAAGAAAAAACTGCCATTGATAAAAAATATGGTGTTGATACTATTTTGGTCCGTTTTGAACCCTGACCTGTGAAAAGCTCTCTGTTACACTTTGCGCCTGTATTCAAGGCAGCCAAACTATGACTAAAAGCAGCTGAACCTATGACTTGGGCTGACTGGGCAATTATTGCTGTACTGGGGTTGTCTGCACTCATCAGCGTGGTACGTGGTTTCGTTAAAGAAATCGTGTCTTTGCTTATTTGGGTGGCTGCTGCGGTCATCGCTTCTATATTTCACGACCAGCTTGCTGTCTGGATGGTCGACTGGATTAGCACACCATCATTACGCATGCTGACTGCATGGATATTACTTTTTGTTGCTGTATTAATTGTTGGCGGCATTTTAAATTATTTGTTGGGTAAGTTGGTCGAGGCCACCGGGCTCTCAGGTACAGATCGTCTGCTGGGGCTATTGTTTGGATTGGCCCGTGGTCTCATTATTTTGATGGTCATTGTGATTATTTTGCCCAGTGTGTTGCCTGTAGATCAAGACCTGTGGTGGCAAGAATCGATATTGATTCCCTATTTTTTAGAGTACGAAGACTGGGCTAGGGAAACGGGTGCAGCAGTATTAGATTTTTTGAAAAACCTGCTTTAGTCGGCAGGTGTTTGATTGTAGTAAGACAGAACGAAATAGTCGTTTAAGGGGTTGTCAGGTCCATGTGTGGTGTAGTCGGAATTGTCGGTAAAAGCGATGTTAAATTGCATCTTTATGATGCGTTGACCATGCTTCAACATCGTGGCCAGGATGCTGCTGGTATCATGACCTGTGAAGGAGGGCGCCTCAATCAGCGGAAAGGTGTCGGCCTGGTGAAAAGTGTTTTTCATTCACGGCATATGGCAGAGCTGGTTGGCAATATGGGCATTGGGCACGTGCGTTATCCCACGGCTGGAAGCTCGGGGCCAGCCATGGCACAACCCTTCTATGTAAATTCCCCCTATGGCATTTGCATGGCCCATAACGGCAACTTGACCAATGCCGATGAGCTGATGGAGCATCTGTTTAAATCAGATTTGCGTCATATCAACACAGATTCCGATTCCGAAGCTCTGCTCAATGTGTTCGCCCATGAATTGCATCTGCAAGGAAAATTGAGACCTACCCCCAGTGATATTTTTGAATCCGTGCGTCGGGTTCACCTCCGCTGCCGAGGTGCCTATGCAGTCGTGGGTATGATTGCCAACTACGGTATGGTGGCATTTCGCGATCCCCTGGGTATTCGCCCACTGGTATACGGCCAACGTGAAACCGAAGAGGGCATGGAATATATTGTAGCCTCAGAGAGCGTGGCATTTGATGTGCTTGGTTTTGAGCTGGTGAGAGATTTAGAGCCAGGGGAAGCCCTGTATGTAGATGAACATGGTGAGTTGCATTTGCAGCAATGTGCCGATAATCCCAAATTGATGCCCTGCATCTTTGAGCATGTTTATTTTGCTCGTCCAGATTCTATTATCGACGACATATCTGTCTATAAATGTCGTTTACGGATGGGCGAAAAGCTGGCTGATAAAATAACCCGCTTATATCCCGATCTTGATATTGATGTAGTTATTCCAATACCGGATACCAGTCGGGTGTCTGCACAGGCTATTGCAGAGCGACTGGGTATCAAGTTTCGTGAAGGTTTCATGAAAAACCGGTATATCGGTCGTACCTTCATCATGCCGGGGCAGAAGGAGCGAAAGAAATCCGTTCGGCAGAAACTGAACCCCGTTAAACTGGAGTTCCTGGGTAAGAGTGTACTGTTGGTTGATGACTCGATAGTTCGTGGCACGACCTCAAAAGAAATCATTCAGATGGCCCGTGATGCCGGCGCCAACAAAGTTTATATGGCATCTGCAGCGCCGCCGGTACGTTTCCCTAACGTATACGGTATTGACATGCCATCGGCAACAGAGCTGATTGCTCACGATCGAACCGCTGAGGAGGTTGCTGAACTTATTGGTGCAGATTGCCTTATTTATCAGGACTTACAAGACTTGGTGGACAGCGCCAAAGAGGGTAACTCAGAGATAGAATACTTCGATTGCGCAGTATTTGATGGTAACTATGTGACAGGTGATGTGGACCAGACTTATCTGGATAAATTAGATACAGCTCGAAATGATAACGCTAAATTAAAGAATGGTAGACCTGTAGACTCAGGCAATGGTGAGGTGATTGGTCTACACAATACCGATGTGGAAGCTGAATAAATGATAGATGATGACAGCTATGATCCTCTGGCCGGTGCTGGGCTTGATACTCTAGCCATCCGTACGGGACATGTACGCACGGCAGAAGGTGAACACGGTGAACCCCTGTTTTTGACCTCAAGTTATGTGTTTGCTGATTCGGCCGAGGCGGCAGCTCGCTTCTCTGGTGAGCAGCCGGGTAATGTTTATTCTCGTTATACCAATCCGACAGTACGTATTTTTGAAGAGCGCATTGCCGCTCTGGAAGGTGCGGAACAAGCGGTGGCAACGTCCTCTGGTATGGCGGCTATTCTCAGCACCTGTATTGCCTTGCTACAGGCTGGTGACCATATCGTTTGTTCACGCAGTGTTTTTGGTACAACCACCGTATTACTTGATAAATACCTGAGTCGTTTTGGTATTAAGACAACATTTGTGTCACTCACAGACCTAGATGAATGGCAGCAGGCTATTTGTGCCGAGACCAAAATACTGTTTTTGGAAACGCCCTCAAACCCCCTGTGTGATGTGGCAGATCTTCCAGCACTCGCTGCATTGGCGCAGAGCAACGAGGCTCTGTTGGTGGTAGATAACTGTTTGTGTACCCCGGCGCTGCAACAGCCACTTAAGCTGGGTGCTGATTTAGTCATTCATTCGGCGACTAAATACATCGATGGCCAAGGCCGTTGCATGGGTGGTGTTGTTGCTGGTCGCAGTGAGCTGGTAGAAGAAGTACTGTCCTTTATTCGCAGTGCTGGCCCGACCATGAGCCCATTCAATGCTTGGGTATTCCTCAAAGGTCTGGAAACCCTTAGATTGAGAATGGATGCCCACTCAGCTAATGCCCTGGAACTTGCACAGTGGTTACAGCAACAGCCCCAAGTGGAACAAGTATTCTATACAGGATTAACGGATCATCCTGGTCACGCCATTGCTGCTAAGCAACAGCGTGCTTTTGGTGGCGTGCTGTCTTTTCGAGTGAAAGGTGGGCGTGAACAGGCTTGGCAGGTGATCGATGGTACCCAGGTGTTATCGTTGACCGCCAACCTGGGTGATGCCAAAACGACGATTGTTCATCCAGCCACAACCACCCACGGTCGATTGACTGATGAGCAAAAAGCCGAGACAGGGATCACCGAAAATCTTATTCGTATTGCGGTAGGCTTGGAAGATATAGAAGATATTAAAGCAGACCTGTTACGGGGCCTTTCGGCGATTTAATCTTTGGGTTCACTTCGTGACACTTTGTGACATCAGCGGAGTTTGAATTTAATGCAAAAAGCTGTAGACCAGATTGTCTCCAATGTCGGTAAAGTCTTGCTGGGTAAACAACAGCAGATTAAATTGTCTTTGGCCTGTATGTTCGCCCAAGGCCATTTATTGATCGAAGACTTACCCGGTATGGGGAAAACCACCTTGGCTCATGCCTTTGCCAAGGTGTTAGGCCTTTCTTTCAGTCGCATTCAATTCACCAGTGACTTGCTTCCCGCAGATATTCTCGGGGTTTCTATCTACGATAGAACCAAAGCACATTTTGAATTTCATCCTGGCCCTATTTTTAATCAGCTATTACTGGCTGATGAAATTAACCGCACTACGCCTAAAACCCAAAGTGCATTATTGGAAGCCATGGCTGAAGGGCAGGTCACCGTTGAGGGTGAGACTCGACCATTGCCTGAGCCGTTCTTTGTGATCGCCACACAAAACCCAACCACACAGGCCGGCACCTTCCCTTTGCCAGAGTCTCAGTTGGATCGCTTCTTAATGCGTATTGAGTTGGGTTATCCAGACCCTGCTTCAGAGCGTGAAATGCTGTCAGGGGCTGATCCAAGAAAGCAGCTTGCGACTATTCCAACGGTTATATCATCCGAGCAACTGTTGAAAATCCAGCAACAAGTGTTGCAGGTAAACGTGTCTGAAAGCCTGGTTGATTATTTACAGCGGCTGGTTCAATTTACCCGTGATGATCCTATGTATTTCACCGGCTTATCGCCTCGGGGTGCCCTTGCTACCTTGCAGAGTGCCCGAGCCTGGGCGTTCATTCAGAATCGCCAATATGTGATTCCTGAAGATATTCAGGCCGTATTGCCGAGTGTTGCAGGGCATCGTTTGCGAGGATCAGCCGAATTTTCAGGTCAACCTGGTGAGGTGCTGGTGCAAAAGGTGCTCAATGCCGTGGATATTATCTAGCCGTACAGTCTTAAGAGCGTTATTCATAGGAGTAATAACCATGGTTGAGAGGTTGGGGCAGTTTTTCCGCGACCGCTTCTCACATTGGGTTTATCGACGTTTACCACCATCTCGTTCAGTCTCGTTGAACAATCGCAGTTTATTTATCTTTCCCTCTAAAGCCGGTTTTGGCTTCTTATTATTGATTCTACTTTGCTGGCTAGTGGCCACCAATTATGAAAACAACGTGGTATTTGCCATTACCTGCTTGCTGGTATCCGTGTTTATGGTCGCCATTCTGCATAGTTTTTCTAACCTATCGGGGTTAACACTGAGCTTTGCCAGGGCAACACCCGCGTTTGCCAAAGAGCAACTGGTGGTTGACGTGGTATTGCATCAGGAGCAGCCCCGTTATCGTGAAACCTTGAGCCTCTCCTTCGTGGGTGAGGACGCGGTGATCACAACGCTGGGTGATCATGAAGAAATCCGTATAAAAGTGCCTCTGTATGCGCCAAGGCGCGGTCTTTATAACCCGGGCAGGCTGACGCTTGAAAGTGTTTACCCTCTGGGTTTACTGAGGGTCTGGACTAAAGTTGACCTCGACATCAGCTGCCTGATTTACCCTCAACCAGTGTTCGATTCACCAAAGACCTTTGTTGCCAATAGTCGGGGAGAAGGCCTTCTGCAGGTGGGCGATGGCAGTGAAGATTTTGTCGGGCTTAATGAGTATCAAACAGGTGACTCACTGAAAAAAGTTGCCTGGAAGCAATATGCCAAGGAACAGGGCATGTATACCAAGCACTACGCGGATTATCAGGATGAGCGTATCTGGTTGGACTGGGATGATTATCCTGCACTTGATCGTGAGGCGCGTTTATCCCGGCTCTGCGGCGGCTTGTTGCAGGTCTCTGGTACCGACAAAGCTTACGGTCTGAGGTTGCCGGGCATAGAAATACTGCCAGATAACAACGAGGCGCATCGGCTAAAAGTGCTCCGTGAGCTGGCCCTGTTTGAAGTGCCGAATAGGGGGCAAGCAGGGGACGAGAAGGTAAGGGGGCAGAGCGTATGATTCCCGCTTGGCAAATTCATAGAAATGCTCTGGTCTGGTTGTTGTTAGCCTTCGCTGCCGTCATTTTAATTCACTCAGCCCACCTACCCAATTGGATAACACTGGCGGCATTAGTTGCTGTCATCTGGCGTGTGCAGCGTTATCGGGGTGTCTGGCCAACCCCAAGCCGCTGGGTAAAACTGAGCTTGTTGGCCATGTGCGTGGCCGGGTTGTTTCTGGAATACGGCAAGCTGACTGGTTTAGAGCCAATGGTGGCACTGTTGGTCTCTGCCTACACCTTAAAACTGTTGGAAATGGAACACCGGCGAGATGCACTACTGGTGGTCTTTTTGGCCTTTTTTATCGCAGCGGTTCAGGCATTGTTTGATCAGAGCATTGGTAATGCCATTTACATTCTAGGCTGTATTTTGCTGATTATTGCCGCCTTGGTGGGTTTGCATCAGGGGGATGTACTGCTTTCGACCCAGTCTCAGGCCCTGTTTAAGTCTCATGCGCTACGCCCCCTGAAGAAGGGGCTGGTTATATTGTTACAGGCCATACCGCTGATGATACTGCTGTTTATTATTATGCCCAGACTGGGCTCCCTTTGGGCTGTGCCGATTCAGAGCCACAGTGCAAAAACGGGCGTTACCGACACCATGAGCCCGGGGGATTACAGCCGCCTTGGGCGCTCCGCCGATTTAGCTTTTCGGGTGAGTTTTGACGGGGAAATACCACGCCAGCACCAGCTGTATTGGCGAGGGTTAGTGCTATCAGATTTTGATGGCCGTCAGTGGTCCCGGTCTGGCCTTGATAGTTATAGCGGCCGTGACTTAAATGACGGGGGATTTTTACAGTGGTTTGGCAAATCCATCCAGCCTTGGGATTCACTGATAGAACGGCTTGGGCAGCCCATTCGCTACAGTGTGGTGATGGAGCCATCACAACAGCCTTGGTTATATAGCCTGCCCACACCGGTTCCTCAAAGTACCGGTGTCGCCCTAACCCGTGACTTCTGGCTTCTGTCATCTGCGCCGGTTACCGCTAAAACACAGTACGAGGTCGATAGCTGGCTCGACTACAAAGTAGCCGCCAATGATTTATCGAATTACCGTCAATCCATTGAGTTAGAAATACCACCGGGCTACAACCCGCGTACGGTGGAACTGGCACAACGCTGGCGGAGAGAAACCAGTAACGATAAAGCATTGATTCGAAAGGTGCTGGGTCTCTACAACGAACAATTCGTCTACACATTACAGCCTCCGCTGTTGGGCAAGCACAGCGTGGATGAATTTCTGTTTGATACCCAACGGGGTTTTTGTGGGCACTTCTCAAGCAGCTTTGTATTTTTTATGCGTGCCGCGGGTGTCCCTGCCAGAGTGGTGGCCGGATACCAGGGTGGGGAGCGTCACCCTGATAACTACCTGTTAGTTCGTCAATATGATGCCCATGCCTGGGCTGAAGTCTGGATAGCAGGGGAAGGCTGGATCAGGGTTGATCCCACTGCCGCAGTGGCACCAGAACGGATAGAAGCCAACCTTGAAGAAGCTCTGGGGGATAACGAAGGCTTTTTAGCCGACTCACCCCTATCACTGATGCACTTTCGGCATATTAATTGGCTTAATAGTTTACGGCTGAAACTGGATTCACTGAACTACAGCTGGGCGCGTTGGGTGTTGGGTTACGATAGTATTCAGGAAGACCTATTGGAAAAATGGTTGGGTGCCTACAACCCGTTAAGGATTGCCTTGGCTCTACTGATAGCCGGAGGGGGGCTGCTGGGGCTATTGGCCCTCTGGCAGTTGCGGCACAGGTTTAGTTCAAAACACGATGAACTGGACCGGGTATTTTTACGTTTATGTCAAACCTTGGAAAAGGCCGGAATTCCCAGAGAAACAGGGGAGGGGCCAAGAGCTTATGCACAACGGGTTGCCGAACAGCGGCCTGATTTAGCGCGACAAGTGAAAGGTATCAACGCCGTTTATGAGCATATGCGTTATGGGAGTGAGGGGCAGGAAAGGTTGAAGGTGTTAAAGAATGCTATTAGGAGATTAAAATAAAGTTTTGGCACATCCCTCCGCCGTCTATTCCCTAGATCAGTCGCTATATGTCAGCCAAGAAAAGATTTAAACCCTCTCAACACACTGTTTTATCTATAAATGAAGGCGGAACACCTGTGTGCCACCCTGAGATAAGGTGCCAAAGTGATATAGTGCCCGAGTCCTTATAATTAGCTGTTAAGTACATTATGAATAATATTCCAAATAATGAAGAAATAACCAAAAAGCTAGAGGCTGTCAGTGGTTTAATAACCGGAGAAAACGTTGAAAAGAATATTTCACGATTAAATCTTTTCATAAAAAAAGCATTTGATGTCTGGTTTTTAATTGATCCCGTCACAGGTTCAGTTGCAAAAGGAGCGCAAATTGCAACCTCCGCCTTCGATGATCTTTTTAATGGTTTAAGCAAAGCTACACAGCAAGACATAGATAACGTTTTTAATGAAATTTTAAAAGACCACAACGAGCAGCTATCAAAACTTAATAAATCACTTGCTTTGCTTATCCCTAAAGCAAGTGTTACTTATGATCAAAATAATTGGTCACTTCAGGGTCACGGTATTAGCAGTCTTACAGACTATTCCAATCATGAGTTTAAGATAAATTTCATAGATGAATTAGATGACCCTGAAAATTACTATGCTCACTGCAATGTTACAGGTAGTCACATTGAAATTGATTCTGATGGCGTACATATTACGCTCCCAGAAAATTTTGATGTGCGTGCAGGTACAAAAATAAAAGTGATGCTCCAACGTATGACTTATGATGTGTGATGCAATTAAAGGGGTCAGACCCCTTTAATTTTAGGAGGGACATATGGAATCAATAATATCCAATGTAATTGGTGTTTTAATAGGCGCTCTAATAACTGTTCTAGCAGCTAGAAAATATTATGAAAAAGCTAGCATTGATCTTGCGAAAGAAGCAAGCGAACTAAAGTATCTGAATGAATTAATGTTGCGAGGTATGGAAAATGCCGGACTTGCACAGTTTGGCAGAGATGAAAACGGTAATATAAAAGGCTTACTAATAACATTTTCAGCAAATGTTTCATGTGAATCTAGTATCTCAGGTAACTTATCAGCATCTGATGAAGAAAAAATCTAACAAGGGTAGGCAACCGGATCGCAAAAAAGCCGGTGGCTTTTCACGTCCGTTGCTACAAGCGTTATGAGTAAGAAGAAGAAAGGAAGTAAAAAGGAGAGAGCGGCGAGGAAGCATCTACTCGAGCAACCGTGGTGGAAGTTTAAGGAAAACTGGTTTTTCGTGGGAGTCTTCGTTGTCATCGTACTTATTGTCGGTCTTGCTGCAATAAGCTAAGGCCCAAGTTTAGTATGGGCACTAGAATAGGAGAAAAGCCGTCAGTGTATAATTCAGACTATGTACCAACTCAAAAAAAGAAAGAAAAAGAAAGGGGTCGGTGACAATTGATAATTAATATCATTCTTGTTTGTCACCGACCCCTTTAATTCTGGGCCTCTACAACGAGAAATTTGTCTACACATTGCAGCCCCCGCTGTTGGGTAAGCACAGCGTGGATGAATTTCTGTTTGATACCCAACGGGGTTTTTGTGGGCACTTCTCAAGCAGCTTTGTGTTTTTTATGCGTGCGGCGGGTGTCCCTGCCAGAGTGGTTGCCGGGTATCAGGGTGGGGAGCGACACCCCGATAACTACCTGTTAGTTCGTCAATACGATGCCCATGCCTGGGCTG
>MAAC01008134.1_pt1 | contig 10132 bp, 9 predicted proteins | sample 1115981 | NCBI WGS metagenome assembly MAAC01 (sample SAMN04961126, study PRJNA320927) | seawater metagenome | isolation source: sample BD02T64 sea water enriched with oil for 64 days | place: USA:Gulf of Mexico | collected 2013-07-27 | reverse complement strand
AATTGGCAGCTGAGCAGTATCAATGAAGATTTTTTACCATTAAAGCTAACAGCAGCTCATAAAAATCACCGAGTGGCGTTAACACTAAGCGACAGCCCAATGACCTTGCATGGTGATAAAGGTTATAGCCAAAAAACTGAAAGTGGCCATGCGTCTTATTACTTTAGCTACCCATTTTTACAGGTAAAAGGTAGCCTAACATTTGCTGGAAAAAACTATAAAGTATCAGGAAATGCCTGGTATGACAGAGAATGGTCGGCCAGTTTACTCGATAAAAACCAACTTGGTTGGGACTGGTTCAGCTTAGTTGATTCTGACTCAGGAAAGTCAGATCAAAAAGGATTAATGCTGTTCTGCATTCGGGGGCTTAAACAAAAAACTGATCAAGGTAACGATATAAATAACCAAGATAATAATGGGCTCAGTAATGGCCACGGTTATGATTATTGCCGTGGTACGCATATAGCGGCTGATGGACAAGCTACGGATATTTCAAAAGACAGTATTAAGCTGTCTGTCGTTGATACAGTAACACTAGATAACCGCGATTATCCGAGCAAGTGGCAAATAGAATTAACTGATTCCCCTGTTATTTTTATAGAAAGTATCACTAAAGATTCACGCAACAAATTAACGATTCCCTATTGGGAAGGCCGAGTTAAAGCGAGTGGAGGCTTTACTGGTAATGGCTATGCGGAGATAACTGGCTACTAAATAGCAGGTATTAACGCTAGTCTCATGGCAACATTAACAGTGAGCGTAAAGCCGATATTTTTAGTTCTTCTGTGATATTTCGGCTTTAATTTAGCTGAGCTAAGCAACGGGACCTACCGGCGAATTAGCTGGGGCAAACACCGCATTGCTCTGGTTTTTTCTGGGTTTTAATAAACGCACCTCTTTCCAAAATTTAACTAACACTGTTTGTATTCCGGCTCCGCTGTAGCCTGCTGGTTGCAGCAAGATTTCTTCGGATACATCTGCGCTTAGCGCACCAGTCTGAGGGACCATGGAAGTATTAAAATAGTAATCATCATCGTCCGACGCATCTGCATCCCATACATGATAGTGAATTCGAGGAGCATTAGTATTAGCATCTTCATCGCCAAGATCATAAATATGCTCAAGTTGGCTACCATTCAATTTGAATCCGTTAGCCGGTAAAAAACTGACATCATTAGCCCAATTAATGAGGGTATCACCGCCTACTTCCATGCGAATGTTCAACTCAGTAACCGATTCCCAAAATGGCTCTAGATCGTCATTCAGTATGACCCGTGAGGCATAATGGTTCACTTTATATTTCGGTGCTACATTCACCCATTGTTGGCGAAAATCTACATTACCGTTAAATTCATCTACCCGCGCAATGACCAACCTTGGAAATGGCTCCACTTCATCTGGAAGATCGTATTCATGCTCAAATTGATACGTGCCTGGTTCAAGAGGGTTATCACCAAGGGATAGTTGGTCAATCACCAAAAAGCCTGGCAACAGGCGTAGTGTGTCAGCCTGCCCATCTCCCCAATCAATACGAATAAGCCGAGTGGGGGCATCGACCACTATGGTCGCGCAAGCAATGATACTGTCGGTCGAGACGAAAAAGTCAATTATTCGAGGGATTGGTGTCGGTTGTTTTATTGGATCCAAAGCAACTAGGTTTGGGGCAATGGCAATGGGTTCGCAAAGAGATTTTTTCATGTGAATTCCATTTAATAATGTTGTATATGAAATATAGAACACATACCTAATTTATCAACTAGATATGATTGTGGAGTTCATAGTCATTTAACTGTTTGATAGAGCAGCGCTATGGAGGAGATAGATGGGGTTTAAAGGTGCTTTATATTGGTTTAATTCGAAAAAGTAACAGTGTAGTAGGCAAGAAAATAAATCTTGCCAGCGACTGACAAAGCGAAATAGACAAACTAAGTAAACTCCACTACTGGTATGAGCTTAGAGCGGATGTCTGCCACAAGTACCAACATATGTTGTCTATGCGCACCAACGCCTATAAATTCTATGCGGTAAATTCCCTACTGTTCAATATTTGGTCGTTAGTTTTTTGTGGTTCATTCAGTATAAGTAAACCGTGAACTATACTTAAGTAAAAAGGAATGGGAGTTTACATAATGAGCCTGAGTGACGTACCAGCGGGTAAATCTTTACCCGATGATTTCAATGTAATTATCGAAATCCCTGCCAATGCCGATCCAATAAAGTATGAGATCGACAAAGACAGTGGTACTATTTTTGTTGACCGTTTCATTGCTGCGCCAATGTTTTATCCGTGCAATTACGGCTATGTAAATAATACGCTGTCACTTGACGGTGACCCTATCGATGTTCTTGTACAAACTCCCTATCCGCTAATGACTGGTAGTGTCATCCGTTGTCGTCCTGTAGGCGTATTAAAAATGACGGATGAGTCTGGTGAAGACGCTAAAATTATCGCCGTTCCACACAGTAGCCTTAGTAGCGAATATGACAAAATTGTAAATGTTGGCGATATTCCTAAGTTATTGAAAGCACAAATAGTGTCATTTTTTCAACATTATAAAAGTCTTGAACAAGGAAAATGGGTCAAAATAGATCGTTGGGGTGATATTGAGGAGGCAAGAACAGAAATTTTATCCAGCTTTAAACGCACTAAATTAAAATAGCCTGAAGGTGCTAGGATATGGATACTGATCGAGTCTCCATCACAGTATTTTATGATGGAGCCTGCCCTAAATGCGTAAAAGATAGGCGCTTTTATGAGCGTCTTGCGGGGCAAGGTGGTAAACAAATCAGATGGTTTGACATTACTGGCCAAGATGAATATTTAAAACGTCTATCCATTGACCCACTCAAAGCGCTTTCTGAACTTCACCTCCAGCTTTCCGATGGTAAAATTTTATCTGAATTAGACGCATACATCGTCTTAATGGAGCGTGTATGGTTACTAAAGAGCATAGCCTGGCTTATTTCTCTGCCAGTTATCCGCCCATACTTGGCAAAGCTTTATCACCAAAGAGTACAGAGACGATTAAAAGCATCAGGGCGAATATAATCACCTATTTTCTACTTGTTTAACTATCTACACATGCTGATATTATTCAATGATGCCAAGTTGCCGAGAATGATAATCCGGTTAGTCAAGGGAGTGGTTTAAGTGTCTCCCCTGCTTTTCCGCTGTATATTCTGAATGCATAAATGCCCAAACAGATATGATCCCGACAGCAGAAATCAAGATAAGCATATTCATAAAACTAGACCAGCCACCCGCGCTATCTGCCAGTCTTCCCCCAATAAAAGCAAACGCTGCACTGGCCGCAAAGCCAAAGGCATCAATTAAACAAACCAATGTCGCACTATGGGGGCCGCCGTATTCAATGGAGAATATCGACATGGGCAAGTAATAGGCTGGGGAAATTGAAAAAGCGAACAAAAAAATGGCGCCCAACGCAATTGGGTAATTCAATTCAGCACCAAAATAAAACAAAGGTAAATACTGCAAGGTAAGCACACTCAATAAACTAAGAATTAGAGCTATGGTTAATACTGTCCTGATCCCTCGTTTTGAAAAGCGGTCGTAAAAGGCGATTGAAGCCAAAAGCCCAGCCAAAGAACCAACGGGAAAAACAGTAGAGGCCATTGCTGCCTGTGATGGCGTGAGCTGATAGCTTTCCATAAGATAAACTGCAACAAAGTCCAAAAAGGCCATCATGCAAGTGAGTACCATCAACATGATCACTACCAACCAAACTCTAGGGCTTTGTGCAAATACGAGTAATCCATCCAATGTGCCGCTACCTTTGAGTGGATGGTTATACTTGTTATTCAGTGCTTGTTTTGATGCATTAATCAGCTCAGGGCTAGTTATATTGCTTTCATCCTCAGTGAAAAAGTGAGTCGTTTCAGGTGTTTCCTTTAGGTAAAAATAGCAACCAATAAAAATGACCAACGCAAAAACAGCGGTGATGAATGCGACTGTTCGCCAATGCATAAAGCTCATCAGCCAACCAAAAAACAAGGTAGCCAACACTACACTAAACCTCGAACTGGTAGCAAGAATGCTCCATACTTGTCCATAATGTTGAGGGTGATACCATTCTCCAACCAGTTTAGTCATCCCCGGCCAACCTGAAGATTTGCTGCAATAAAGCAGAAATGAAAAGCCACTAAACGCGATTACATTTGGAGAAAGTCCAAATGCAATAATAAATAACGCAGTAAAAAAAATACCAATTAATAAAGTAAAACGCCCACCAAATTTATCGGCAATAGGTCCCCAAATTATTTTTCCAGCTAGTGCCCCTAAGGTGCCATAGGCCGCAAAGTCCCCGAGATTTGTTTTTGTTAATTCCAAAGTCTCATCAGCAAGCATGGCAGGACTTAGAATGGTGACCATTTGACGACAAACCATCATGGCGGCATAACCCAGATACATGGAAAAAAGAATATTCATTTGTTGCGAGGGGCGGTTAGACATAATCTATCTCTGAACTGTCGTCAGCACAGCCGGTAGCTCTGTTGACGTTGATGGTTAAGTTTTAGCTGATATTTTCACCCCGAGATGTACAAACTGTCCCTATTGCCACCGAACAGACCGTAACCACATATACGAAACAGTATACTTAGGTTAACTTTGGTATCGATAACGCCTTGTCAGGCATTATTATTTGGAACTTGAAATACTTTTTGTGCAGTATGCCTCGATTTCTTTGAATCGGTGTAGGAGAACCCCGCAACCACTCTAATTACTGAATGTCGTTTATCAATTGATATAACCTTTGTTATGACCTGATTCACGCTTGGCCGAACCCAAAAATACCAACCTTTTGGTACTACAGATCTCCGTTCAAATATTTTGTCTTTGAAAATAACATTTTGGTTTTTTTCGTTACAAATAATTCGACTATCATCCATCAATCCATGAACAGATAACTCTAAATGTTTAATTATATGTTGCACGAATCCCCTATTTTTAAATACAAATCTTATTTCGGCTATTAAGTGATCACTATCATTGCTAGATCGAAAAAACTCACAATCTACGTAAAATTCAACTCTAGGCTTAAATTTTTGCGTCCAATAAAACCAAATAGCGGCCGATAATAGACCTAATAAGGTTAACATTTCCTTAATTGATAAATCCATGAGCCTTCCTATGTCTACTGGCTTGCTCAGCGGCAGCTTAAACTGAGATGTTTTGTGCGTTAGAAAAACAAGTCATATTATAAACTATCCACTAGAGCTAATTATTAGGTTTTATCAATACCCCAAATTCCAGCACCCCGTGAGGCGATAAGTAAAAAGCCAAAACAAAACATTATTGCCAGCTCGCCACCGTTTGCAATTGGGAAAATTTCTTTTAATCCATGCGCAATCCAGTAAGCCGCGGCCATAGTGCCACTAGCAATGAATGCTGCTGGGCGCGTGAACAAACCAATCATAATAAGAATACCTGCAACTAATTCAATTGCACCCGCTGCATATAACATAGGGTTGAGTGGCCAAGGGAATTCTAAAGGGAAGTTGAAAAACTTTTGTGTACCATGCCATAAAAATAAAAACCCAATAACTATCCTGAAAAGGGCATAGATTTGTTCTTGAAAATCATCTAGAAATTTCATGTCGTTCCTCCGGTATGATTCATTGTTACTGAATCAATACAAGCCAAATAATTAAACATTTATCTCCTCTCGAAGCATAGGAGATAACTATAGTGTTGAACTGATTAGATTCGAACACCAAACACTCTAGATGGTACTCGTGATGACATGTGGGTGTTATTAAACTTCAGAATGACATGCATTTGTTGTCGTCCTATATTTTAACATTTCCAAAAGTAAACCTAACTTTAACAGTCCAATATCTATATCTTTACACTAGGTCAGCCGGATAGTTTTAGCCACTTTTATTTGTGACACTCAAAATAGGACTCTTTGCACGACATATAGTCAAGAAAGCGTTGGCAGTTTATGAGCCAGAACGGCACAAGGTTTTATTTTACAATTTTTAGCGCGGCTCATAATGAAAAGTTTCAATGTTGACAAATACAAAAATTTGTTTGCATAATTAATTTTATGGAAAAAAATAATCTACATAATCACAAACTTTCTGGCAAATGGTATAACCAAGATTTTCGCTTGGCGTATGCTCGCTTCTGTTACTAGTCTTCCCTCTTTATTTGAATTCAAAATTATTGCCTATTCTGACATTAACGCAGTGTAGAGAATAATACCTATTTTCCTAAACAAAATAATTAAGAGAATAAAATGAAAACTATTATCGAACCTTTTCGAATTAAATCTGTAGAACCGTTGAGAATGACTAGCGTCAGTGAACGAGAACTATATTTGAAAAAAGCCAATTATAATTTGTTTGCTTTAAAATCTGATGATGTGCTTATTGACTTATTAACAGATTCGGGTACTTCAGCAATGAGTACTAAGCAATGGGCTGGCATTCAAATGGGTGATGAAAGTTATGCTGGGTCGCCCTCTTTTTATCGCTTTGAACAGGCCTTAAAAGAGCTAGCACCTTTTAAGCATATTATTCCCACACATCAAGGGCGTGCCGCTGAAAAAATTCTTTTTTCCATTTTATCTGATAAACAGCATGATCAAATAATACCTAACAATACCCATTTTGATACTACCCGTGCAAATATTGAGTCAACAGGCAACCAAGCTTTAGATTTAGTACAACAGCAAGGCTTAGATCCACAACTAGATTTACCTTTTAAAGGAGATATAGATTTAATTCGCTTACGTGATTTACTGGAAGCAAAAGGTGAGCAAGTGCCTATTGTCATGCTAACTATCACTAATAATTCAGGTGGTGGGCAACCAGTATCAATGGAGAATATTCGTCAAACTAAAGCTCTGTGCCAAGAATATGGTAAGCCATTGTTTCTTGATGCTTGCCGTTTTGCCGAAAATGCCTATTTTATCAAGTTAAGAGAAGTGGGTTACCAAGACAAAACCCCAAAAGAAATTGTGCAAGAAATTTTCAGTTACGCTGACGGCATGATCATGAGTGCCAAAAAAGATGCACTAGTCAATATGGGAGGTTGGTTAGCGCTAAATGACGATGATTTAGCGATGAAAGCGCGTAATATTTTAATATTAACAGAAGGGTTTCCAACCTATGGTGGCTTATCTGGACGTGACTTGGAAGCCATGGCTATAGGACTTGAAGAAATAGTAGAAGAAGATTACTTACATTATCGTATTACTTCTACTGCTTACTTTGGCAATGCCCTAGATAAACTGGGCATTCCCATTGTGAAACCCGTTGGTGGCCATGCGGTGTATATTGATGCACGAACCATGTTACCTCATATAGATCCCCATGATTATCCAGGGCAAGCTCTAGCAATTGAAATGTATCGCTTAGGCGGTATTAGAAGCTGTGAAATTGGTACTGTAATGTTTGGCCAACAACCTGATGGCAGTGAAAAACTTGCAGCCGTTGACTTAGTACGCATGGCAATGCCAAGACGCGTTTACACTCAATCTCATATTGATTATTGCATAGAGTGCCTTGCTGAAATTCATGCGAATAAAAACACGCTTAGCGGTGTAGATATTAGTTGGCAACCTCCAATGCTCAGGCATTTTACCTGCCACTTTACGCCAAAATAAATAACTTGACCAAGCTGTTAGACTTAATTTAATACATTACCTCTTGCAGCTTGTGCCTGATGATCTTAACTCTACCTTTTACATAAATCATTCAAAATGACTTTTTCAAGATTAAGACTCAAGTGTAATGCATAACTTAAACCGAACATTTTACTGACTTTTAACCTGTTTCTCTTGAACTTAACACTTCAATCAAATTAATCGCTACATTGACAAAATCACTATCCGTTACCAGACCGATTAATTTGTCGCCGGATAAAATAGGTAAACAGCCAATTTTGTACTTTTGAATAGTTAATGCTGCATTATGCACAGATACATGAGCATTGATGGTCACCACATCACGGCGATAAAAATCATCGATCTTAACGTATTGATCACGTTCTAATCGACTATTCACATTCTCGTTGCTATCAAACAAAGTTGATTCTTCTACAGATAGAACATCTCGTTGGCTAACCAACCCCATTAGCACTTGTTTATCATTAACGATTGGAATATGGCGAATATTATTTTCCACCATCATAATACGAGCATCTGATAAGGTGTTTTCGATCCCCAACGTTAAAATATCATCCGTCATAATTGAGCGTACCGAGGTCATTATTTCCCCCAAAGGCTATATCAACTAACTTTAATTATGGCTTTGATATTGAACTCTCGCCATTCAATAAGGTAATTAAATGGATTTAAATATTCCTCAACCACTTCAGTTAGCTAAAAGCAGAAGATAAACATAGAATAATAGGTATCAGTCTAGATCCCCATAATACATTAACTCAAGTGACTGTTTTAAAATATAAACGTGACATTAGGCCTATTTAATTTAACCCCATGCTGACCAATAAACATTCGTTCCAGCTTGAAGAATTTAAATATAGGTTCTACGCTTTATTTGGCTTGCCCATGACATGAAGCCGCAAGGAGGAATTCATGCCAAATACGCTGAAACGACTTATACCTGATCCTGATGTCATTAAGCTTCAACAATTACTGAGCTCAAACGGTTATTTTGAAGAAGTTAAACCTCCTCACGGCCTATTTGATGGCATTACGTTTGAAAATGTCGTTCTATTCCAGCTTCAACACATCTCTAAAGATGGTAATCCATTAAAACCAGACGGGGTTATTGGTGCGAAAACTTGGTGGGCACTCAAAAATCCTTCAGGCGAAAAACAACGGAATCACATAGCTGCTAGCATCCCTGCAGGGTTAACTACGAAGCGCCATCAGTTAATAGAATTAATTATTGAAGAGCACAATAAGCCAGTATTTGAAGTGCCTGATGGTTCTAACCGTAGCCCCGATATAGATGGTTATTGGGGCAATACTGGTGTTATAGGTTTAGCTTGGTGTTGTGCCTTTGTTTCATGGGTTTTAAAAGAGGTCACTGATTCCTATCCAATTGAAGGAAAACACCATTTAGGTGTTCAAAAGATGTGGCGAACTGCTAAACGGCTAAACATGGCAACACACAGCCCTAAACCAGGAGACATATTTGTCCAGCTATTTTCAGGGGGTAAAGGTCATACGGGATTTGTTATCGCGGTCACCGAAGATGGGAAAACAATCTACACAGGCGAAGGGAATTGCGGAAATAGGTTAAAAATAGGTAAGCGTCCCAATAACTCTGAATTACATTTCATTGATTGCCTACAAGATAATCAAACTCTGGACTTTGAGCGTATGGCATTTGATGTAAGCAGTACTATTGGTCATACAACGAGATAATTTGAATTAGCAACATAACATAATCACCAAATTTGAAGGGTTTTAAGATGGCAACTAAAAATATTATGATTTGTTTTGATGGCACTTGTAATCATCCTAAAGACGCTAAGCAAGAACGCAAATGGTTTGGGCATGGAGACATCGAAGATAACGGCATCACTAATGTTCTGAAACTACATGTACTCTTTGGTGGGAACCTTGATAACACTGCTTTTCTACCCGCTGATAAATCTAAAGGACAACTAGCGCAACAAAGCTTTTATTATTCTGGTGTTGGTACCTATGGCAACAAACTTCAAAAAATATTTAATGCTGGGTTTTCTCCTGAAAAACTCGATGTAAGCCGGATCATTAAAAATGCGAAGAAAGATCTCATAAAGCATTATCAGGACGGTGATAGTATATTTATATTTGGTTTTAGCCGTGGCGCAGCAATCGCTAGACGGTTTGCTTGTCTTATTGATGAGTATATTAGTACTAATGATGATACACCGATAAAGTTTCTGGGAGTTTTCGATACCGTAGCATCCATTGGTGTACCAAACTTGGATGATAATGATAAACCAATATCAGACGTTGTGTTTGAGGACAATTGTATATCCCCTAAAATAGAAAAGGCTGTACATCTGCTTGCTCTTGATGAAAAAAGAACAGCTTTCTTACCAACCCTTATGCAAAAAGAAGATAAGGTTACCGAAATCTGGTTTCCAGGGGCGCATGCCGATGTTGGTGGCGGCTTTTGGTATGACGGATTATCAGATATTGCCCTT
>MAAC01018881.1_pt1 | contig 10134 bp, 8 predicted proteins | sample 1115981 | NCBI WGS metagenome assembly MAAC01 (sample SAMN04961126, study PRJNA320927) | seawater metagenome | isolation source: sample BD02T64 sea water enriched with oil for 64 days | place: USA:Gulf of Mexico | collected 2013-07-27 | reverse complement strand
CCCTTTGCGGAAATGCCCGACATTATTCACCGTGGCACCGAGCTTGGCGAAATTTCTCTGCTGGCTCGCCAGCTGCTACAGCAGGCCACGCCTTTGTTTCAGGAGACACTGGAGAATAGTGCCAACGCTGACAGCGGGCAGAGCTTTGGCAACACTCAGGTGCGCTACCGCTACCCCGGGGGACTGATTGACGGAGCCTGCCGCTCGCTCAGCGAGGATCTGACGGCCGTCTTTGTGCGTTTGAGCAGCCGTATGGAAAACCTTCATGGGGTGCTGGAAGAGGCTTTGGAAAACAGCCATCAGCCGGTGCCAAGGGTGGATATTGAACAGTACTTCCAAGTCGCCGGACAGTGGTTGGGCCGAGCCAATGCCGCGACAGACTTGTGGTCGGCCATGGCCCATCCGGACCCCGTCGGTCAGCCACCCATGGCGCGCTGGTTGACGTATGAAGATAACGGCGATATCCGCCTCTCCGTCAGTCCGATATCGGCCGGGCTGCGACTCAAGGAATTACTCTGGCAGCGCTGCTATGGGGCGATTGCCACCTCAGCCACCCTGCGCGTGCTCGGTGATTTTGAGCGTTTTAAAAGTGATAGTGGCATGGCGCCGGATACCCGCTGCGAAGCGGTGGCCGGTGCCTTTGATTACGCCACTGCGGGTTTATTAGTGGTGCCCGATATTGGTGCCGAAGCTAGCGATGCCCGCGCCCACACTCAGGCGCTAATCGAGTATTTACCGGACTTACTCTACCCCGACTCGATAACGGGGTCTGATAGTGAAGCGGCGTCACAGGGACCGGAGCCCTCTGGTGCCGGGGTCTTGGTGCTTTTCGCCTCGCGCCGACAAATGGAAGAGTTGGTCGATGCCCTGGCCGATGATCTGCCCTGGCAACTCTTGGTACAGGGCGAGTTGAGTACGGGCGAAATTGTCAGTCGCCACCGGGCGACCATCGACCAGGGTGAGCGCAGTGTGATTTTTGGTCTGGCCAGCTTTGCCGAGGGCATGGATTTGCCCGGCGCCTATTGTCAGCATGTGATTATTGCCAAGCTGCCCTTTGCGGTACCGGACGACCCCCTGCAGGCGGCATTGGCGGAGTGGGTGGAAAGTAAGGGCGGCAACGCCTTTCGGGAAATCACCTTGCCCGATGCTGCGCTGCGTTTGATACAGGCCTGCGGGCGTTTATTGCGCCATGAAGATGACCGGGGGCGGGTGACCATTCTCGACCGGCGCCTGGTGACTAAAAGCTACGGCCGCCAGTTGCTGGCTTCATTGCCGCCCTTCAAGCAAGTGATTGAAAGAGCTTAACTTTCGGCCTGGAGCTTTGCCAGTCGCGTGCGGATTGTTGCGCTAATACTTGCGGCATCGAGCCCCGCCGTGCTGATCTGCGCGCCGTGGGTGGCGTGGTCGAGAAACAGATCCGGCAAGCCGAGATGGAGTATGGCAATGACGATTCCCTGCCGGGCGAAGTATTCACTGACCCCGGCGCCGGCACCACCGGCAATGGCATTTTCTTCCAGGGTGACGATCAGCGTGTGCTCGGCGGCTAAGTGGTCGAGCAACCCGGTGTCGAGGGGTTTGATAAAGCGCATATCGGCGACACTGGCGTTGAACTCATCGCCAATATTGAGTGCTGTCGGCAGCAGGGCGCCAAAGTTGAGGATGGCGACTTGCCGACCTTGACGGCTCAGCCTGCCCTTGCCGATGGGCAGAGCTGTCATGGCGTGTTCTATTTGTGCGCCAGGCCCGGTGCCGCGTGGGTAGCGCACGGCGGCGGGACCCTTGTGTTTATAGCCGGTGTAGAGCATTTGTCGGGCTTCATTTTCGTCGGCCGGGGCCATTATTACCATATTGGGAATGCAGCGCATAAAGCTGATGTCGAAGCTCCCGGCGTGAGTGGCACCGTCCTCGCCGACCAGACCCGCGCGGTCGATGGCAAACAATACATCGAGGTTTTGCAGAGCGACGTCGTGAATTAACTGATCGTAGGCGCGTTGTAAAAAGGTTGAATAAATAGCCACTACCGGCTTTTTCCCTTCGCAGGCAATACCGGCGGCGAGGGTGACGGCGTGCTGCTCGGCAATGGCGACATCGTGAAATTGGTGGGGGAAGCGCTCGGCAAATTCGACCATGCCAGAGCCTTCGCTCATCGCCGGGGTTATGGCGATGAGCTCAGGGTGCTCGCCCGCCATATCGCAGAGCCAGTCGCCAAAAACTTGTTGGTATTTGGGCCGCTTTGGTGCGGGCTTTGATTCTGAGTTCGATGTTTCACCACCGGGAGTGGGGATTTTGTTCAGTGCGTGATAGCCAATGGGATCTTCTTCGGCGGGTGAAAAGCCTTTGCCTTTTTGGGTGGCAACGTGGAGTAGCACCGGCCCTGTGACCTGCTTGAGGTTTTCCAGGGTGTGTACCAGCAGGGGGATATTGTGGCCGTCAATGGGGCCAATATAGGTAAAGCCGAGTTCTTCAAAGACGATGCCCGGGGCGACCAAAGCTTTCATTAACTCTTCGGTTTTTCGCACAAGACCAGAGGTCGAAGGGAAGGCTTTTAGCAGAGTTTTGGTACTTTCACGAAACAAGTTATAGAGCTTGCTCGACCACAGCTTGGAAAAGTAAGTTGCCAGACCACCGACACTTTTTGAGATTGACATGTTGTTGTCGTTGAGCACCACCAGCATGTCGAGATCGACATGGGCGATATGATTGAGGGCCTCGAAGGCCATGCCCGCTGTCATGGCGCCATCGCCAATCACAGCGACACAGCGACGCCTTGGCTGCCCATCGTTGGCATGGTCAATGGCCGAGCCGATGGCCATACCCAGTGCGGCGCTTAATGAAGTGCTGGAATGGCCGACGCCAAAGGGGTCGTACTCGCTTTCGTCTCGATTGGGGAAGCCGGCCAGACCATCGCGATGGCGAATCGTGAGGAGTTCTTCACGTCTGCCGGTGAGAATTTTGTGGGGGTAGGTTTGGTGGCCAACATCCCATACCAGCCTGTCGACGGGGGTATTAAACACGTAGTGCAGGGCGACGGTGAGCTCGACAACACCGAGCCCGGCGCCAAAGTGGCCGCCAGATTGTCCCACGGAATAGAGCAGGTAGGCGCGCAATTCATCCGCCGCTTGTTCCAGCTCGCTTTCCGGCAGGGCACGCAATTGTGCTGGTGAATCAATGCGATCCAACAGAGGTGTCGCAGGCCGGGTGAGCGGAATGTCGGAATACGTGGTGGTCATGTCGGGCGGCTAAGGGGGTGATTTTTGAGGCGGCAATATTACACGATATCGGCCTGGTTAGGGCGGCTCAGTGATCCCGGCTGACGATAAAGTCGGCGATGTTGCGCAGGTGGTCGGCGCGTTCATCAAATTGCTGGAGAGTAGAGATGGCTTGCTCGTGCAGTTGGGCGAGCATCTTTTTGGCACCTTCATCACCGAGCAAAGAGGTGTAGGTTGATTTATTATGTAGTTGGTCGGCACCGGCCTGTTTACCGAGTAGGGCTGTATTGCCCTCGCTGTCGAGGATGTCGTCTTTGACCTGAAAGGCGAGGCCTATGGCCCTACCGTAGCTGCGTAGTCTGTTGAGTGTTGAGCTATCGGCACAGCCGCTACTTTGCGCGCCCATGGAAATACTCGCGACGATCAGGTCGCCTGTTTTATGGGCGTGCATGGTTTCCAGGTAGGGGAGATCGACGCGGGTATCGGTTGCGTATAAGTCCATTGCCTGGCCCTTGACCATGCCAGCGGCACCCGCCGCCTGGGCGAGTTCGCGCACCAGAGCCAAGGCGGTCGTCGCGCTGACTTGTGTGAGTCGAGTTAGCTGCTCGAAGGCCAGAGCCTGGAGACCATCTCCAGCGAGAATGGCGGTGGCTTCGTCATAGGCGATATGGCAAGTGGGGCGGCCCCGACGTAGGTCGTCGTCGTCCATTGCCGGTAGATCATCGTGAATTAGCGAATAACAGTGGATCAATTCGAGGGCGGTGGCGATACGGTCGGTGTCACCATTGACGGCGCCAAGACTGTGGGCGGCGGCGTAGGCCAGACAGGGGCGAATACGCTTGCCCTGATCGAGCGTGGTGTAGCGCAGCGCGGCATTTAAAGATAGATCGTTGGCGGGGGCAAGGCTGTTTTCGAGTTGTTGTTCGACGCGCTCACGACACTCTTGCAGGAAGTCGTCGAAGTCTTGTTTCACTCCTGACCCTCGTCAATAAAATCGACGGTCTTTGCATCGCCATTTGTATCACTGGTTAAAATGCGCACCCGTTGCTCGGCTTCGCTGAGAGCGGACTGACAGTCGCGGGTGATTTTGATGCCCTTCTCAAAGGATTTAAGTGATTCATCCAGGTTGAGGTTGCCGGTTTCCAGAGACTCAACCAGAGTTTCGAGCTGCTTGAGGCTTTGCTCAAAATTAATTGCGCGTTTTCTTGTTGCCATATTAATAATCACTGTCAATAAAACGGGGCTAACCCTAACTGAGTGGCGCTGCCTGGGTCAATAAAGGGGTGGTCAATGTCGGCAGGGGGTAGGATATATCTTACATGTTTTACAGATATTTCCGAATGTTCTTATGGCCTGTAAAAGAGCACTATACTTTCCACATGGATGTGTTGGACAAGGATGTTGCAAACATGGAAGTGGTCAGGATGACCGGCTCAGGATGAGCACTTAGAATATGAGCCAGGATGGCTTGTTTACAGGGAAGAGGTCAGGATGACCAACCACTCAAGGGAATGAAAGTCAGAACATATGGATATGCTTCTGATTTGCTCCAAGGCTGGATGCACTTTGCTAGTACTACTTTAACACCCTCTTACACCTCCTGTAAGAGGGTGTTTTTATTTGTGTTGCTTTTCCTTTCAGTCGATTAGTTACACCCTCTGCCTTTCTTATACCAAGTGCTTTTCGTTTTCCTTAATGAGGCGATCCTTTGACGTTATAGTAGCCAGACAGTTTTTCTGTGTCTGCCTACTCAGGCACGGTAAAAAGATGCAGTAATGAAGTTGCAATAAGTCCAGCAGAGGCACTTGAGGGAGGGGATTATGGATCTTGGTATTCGAGGTAAGCAGGGGATTGTTTGTGGCGCGAGTCGGGGCTTGGGTTTGGCTTGTGCCCGCGCGCTGGCTCAAGAGGGTGTTAACCTGACCCTGATTGCTCGTCATCCCGAGCCCTTGCAAGTGGCTGTCGATGATTTGCGTCAGTTAGGCTCTGCGACGATAAGGGCGGTGGTAGGTGATATCACCACGGATGAGGGCCGCGATGCGCTACTTCAGGTCTGTCCCGAGCCGGATATCTTAATTAACAATGCTGGAGGGCCACCACCAGGCGACTTTCGCGACTGGCGTCAAAAGGAATGGTTCGATGCGGTGAATAGCAATATGTACTCGGCCATCGATATGATTCGCCGCACCCTCGATGGTATGGCAGCGCGTGGTTTCGGACGCATTGTCAATATCACCAGCACGTCCGTTAAGTCGCCGATGCCGGGCCTCGGCCTGTCGAATGGTGCGCGGGCGGGTTTAAGTGGTTTCGTCGCCGGTGTTGCGCGGGAGAAAGTCCGCGACAATGTCACCATTAATAATTTACTACCGGGTCTTTTTGCCACGGATAGGGGGCGCGGCTATTTGGCCTATCGGGCGGCACAGGAAGGTGTGAATGCAGAGGTCTACGAGCAGCAATTTTATGCATCGAGCCCGGCGGGACGCATGGGTGATCCCGGTGAATTTGGGGCGACCTGTGCTTTTTTATGCAGTGCCATGAACGGCTATATGAGCGGCCAGAATATTTTGCTGGACGGGGGTGTTTACTCGGGGACGTATTAACCAGCTGTGAGTTTTGGCCGGTGATACCAAGCAGGGTTTTACTTTTCTGAGGGGCTAAGCAGCCCCATCATGTTGATCATTAATGATGGGGCGGCTTAGTTTATTCTAGCGAATTATTTACGCTTTTTTAGGCTCGGTAATGAAGTCATCCATATTCACATGGCGCGTCAATTTGAAGAAATCGACATTGCGGTAGGGTGAGTTGACGACTACGCGGCCTTCGGTGTTGCGGTAGTAGCTGCTAACGCCGGGGTGAGTCCAGACCATGTTTTCGTGAATTTTATTGACCTTCTCGATGTAATCGTCATGGACGTCCTGCTTGCATTCCACGGAACCCAGGTTGTTCTGAGTCATTTTGCTGATCATTTGCATGACGTAGCGCACCTGCATTTCGCAGACGAAGACGAAGCTGCCGCCGTGACCGGGCTGCAGATTGGGGCCATAAATCGTGAAGAAGTTGGGGAAGCCCGGTACGTTGGTGCCGAGGTGGGCCGAGGCATTATCGTCACCCCAGACATCGCGCAGGTTTTTGTCATCGCGGCCGATGATCTCGTAGGTCGACAAAAACTTCAGTACGTCGAAGCCGGTTGAAATAAGCAAGACATCGGCTTCGTGCTCGGTGCCGTCGTTGGTGATGACCTTATTGCCTTCGATACGATCAATGCCGTCGTCAACCAGGGTGACCTTGGGGTTGCGCAGCATGCGGTACCAGCCGTTGTCCATCAGCATGCGCTTGCCGAAGGGAGGGAAGGTGGGCAATACCTTGTCCATCAACTCATCGGCGCGATCGCCCAGCTCTTTCTTGATATAGCTGGTGAAGTAGGCGCGGTGATTGTCATTGGTGGCGTTGAGTGAGCGCTCGGGGTGCTCCCAGTTGGGATCTTTTTGCAGGGATTCGTAAACGCGGTCATTGTAGGTCCAGCCCAAGCGCATGCGGTACCACATGCGGTAGAGGGGGACTTCCTGGAAGAGGTAGCGAATTTCTTCGGGCACCTCGGTGCGGAACTGCTCGAAGGGCGATGCCCAGTGGGGACCGCGCTGGAAGATGGTCAGTGACTCGACCCGGTTTTGAATCTCTGGCCCGAGCTGCATGGCGGTGGCGCCATTGCCGATCATAATGACTTTCTTGCCCTCGAGGGTCTTGTCTTTTGGCCATTCGGCGGTGTGCCAGCTATCGCCGGTGAAGCTATCGAGGCCTTTAATGTTGGGGAAGGCCGGTGGGTTGAAAATGCCGGCGGCACTGATGACAATATTCGCTTCCAGAGTTTCTTCGCTGCCGTCGGCGTGAGCGACCTTGACCTTCCAGCTTTGGCTGTCGGCCTGGTACTCGGTGCTGATGACATTGGTTTCGAAATTGATCGATTTTTTCAGGTCAAACTCGTCGGCAACGTGCTCGAAGTAGTCGGCTAATTCATTGCGCAGGGCGAAATAGGCGGACCAGTCGTAGGGCGCAAACGAGAAAGAGTACAGGTGGTTGGGGGTGTCAACACCGGCGCCGGGGTAGCGGTTGTCCTGCCAAACACCGGCGACATTGGCGCGACGCTCGAGCACGGTGAAGGGTACGCCGGCAGCCTGCAGGCTAACAGCAGAGGCGAGACCAGAGACGCCAGCGCCAATCACGATGACATTGAAACCCTCGGGCACGTCAATTTTGTCTTCCCACTTCATGGAGGTTTGACCGAGCTGAGCGCTGGTCATTTCACCGTATTCTGTGGGCACTTTTTCACCCATTGAAGAGCTGAGCATTTCGACCAGCTCGTCGTCCGTCGGTGCTTCCAGCGCCAGGGGCTCACCCGCTTTCCAGGCCAGGATGGCGGTCAGTGCGGCATCGCGAATTTCTTTTTGGATGGCATCATCGAAACCGCCGGTGTCGTTGTCACCGGTGCCGCTGGCGCGCTTGGGGCGATAGGGGGCGGCTATCCAGCGTTTGTCGCCGGTGAACTGTACCAGTACCATTAGCAGGGTGGGGATATTGGCGATGGCAATAGCATCGGCAAGTTTTTGCTTGTCTGTCATGTTTTAATCCTATTCTCTTGTAGAAGTTGTGCGTGTCAAGGTGGGTTAGTGGCTCCAGTTTATAAATGTGGCGCGGTAGTTTAACCGCCATGACCGCCTGGTCAAAATAGTTTTTATCTATATGTAATATCGGCTTATAGCTAGCACGCTAGCTTGGGCCGGTTTAAAGAGGGGTAGGGGATGGATGTGCAGATGCTTTGGTGGCAGTGGATATTACTGGGAATGGGCTTGATGATACTGGAGATGTTTCTACCCAGTTTTATTGCCCTCTGGTTTGGCTTGGGGGCCATTGTTGTTGGTTTGATCGTCTGGGTTTTTCCATCTATTGATGTGTCGTGGGCGGTGTTTGTTTGGGTCTTTGCCTCGGGCTCCTTTGTGCTGCTCTGGTTCAAGGTATTTAAGCCGAGCATGGTGGATAAAACCAAGGCGGGTATTTCTCGCGATGCCGCTCTCGGCGAGACCGGGCAGGTGGTGAAAGCTCCCCACGGCGAGGGTCGCGGCGTGGTGCGCTTTACCATGCCGGTGTTGGGTGAGAATGAATGGGACTTTATTTGTAAGGAGGGGGTGATTGAGGGCGATAAGGTTTTTATTATGGACTTCTCGGGCAATACCCTCATTGTTGCTAAAGCGGAGATTTGAGGTTTCCCTCTCCGCGCCTTGAAAGTAACGCACTCGAATCTAGCAATGTCCCCCGTCCACTCGCAATTACACTTGCATTTCTCTGCGCTCGATCGCGCGCGGCAAGTGTACGTTGGCTATAGTGGTGGTCTTGACTCCCATGTCCTGCTGCACAGTGCCGTAGCCGTATTGGGCGCAGAGCGGATCATCGCCATTCACATTAACCATCAGCTGTGTGAGCAGGCTACGGCCTGGGCTGAGCACTGTTCGGCAGTGTGTCGGGCGCTCAATGTCGAGCTGCAAGTCCATGTCGTCGATGTGTGTAAGCAAGCGTCTAGCATTGAAAATACTGCCCGCGAAGCACGTTATCAGGCATTTGAAAAAGTGCTGGGTGAGGCTGATATTTTGCTGCTAGCCCACCACCTGGATGACCAGGCTGAGACGGTGCTCTATCGACTACTCCGCAACTCCGGACCCCGTGGCTTGGCCGGTATTCCCCTCACTCGGGCCGTGGGTCGGGGCAGTCTGCTCAGGCCTCTATTGCAATTATCCCGCAGTGAGCTGGGCAGTTACGCCCGTGAGCATCAGCTCAAATGGCTTGAAGACCCATCTAATATTCAATTGATTCATGATCGCAACTATTTGCGTCATCAGGTGGCCCCGGCCCTGAGCCAGCGCTGGCCCGATTTTGCCGCCCGCATCGCCGCCAGTGCCAGTCTTTGCCAGCAGGCTGATGTCTTGAATAGGGAGCTGGCTGCAATCGATTTGAAGGGGCTTGCCGAGACAGGTGAGAGGCTGGGCTGGAGTGTTGATCTTTCTGCTCTGGTTGCTTTGAGCCCCTTACGTCAGGCCAATGTACTGCGCTATTGGGCGAGTCTGCATTGTCAGTCGCCGCCGGGTTACCACAGCGTTATGGCTGTACTCGATAATGTCTTGGCTGCGCGGCAGGATAGGGTGCCGCTGGTGGTCTGGCCCGGAGGCGAATGGCGTCGTTTTAATGACCGGTTGTATTTGCTACCGGCAGGCTGGAATGAGGTGGCCCCGCAGGCATGTGAGTGGCAGCCTGAGCGGCCTTTAAACTTGGCCGGTGGTGCTCTGGTTGCCTCTCCGGCTAGTGGGCCGGGTTTGAAATTGTTGCCAGGTGAGCGCTTGCTGATCAAATTTCGCAGGGGTGGTGAACGCTGCCGCCCGGCGGGCCGGGTGGGGCGGACTAGCTTGAAAAAATTGCTTCAAGAGTACCGGCTGGAGCCCTGGTTGCGGGACAGGGTTCCACTCATTTATAGGCTTTCGTCTACGGATAAGGAGGCTGAGCAGCTGATTGCCGTGGGGGATCTATGGGTCTGCGAGGGTTTTGTTGTCGATGAGGGTGATTGTGCCTATCGTTTGCGCTGGGATCTGGCGCCTTAAGCAGGCGTCACCCGCTCTGGGTGGGGGTTGGTTTGCCGACTAAAAAGACGCTAATTGCACGTTGCCCGGATTGTGGCTGATACACTTTTCTGCTAATCTGGCACCCCTTCTATAGCCCCTAGAAGCGTCTATTTCCCATAGGCAATTTCTTCGCCGGGCCAGCACTGTAACCATCCACAATCATTACCTTACAGGGTAAGCATGACGCGATTTATTTTTGTCACAGGTGGCGTTGTTTCGTCACTTGGTAAAGGCATTGCCGCCGCCTCTCTCGGCGCTCTACT
>MAAC01016769.1_pt1 | contig 10134 bp, 6 predicted proteins | sample 1115981 | NCBI WGS metagenome assembly MAAC01 (sample SAMN04961126, study PRJNA320927) | seawater metagenome | isolation source: sample BD02T64 sea water enriched with oil for 64 days | place: USA:Gulf of Mexico | collected 2013-07-27 | reverse complement strand
ACAGCATTACGTTCTGCAGCACCACGAACAATGGCGTTTTGAGAATTGATGTCTTTTAAATACCTACGTCTTTTTAAAACGGTTTCTACATAGCCGTTTTCTCTAGCAAAATCTACCTGATCTGCCATATAACTTCTCAACTTCGGATAGGTTTCATAATAGGTGTCTATCAATGATTTTGCCTCTTTTCTGCTCAAGTCTGTTTGATTGCTCAATCCAAAAGCAGAAACTCCATATACAATTCCAAAATTCACTGTTTTGGCATTGCTACGTTGTTCTCTGGTTACTTCTTCTAAAGGAACATTAAATACCTTAGCAGCTGTAGATGCATGAATATCTTCGCCATTTTTAAAAGCTTCAATCATGTTTTCTTCATTACTTAAAGCGGCAATAATGCGCAATTCAATTTGGCTGTAATCTGCTGCTAATAACACATGGTTTTCATCGCGTGGAATAAATGCTTTACGCACTTGTTTTCCGCGCTCTGTTCTGATTGGAATGTTCTGTAAATTAGGATTGTTAGAACTTAATCGTCCAGTTGCCGCAACAGCCTGTGCATACACGGTGTGTACTCTGCCTGTTTTTGAGTTGATTTCATTTGGCAACGCATCAACATACGTGCTTTGTAATTTCTTATACTGACGGTACTCTTGAATGTCTCTAATAATTTGATGCTCCTTTGCCAGGTTGCTCAAAATATCTTCTGAAGTTGCATATTGACCTGTTTTGGTCTTTTTAGGTTTCTCAACCAGTTTCATGTTTTCAAACAAAACAATTCCCAATTGTTTTGGAGATGCCAAATTGAATTCTTCTCCAGCTTGTTCAAAAACACTTTTCTCTAAGCGATTGATATCCTCGGCTAAATCAACCGACAATCCTTTTAAAAAGTCTGTGTTTAAGTTGATTCCTTCAATTTCCATAGCTGTTAACACAGCAACCAATGGCGTTTCAATATCATTAAACAGTTTGGTTACATTCCCGCTTTCTAATTCTTTTGTAAAGTGTTCCTTCAATTGCAAGGTGATGTCTGCATCTTCAACTGCGTATTCTGTTTGCTTAGGCAATTCAACATCGCGCATAGACAATTGATTCTTTCCTTTTTTACCAATCAATTCGGTAATAGAAACCGGTTGGTAGTTTAAATACGTTTCAGAAAGTACATCCATTCCATGACGCATGTCTGGATTGATTAAATAATGCGCTATCATGGTGTCAAACAACTTCCCTTTTACAGGCATATTGTAATTAGACAATACTTTGATGTCGTATTTTAAATTGTGTCCAATCTTTTCGATGTTTTCATTTTCGAAAAATGGTCTAAATTCTGCTAACATCGTTTTTGTTTCTTCTTGATCTTCTGGAAAGGATACATAGTACCCTTTTCCTATTTCCCAAGAAAAAGAGATTCCAATCAACTCTACTTCTAAGGCTTTTAAGCCAGTAGTTTCGGTATCAAAACAGACAGCAGTTTGTTTCGATAATTTTTTTAATAATATTTTTCTTGATAAGGGTGTGTTTACCAATTGGTAAAAATGATTTTTCTTGGCAATAGTTTTCATTCCGCTTTCAACTTCTTCTTCAGAAACAGTACCTGTTCCTGGGGCAGCAAATAAATCAAACTGACCATTACTTGCAGTTTGGGCGCTGATCGAAGCAGAGATGTTTTTCTGGGTGCTAAGCGTAGTTGAAGTGTCGGTGGTTTCTGATTGCTTTTCTCCAACACTAGAATTTGCATAGGTTTTTATCAGGTTGTCTGTAAGTCGTCTAAACTCTAACTCTCCAAAAATCTCTTTTATTTTCTCTAAATCTGGCCCACAAAACTCAAAGTCTTTTTCATGAAACTCCACAGGAACATCTAGCATAATTGTTGCCAATTCTTTAGAAAGGATCCCAAGTTCTTTACTTGCTTCAACTTTCTCTTTCATTTTTCCTTTCAAGTCGGCAGTATTGGCTAGTAGGTTTTCCATAGAGCCATATTTTGCTAAGAATTTTTTGGCTGTTTTTTCACCAACTCCAGGTAGTCCGGGGATATTATCCACAGAATCTCCCATCATTCCTAAAAAATCAATGACTTGTAAAGGATCTACAACGCCAAATTTTTCTTGTACCTCTGGAATTCCCCAGGTTTCATATCCACCACCAAATCGAGGGCGGTACATAAAAATGTTTTCAGAAACCAACTGTGCAAAATCCTTATCTGGCGTTACCATAAATGTAGTATAGCCTTCTTTCTCTGCTTTTTTAGCCAGCGTTCCAATAATATCATCTGCTTCATATCCTGTTTTAATAACCGCAGGAATATTCATCGCTTTTAAAATTTCTTCAATATAAGGAACCGCAATTTTAATGGCTTCTGGTGTTTCTTGTCGGTTGGCTTTGTATTCTGGAAACGCTTCTTTTCTAGCAACAGATCCACCACGATCAAAACACACCGCAATATGGTCTGGTTTTTCTCTTTTGATAACATCTAATAACGAATTTGTAAATCCTAAAATTGCAGAAACATCCATGCCCTTAGAATTGATTCTTGGATTTTTTATAAATGCGTAATATCCTCTAAAAATTAATGCGAAAGCATCGAGTAGAAATAGTCTTTTTTTATCAGCCATGTGATGGTGTAATTTTTAAAGGCGTTGATACTTAAATAGGTAAGCCTTATTATTTTAAAAAGGTGCCGCAGAGGACTCCGCAGTAAAGCTACAAAACTTTAACAGCATGTTAAAACAGTTTGTGTATTTAACCAGTATATTTGATAAATTTTTTAAAATTAGATATATGCCGCGTTGGTTAATTCCATTATTAATAGTTTCTGTAGTTCTTTTTGTCGTAGAATTTTACACCTTTCAAGCCATTAAAACACTGACAAAAAACAAAGCCATTAAGTGGATTTGGATTCTGATAGGAGTGGCAATTTATGCCAACTTATTTTATGTAATGTTTACTACGCCAAGAAGTGCTGGGCAAACAAAAGAGTTTCAATGGGCAGTTGGTTTGTTGTTAACGACCTTGATTCCGAAAGCAGTAATTTTATTGACCATGTTTGGAGAAGATTTGGTGCGTGTATTTCAAAAAACGATTTCTTATTTATCTGCTGGCGAAACCAAACCATTAGCAGGAAGAAGAAAATTTATTTCTCAATTGGCATTAGGCTTGGCATCGTTGCCTTTTGCAGGGTTTTTATATGGAATTACAAAAGGGAAACACAATTACAAAGTATTAAAATACCAATTGTCATTTAAGGACTTGCCAGATGCTTTTGATGGGTTTACCATTACGCAATTTTCTGACATTCATTCTGGAAGTTTTACCAATAAAGAGAAGATAGAATATGGTGTAAATATGATTAATGAGCAGCAATCTGATATGATTTTGTTTACCGGTGATATTGTGAATAATAAAGCCGATGAAATGGATAATTGGATTGATGTTTTTGGGAAGCTAAAAGCACCAGCTGGAAAATACTCTATCTTAGGAAATCATGACTATGGTGATTATGTAGATTGGAATTCTGATGCCGATAAAAAGAAAAATTTTCAAGCGGTAAAAGATGTGCATCCAAAGATTGGTTTTGATTTGTTATGTAATGAACATCGGTATATTGAAAAAGACGGACAAAAAATTGCGCTAGTAGGAGTTGAAAATTGGGGTAAAGGATTTAAACAAGAAGGTGATCTAAAGAAAGCAGTAGCAGGTGTTGCAAAAGACGATTTTAAAATTTTAATGACCCACGACCCAAGTCATTGGGATGCAGAAGTAAAAGAAAATGATTTTAACTATCACTTAACTTTAAGCGGACATACACATGGGTTGCAAATGGGGATTGAGATTCCTGGTTTCTTTCGTTGGAGCCCTTCTCAATATGTGTATAAGCAATGGGCAGGATTGTATGAAGAAGCGGGTAGATTTATAAATGTAAATAGAGGATTTGGCTATCATGCCTTTCCAGGAAGAGTGGGGATTTGGCCAGAAGTAACCGTTATAGAATTGAAAAAAACCTGATAATCAGCTGATTTATTTAGAATTAGTATATTTGTAGTTAGACAAACGAATTGTTTGTCAGTTTTTTCCCCTAAAAAACTTGATGTTATGACAAAATTTGGAGAGTTAATTAATGTAGAAAAACCGGTGTTGATAGATTTCTATTTCGACTGGGATACTGATGAAAACAACCTTGATACCTTAAAGGATGTGGCCGCTGCATTAGGTGATAAAGCCAAGGTAATTAAGATTGATATTAAAAAGAATGAAATCTTAGCTGAGACCTTGCGTGTAAAAGGAAACCCAACCTTTATGATTTATAAAAACGGTGAAATGAAATGGCGCCAGACAGGTGAGCAAGATGCCAATACCTTAATTGGTTTGGTACAGCAATACGTGTAGTTTACATTAACCATTAGTCATTAACTAGCCGTTTGTTTTGAGTTGTGAATGTTTATTTGGATACTTGAAATTGATTTCTTTCCTAAATCCAGCCAACAACTAGCAACCAACAACCAATAATAGCTGTTCGCTAGAAGTTCGGTTAAGAAATTGTTTTAAAAACATATCCCTTTTTAGAAAAATAGTCCAATACTTTTGGTAATGTATACTGTAGGTTTTTAGAAGCTTTAATGCTGTCATGAAAAACAATGATACTTCCGTTTTTTGTGTTCCTTATTACATTTTGTAAGCATTTTTCTTTGCTAATAGTGGTGTCAAAGTCTGCACTCAATACATCCCACATAATTATAGTATACCCTAAGCTCTTAATTTTTTGGGCTTGCTTTCTTTTGATTCTTCCATAAGGAGGACGAAATAGTTTAGCGGGATTCTCTAAATGTTTTTCTGCTTCAAGAATGTTATTTATGTAGATTTTTAAATCGGTTTTAGAGCCGTTTTTATGATTGTGGGTGTGATTGCCTATCTGATGGTTTTCTGCTAGAATCCTAGCGTAAATTCCGGGCTCTTCTAGCACATTCTTGCCAATACAAAAGAAAGTTGCTTTGGCGTTGTACTTATGGAGCAAATCTAATGTCCAGTCTGTAATTTCTGGAGTTGGGCCATCATCAAAAGTAAGATAGATTTCTTTTTTAGTTGTAAAAAAACGCCAGGTATAATTATTAAAAACTCTTTGAATTATACGGGGCGTTTTTATAAAATATAGTTTCATTTATGAGTGACTATTCTTGCATTAAGTGACTAAATAAACTTAAGGTATTGGTAAAGTCTTCTTGTAATTTCTTTACGTACTCTTTGTCTTTGTCATTCTCATTAACTTGGTCTAAAATCCCTTGTTTGTACATAAACAGTTCATTTTGTATTTCGGGTACAATAACATTTAAATAGCGGTCTCCAAATGTGCTATACCATATTAACCTTTGCTGAATCATATCTATTAATGTCTCTAGCGTTTTTCTCGCTTTTTTTACTTTACCTATTTTGTAGTAAATTTCTGGGTATCCCAAGGCAATGCTAATATGTCCAAAATCTCTAATTGGCATTTTGTCTAAAGAAGAATCTAGTATTTCTTCTGCTTTTTCAAAGTTGTTTTCATTGGCGAAAGCTTCTGCTAAACGTAGCATGTTATTACGAAGAGAGATGGCGTTTTTTCGAGTTTGTTCGTCAATATAAATTTTACCATCGTTAATATTTCTCCATTCTAATTTTTGAAGATTGTCATACATTTTTTTGGTGTCGATTCTCCCCATATCAAACATGGTTTTCCCTTTGTTTGATGTTAGAATTGGAACTAGTTTATATGCCATTCCATCTAATTGTAAATAATCTTTTAGCCAAATATATTCTGCATCATCATTTGCGCCACCTGTAAAATATAAAGGTTGTTTCCAATCAAAATTCGCCAAGATATCGAGCATTAAAATTTGATTTTTTGTGATATAGCTTTTGCTGATTGTAATGTCTATATAATCAACCATTAGGTCTGCATCTTTAGCAGAAACGATCCCGCTTTTTAGTGCATTTTCTTTATTTACAGGAACTCTGAAATGAGTTGTTGGCAGCATTTTTTCAGGAATTCCATCTCCATCAAGGTCATAAAAAGTACGTTTGTTGTCACTTTCAAGCCAGTCAATTAATGATTTAACAGGAATCACAGAGTCCTTTAATGAAGGAAATATCTGTGGATGATAATGTGCGACTTCTAGAGAGCCGGTTTTGTATTTGTCATGTGTTAATTGTGATGGAATTGGAGGTGCTTCATATGTAGCTCTTTTCATTTGATCTATATACCAATCCGTAGCAAATAAACTGGTATTTATTAATTTAATATCCCTACGAATACCTTCAACTTCTTGCATGTACCAAAGCGGAAACGTGTCATTATCTCCAATAGTAAACATTATAGCATTCGGGTCACAAGATTCTAAATATGCTTGTGCATTTAAACGTGTTGTATAGCGATTAGATCTATCATGATCGTCCCAGTTTTCTGAAGCCATTAATGTTGGTACTGCCAACAATGAAACTACAGAAACCGCTATGGCAATCATTTTCATATTTCCAAAATGTTTTAAATACTGGTATAGGGCAAAAACGCCAAAACCTATCCAAACTGCAAAAATGTAAAAGGACCCAACAATTGCATAGTCTCTTTCTCTAACCTCAAACGATTTTGGGTTTGTATAAAATATGACAGCAAATCCAGTAAATGCGAAAAATAGGAATAGAGTATAAAAATTCCTCTTATCAAACTTTACTTGATAGAGTAGGCCGATTAATCCAAGTATTAACGGAAGAAAATAATAAGTGTTTCTTCCTTTGTTGTTTTTAACTTCGTCTGGTAATTGTTGTTGTGGTCCTAATCGAAGTTCATCGACAACATCTATACCACTTATCCAGTTTCCATTAAATACATCTAATTGTCCTTGGGTATCATTTTGTCTCCCCGCAAAGTTCCACATAAAATACCTGCCGTACATGTATCCAAATTGGAAGGAAGCCATAAAATGTAAGTTCTCTCCAAAAGTGGGACGCCTTTTTGCTTTTGTGGGAATACCAGTGATTCTTTTGTACTCTAATTCTCTACTAGGATCTACCATTCTAGGTATAAATCCTTTGTGTTTAGATGAATAAACAGATACCGTGTTTTTGTACTTGTTTACAATTACATACTTATTGTTTTTTAAATCCTTTTCGTATTTGGGTTTTCCGTCTTTTGTAACAGGAACATCATTTCCGTTTGCATCTTTTTTGTATTCTAAAGTTCCATCATTAGAATAATAGGTGTCATAGAATACATTTGCATCTCCGTATTGTTCTCTATTATAATAGGCTAATAATTCTCTTGCGCTTGATGGGTTGTTCTCGTTTATTGTGGTATTTGCGTTTGCTCTAATAGGTAGCATTAACCAAGAAGAGAACCCAACCATAATAAAGAGTACAGATAAAATTAAAGTGTTTAGATGTATTTTGTTTTTCTTACGAGTGTATTTAATACCATAGATAAAAGCGCCAATTAAGATGATTCCAGCAATAATACTTCCAGAATTGAAAGGCAAACCAACAGTGTTTATGAAAAATAATTCAGTAGAACTAAAAAACTGTAAAGTGTATGGGAATAAAAACTTAAAGATAAATGCCAAAATTAACACAGAGACTACTGAAGCAATTGCGGTTGTTTTTAAATTAATTGTATGATATGTTTTAAAGAAATACAACATTACAATTGCGGGTATCACTAATAATGATAAAATGTGTACTCCAAATGATAAGCCCACCACAAAACTGATTAATAAAAGCCATCTATTTCCTCGAGGTAAATGCATTTCGTTTTCCCATTTCAACCCTAGCCAGAATAAAATAGCCATTAAAAATGAAGACATGGCATATACTTCACCTTCTACTGCACTAAACCAAAAACTATCTGAAAAAGTGTAGGCTAATCCGCCGACAACTCCACTTCCTAAAACAGCAATGATGCTTCCTAATGACAATTGATCTTCTTTAGCGGTCATTTTTTTAGCCAAATTGGTGATTGTCCAAAACATAAACAGAATTGTAAATGCACTGGCCAATGCAGACATAAAGTTTACCATTTTTGCTATTTGAGATAGGTCGGTAGTAAACATTGCAAAGAAGGCTCCTAGCATTTGAAATAATGGAGCACCAGGTGGGTGACCAACTTCTAACTTAACTGATGTTGAGATGTATTCTCCACAATCCCATGCACTTACAGTGGGTTCCATTGTTAACGCATACGTAATTAATGCAATTGCAAATACAATCCATCCGGTAATTGTATTCCATTTATTATAGTTAGATAATGTCATAGTCAGTTTTAAATATATGTGGCGAATTTACTAATTTTATATCTAAATTATAGCTTGTAAATTGTGGGAATGAGCATTTTACTATAATAAAGATTTGTAATGTTTGTAGAATTAAAAAAACACTGTAAATTTGCACCCGCAATTGGCCCATGGTGTAATTGGTAACACACCGGTTTTTGGTACCGACATTCAAGGTTCGAGTCCTTGTGGGCCAACATTAAACCCAATCTTTTTTAAGATTGGGTTTTTTTATGTGTAAAACTTTGATGTTATTTTAGATAAAGAAGGTAAACACTGGTTTTAAAGATTTTTTAGAAATGCTCTTACTGATGCTTCTTCCAAATAATCTAAACAGGCCACTGCTTTCATGAGTAGAAAGCGCAATAATATCAGCGTTAATCTCTTTTGAGAAATTTGCAACCCCTTTTTCTATGGAGTCATCATTGTATATATTGATGGAGAGTTGCCGTGTTTTGTATTTTTGTAAAAAATCTTTCATTTTCTGTTTCGCTTTTTTTGTGCTCTTGAATCTGTTCATTGTGTTCACATTCAGTAAATGAATTTTGCTTTCAAATTTTTGCGTAAAATCTAAGAGTACTTCAAAAGATTTTCTGTTTTCCTCTTCGAAATTAGAAACAAAAACCAATTCTTTTATTTTTATGTCTTCTGGGTCTTTGTTAATCGCTAAAATTGGAATTTTTGATTCTCTAGCTACTTTTTTAGCCAGTGAACCTATTAAAAGTTCATCGATAATGGATTTATCTTTTGAGCCCATAATAATTAGATCAGGTTTTATTCTGGCGCTAAATTTTAAAATACCATCATAAGGGGATTCAAACCGAAGGGCATATTTTACAGTAATGGATTCGTCAAAGAATTGTGTTTTAAATTCTAGAATTTTTTCTTTTACTTTCTGAATATAATGCATGCTTTGTGGAACGCCAAAATCACTTCCAGACCCCATGTCTACATGTCCTTCAGGTATTTGTACCATGTGTAAAAGAAACACTTCAATAGCTGTGTTATTTGCGATTTTTGAAGCTAATTTGATTGCGTGCATAGACTGCACAGAAAAATCTAAAGGAACTAGAATTTTTTTCATGTTGTAATTTTTTGGTAAAAGTTACAGGAGGTGAGTAAATATACAAAAAAAAATGACGCGAACCTATTTGGGTATTAATGAATAAGTTAGTATATTTGCAGCGAAAATAACGTAAAAGAAGAATGAAGGGGGCTAAACGGCCCCTCTTTTTATATCTAAAATGGATAAGAAGATAATACAAGATTTACTAGAAGAAGCATTGGCAGAGAATAAGAGTTTATTCTTAATCGATTTGTCTTTTTCGCCGGACAATAGAATTCAGATTATTATAGATGGTGATACTGGTGTGCCCTTAAATGAGTGTATGCGAATTAATAGAGCTATTGAGAATAATTTTGAGAAAGAAGAAGTAGATTTTGCGTTAGAAGTTACCTCTCCAGATATTGCTGAGCCGTTAAAGGTTAAAAGGCAGTACCTAAAAAACTTGAATAGAATACTAAAGGTTAAAACCAACGATACGTTCATAGAGGGAACTTTATCAGAAGTAAATGAGGAGCATATAGTTTTAACTTGGAAAGCAAGAGAGCCTAAACCAATTGGTAAAGGGAAAGTTACCGTTCAGAAAACGGCAACGTTAGCATTTCAAGATATAAAAGAAGCAAAAGTGAAGATAATTTTTTAATAAGAGTTGAATGGAAAATATAGGTTTAATTGATTCATTTTCAGAATTTAAAGACAATAAAAGTATAGATAGAGTAACATTAATGTCTATTTTAGAAGAAGTTTTTAGAGCTGCATTGAAACGTAAGTTTGGATCAGATGACA
>MAAC01020217.1_pt1 | contig 10135 bp, 8 predicted proteins | sample 1115981 | NCBI WGS metagenome assembly MAAC01 (sample SAMN04961126, study PRJNA320927) | seawater metagenome | isolation source: sample BD02T64 sea water enriched with oil for 64 days | place: USA:Gulf of Mexico | collected 2013-07-27 | reverse complement strand
TATAAAAACGTAAGCTAGCACCACAAGCTCCGCCAAGAGCAACAAATGCGTATAAGGTAAAGTTACTAACAGTATTAGTCATAGCGCTGCTCATTGCTCTCTTGGTTTAATCGGTTAAGATAATTGAGTTTTTCTTTTAATTGTTTTTCCAAACCGCGATCACTCGGTTGATAAAGCTCAGTATTATAGCCAGTGGCTTGCGCTAATGCTTCTGGAAAATAGTTTTCTCCCGCCGCAAAAGCGTTTATTTCATTATGTGCATAACGATAATCAGCGCCGTGGCCTAATGCTTTGGTGATTTCACTGGTTGAGTTTTTCAAATGATCAGGTACATCTAAACTGGATGTTTGCTCTGCCAGTATTTTTGCTTGACTAAATGCCATATAAACCGCATTACTTTTTGGCGCTAACGCCATATAAACGGCGGCTTGTGCAATAGCTCGCTCGCCTTCACTGGGGCCAACTCTATGGTAAGTATCCCACGCGTTTATGGCTAGTTGCATAGCCCGCGGATCGGCATTACCAATATCTTCACTGGCTATGGCCAATAAGCGCCTTGCCACATAAAGCGCATCACCGCCACCCGCTAAAATTCGTGCATACCAATATAAAGCGGCATCAGGGCTAGAGCCGCGTACTGATTTATGAAAAGCACTAATTAGGTCATAAAAGGCATCGCCACCTTTATCATAAAGTGCAACCTTAGAGCCTGCCACTTGACTAATAAGTTTAACCGTGATGATTTTGTGATGATTTTCAGCAATAACACTATCAAGACAGTTTTCGAATAAATTAAGTAAACGTCTAGCATCACCATCCGCGCGATTTAACAAACTTTGTTTCGCGTCTGTATCAATTTCAATGGTAATACTTTGCTCTTTTTCAACGGTGGCAATGGTGCGATTTAACACTTGCAGCAAGTCATTGCGGGTAAGTTTTTTTAATGTATAAACCCGCGCGCGAGATAAAATCGCCTGATTCAGCTCAAAAGCAGGATTTTCGGTGGTCGCGCCAATAAAAATAATGGTGCCATCTTCAATAAAAGGTAAAAAAGCGTCTTGTTGTGACTTATTAAAGCGATGCACTTCGTCAACAAAAAGTACCGTGGCATTATCGCTATGGTTATTGGTCGCTCTAATTTTTGCTTGCTCAATGGCGAGGCGAATATCTTTAATACCCGAAGTCACGGCAGAAAGTCTGATAACTTTGGCATTAACATGATGAGCAATAATTTCTGCTAGTGTGGTTTTACCACTGCCCGGTGGCCCCCAGAAAATAAGCGAATGGCAATGCCCTTGTTCAATGGCGGCGCGTAGTGGCGAGTTTTCACCCAGAATATGTTGCTGCCCCACGTAGTCATGTAGACTTTGTGGACGCATCTTTGCGGCTAAAGGAGCTGCTAAGGGCTGACTTGAATGATCAGCGCTTTGCGGCTCTGCTGCTATCAAACTTTGTTGAGCGCTTTCCTCAAAAGATAAAAAGCTCGTTTGCTGGCTGTCTTTTTTCAACGTTTTACCTTATCAATACGGTATTTATTCAGCTTAGAAATATTTACCACAGAGAGCACCGAGGTGCTACGCACTACACCGAGCATACCAAAATCTCTGTGTAGGCTCGAAGAGCCCTCTGTGAAGCATCGCGGCTCGGTGGTGAACCTGTTTTCCAATACTTAGCGTTGATCATCAATTTGAGTGTCTTGCGGAACCTCAAAATGAAATAACGTCGGTGCTGGTGCTTGCTGATCATTGAATTCACTTAAACGGATACGGCTTAGCTGCCCAGTAGCATCAAGAAATGAAAATTCGCTTAACTGCCCTTCTCCACCTGCTTTTTTTGCTTTAAAAATCAGTGTTAAACTTTTTATTTGGCTGTTGTTATCAATGGCACTAATAATAAAGGTTTGCGGCATATCCTGTTCAAAATTATCTATTTGTTCGACCTTGTCTATTTGTTCTACATGGTATTGCTGCCACAATGTTTCATCTTTACTGGTTAACAATAATATTGGCGTACGAGCAATGGCCGCAGATAAATCATAAACACTGACTTGTTCAATCCATGGATTATAAAACCAGACACTACTGCCATCAGACACTATTGATAGTTCATCGGGCGTTAACACTTGCCAGTTCGCTAAATTAGGTTTGCTGATAGCAAGTTTGCCGGTACTTTCTTCAATAACCTCACCTGACTCACTCAGCACTTGTTGGTTAAAGTTTGCGGTAAAAAAATCAAGATGACTTAATTTTGCCATTAACAAATTTTTACTGGCACTATTAGTGTTTTTTATTACTTGAGTTGGTTGTACAAGCTCAGTGGCAGATAAGTTATTCGCTTGGGCAAATAAATTACTGCTACTAATGCTAAGCGCTAATGTTATGAAGGCGTTAGCCAGAGTTTTTTTATTCATATTAAATTACTTTGTATTTACTTTTTATTTATTCAGCTTTAAAAATATTTACCACATTGTCAATCAATGCTGAGATCCTCAATGAATACACCATGAGGATGACAGCAGTTGAACAGTATCGGTGCTTTTAATCTCTAATGGGTGGTGGTGCTAGTACTTCACGCGCGCCATTGTTACCCGCATTTGACACCACACCTTGAATTTCCATTTGCTCAACTATTCTAGCGGCACGATTATAGCCAATTCTAAATTGTCTTTGTACACTTGAAATGGAAACACGACGTTTTTCGGTAACAAAATTTACCGCTTCATCATAAAGGGCATCAACCTCTTCATCGCCACCTTCAGCTTGCTCTCCAGGCAGTAACATATCTTCATCACTACCACCTGCTAAAATTTCTTCAACGTAATTGGGCTCACCACGCTGTTTCCAGTCATTCACTACCGCATGTACTTCATGATCATCAATAAAGGCGCCATGAACACGTGTTGGCACACCCGTACCCGGCGGTAAATAAAGCATATCCCCCATACCGAGTAATTGCTCAGCACCTTGTTGATCTAAAATAGTACGCGAGTTTAGGCCAGAAGAAACCTGAAAGGCCATACGGGTGGGAATGTTGGCTTTAATTAAGCCGGTAATGACATCAACCGATGGTCTTTGTGTTGCTAACACTAAATGTATGCCAGCAGCACGTGCCTTTTGTGCGATACGGGCAATTAACTCTTCAACTTTTTTACCAACAATCATCATCATATCGGCAAATTCATCAACAATAACAACAATGCTCGGTAATTTTTCTAATAAGGGTGGCGTTTGATCAAGGCCATCACTCGGCTGCCATAAAGGGTCAATCATAGGTTCACCTTCTGCAATGGCCGTCAGTATTTTTTTGTTGTAACCTTTTAAATTTCTAACCCCTAATGCTGACATCAACTTATAACGACGTTCCATTTCCCCCACACACCAACGCAAAGCATTAGCAGCATCTTTCATATCGGTAACCACTTCTGCAAGCAAATGCGGGATGCCTTCATAGACAGAAAGCTCAAGCATTTTAGGGTCAATCATGATCAAGCGCACATCTTCAGGGGTAGATTTATAAAGCAAGCTAACAATCATAGTGTTAACCCCCACAGATTTACCAGAGCCGGTAGTACCCGCCACTAATAAATGCGGCATTTTAGCTAAATCAACCACCACGGGTTCACCGGCGATATCTTTACCTAGCACCATGGCTAAAGGTGAAGTTGATTCTTCAAAGGCAGGACAAGCAATAACTTCACTTAACCTTACTATTTCCCGATGTTTATTCGGTAGCTCTAAGCCAATAACCGACTTTCCAGGGATCACTTCAACCACACGAACACTGATAGCAGAAAGCGCCCGCGCTAAATCTTTTGATAAAGAGGTGATTTTACTGACTTTCATGCCTGGTGCTAGGTCAAGCTCAAAACGGGTGATCACTGGGCCTGGATAAACGGCAACCACTTGTGCTTGTACTTTAAAATCAAGCAGCTTGGCTTCAACTAAACGACTAACCTGCTCTAGCTCTTCCCTATTTATCGGGTTTTTCTCTTTATCTGGTCTATCAAGTAAATCAATAGAAGGCATTTTGGCAATGTTTTCTTCTTCACTAGGAATTAAATTAACTTGGCTAGCATCACTACTGGTCGCTATTTTTTTATCGCTGTTAATATTGTCATCAGCAACATTTACTTTTTCAACATGGCTAAAGGCCGCAGTGATTTCGGCCTCACTAACATGCTCTTGTACATTAGCCGCTATTGGCCCAGAAATAAGTTCATTAATATCAATAAAGGGTTCAATAGCCTCTTCGCTTGCTCTTGTGCTGATTATTTTGGGTAATGACTTACTGGCTTTGTTAGCTTTTTCGTTATCAAGATCATCAGTATCCGCTGTGATTGCTGACGTTTGTGTCTCTTGCGCTGGTTCAACGCCAAATTTATCTTTAATATATTTGGGTAAATGCTGTAAAAACAGCACTGCTGCTATGGCATTACGGCCGATATTGTCAATAAAATTCAACCAAGAAAAACCCGTGAGTAACACAAAGCCTGCACAGGTAAACATAAGAAATATTAACGTTGAACCGACAAAAGAGAAATAAGGCAGAAAGCTCTTACTTAATACATCACCTAAGATACCGCCCGCAGAAAAATAAAACAGATCATCAAAATTCATACTTGCTAGCGAGGTAATGCCCATATAAAACATGAAAAAACCAATTAACTTTAACCCTAACGTTAAATAATCTAACTGCATTAATTGATGAAATTTTTGAAATAGCAACCAGCCAATAATGGCGACAATAAAAGGTAAGGTATAAGCAATGAAACCAAATAAGTTCAGTAATAAATCTGAAAGGTAAGCGCCAACAGCGCCGCCAAGGTTTCTAACTGGTGTTTGATAACCGGTTTGCGCCCAACCGGGATCGGCGGCATCAAAACTAAAGAGTGCCAACATCAAAAACATGGCAAAGACACTAAAAAAGAGTAAACCTGTTTCAAGTAGACGCTGTACGCCACTTAACTGCGTAGATCCTGGATCATCCGATTGAGTATCTACAGGGTCATTAAAGGTTTCATCGGTATTTTTCATAAGGTCTGCAGACAATTAAAATTCCATGGAAGTTTTTCATTGGTAATGAAAGTAAGGCTATTAGGGGTAAAATAACAAATTATCGCTTGATTGGTAACATATTACTGGATTTTATTTCATCCATAACCACATAAGTTCTACTTTCACTTACCGCGGGCAACCTTAATAACGTATCCCCTAATAATTGCCGATACGCTAGCATATCTTTTACTCGCGTTTTTAGTAGAAAATCAAAATCCCCCGACACTAAATGACATTCTTGAATAACCTCAAGTTCGTGCACCGCCGCGGCAAAGTCATCAAACACATCAGGGCTAGTTTTGGTTAAGGTTATTTCAACAAACACCAACAAAGCTAAGTTGAGTTTTGCTGCATTTAAATTGGCTTGATAACCCGTTATATATTGCTCTTTCTCTAGCCGTTTAACGCGTTCTAAACAAGGCGTAGGACTTAAACCGACACGCTTTGACAATTCAACGTTTGAAAGTCGCCCCTCTTTTTGTAATTCAACTAAAATGTTTTTATCAATGCGATCAATTTTTTTACTGGCTACAGAATTCATCTTTATATTTATCTATCAATAGTGTCTATACCAGCATTATATATCGCCTTTATGGTATTTACGACAGGTTATTCTGGCTACTTATTTCTATACTAGTGTTATCTAAAATAAGAACTTGATAACAAGTTACTATAATAAGTTAAACCTAAGAGAGATTATTATGATTATTGGTGTACCTAAAGAAATTAAAAACCATGAGTACCGCATTGGCTTAACACCGGCAGGTGTTAAAGAGTTATCAGTAAACGGTCATGAAGTGATTGTTGAAAATAATGGTGGTGCTGAAATTGGTTTTGATAATGAGCAGTATATTGCTGCTGGAGCCAAAATTATTGACAGTGCCGCAGAGATATTTGCCACGGCGGAAATGATTATCAAGGTGAAAGAGCCACAGCCAGTAGAATGTAACATGCTTCGTCCGGGTCAAATTTTATTTACTTACTTACATTTAGCGCCTGATCCACAGCAAACTGAGTTATTAATAGCCTCTGGCGCAACCTGTATTGCTTATGAAACCGTAACGGCAGCAACGGGTGGTTTACCTTTACTTGCGCCAATGTCTGAAGTTGCTGGCCGTATGTCTATTCAAGCGGGTGCTCATGCTTTAGAAAAAGCCCAAGGCGGTTTAGGGGCATTATTAGGGGGTGTTCCCGGTGTTGCACCAGCCAAAGTGTTAATTATTGGTGGTGGTGTTGTGGGTACTCAAGCAGCTCGTATGGCGGTAGGCATGGGCGCTGACGTAACTATTTTAGATCGTTCATTACCGCGTTTACGCCAATTAGATACTGAATTTGATGGCCGTTTAAAAACCGTGTATTCAACGGCTGATGCCATGAACCAATTAATTGTTGAAGCTGATTTAGTGATTGGTGCGGTATTAATTCCGGGAGCAGCAGCACCGAAATTAGTGACTAGAGAGCATATTAAAATGATGAAAAAAGGCGCGGTTATTGTTGATGTAGCTATCGATCAAGGCGGCTGTTTTGAAACATCAAAAGCAACAACACACCAAGAGCCAACTTATGTTGTTGATGAGGTTGTTCACTACTGTGTTGCTAACATGCCAGGTGGCGTAGCACGTACCTCAACCATGGCCTTAACGAATGCAACCATGCCATTTGCGGTAACTATTGCCAATAAAGGCGCTAAACAAGCGCTATTAGATGATGAGCATTTACTCGCTGGATTAAATGTCATGGCGGGTAAAGTAACCTATAAACCTGTTGCTGATGTATTAGGTTATGAGTACGTTGAACCAAGTGTTGCTTTAAACGCATAACATTTAAACGCATACATTTAAACGGATAACACTCGCTTTAAATACTCGTTCAAAACGTCAATAGTTACCCCAAAGAGCGCACTTTTGCTTACACTTAAGCAATCAGCGCTCTTTTTTTTGTTTAGCATATAACAAACAAGTTATTTACCCCCTTGCTTTATTTCCTTATCATCCCAATTAATAAGAGAACATACCTATGTAAACCGCTCAAGATTGTCATTCCCGTAGTGTAAATCGGGAATCTTATAACGTAATGAGATCTTCGATTAAAACATCTCGAAGATGACGTTTACAACTGAACCCTGAGTTATCTGCGTAGGCATTTAAAATTATTACCTATTTATCAAATCTATTTATTAAAAATAAACGCTGGAGAACTCATTCATGAGCGACGTTAGACATTGCCCACTACTTATTTTAGGCTCAGGCCCCGCTGGCTACACTGCGGCGGTATACGCAGCACGCGCTAATTTAAAACCTGTCATGATCACAGGTATGCAACAAGGTGGTCAATTAACCACTACCACAGAAGTTGAAAACTGGCCTGGTGATGCTGATGACTTAACAGGTCCGGCATTAATGGATCGTATGCAGAAACATGCCGAGAAATTTGATACTGAGATTGTTTTTGATCACATTAACAACGTCGACTTTTCAAAGCGTCCATTCACTCTAACAGGTGATAATGGCTCTTATACTTGTGATGCGTTAATTATTTGTACTGGTGCCTCAGCACAATATTTAGGTTTACCTTCAGAAGAAGCGTTTATGGGTCGTGGTGTTTCTGCCTGTGCTACTTGTGACGGTTTCTTTTATAAAAACCAAAAGGTTGCTGTAGTTGGCGGTGGTAATACGGCCGTTGAAGAAGCATTATATTTATCTAACATTGCCAGTGAAGTACATTTAGTTCATCGCCGTGATACTTTTCGCTCTGAAAAAATACTAACCGACCGTTTAGCTGAAAAAGTTAAAAACGGTAATATCATTTTACACACCGATCGCACTTTAGATGAAGTGTTAGGCGATAACATGGGCGTAACCAGTTTACGTTTAAAAGAAACCAACTCTGATGCCACAGAAGTGATTGACGTAGCAGGCGTGTTTATCGCCATTGGTCACAAGCCAAACACCGATATTTTCGATGGTCAATTAGCCATGAAAAATGGTTATTTAACCATTCAAAGTGGCACTGAAGGTAATGCGACACAAACCAGTGTTGAAGGTATTTTTGCTGCCGGTGATGTTGCTGATCACATTTATCGTCAAGCAATCACCTCAGCAGGTGCAGGTTGTATGGCAGCATTAGATGCCGAACGATTCCTTGATGCTTTGTAAGTGTAAACCTAAGCGCGAATAAGTTCCCGCCTACAAGTCAAAAGATACTACATCGTAGGCGGGGTTTTAACCGCGCTCGTTCTTTTTAAGTTAAGCGCGAACAAGTTTAAAATGCTATATCAACTACATGATGATAATTTGGCCTTTCCGCCGCTAAGTTGCGCTCTCACAGAGCCCAATGGTTTATTAGCGGTGGGGGGCGATTTACAACCACAACGATTAATTAATGCCTATCGCCAAGGAATATTTCCTTGGTTTAGTGACAACGATCCCCTAATGTGGTGGTCACCCGATCCCCGCACCATCATTAAGCTCAGCGATTTACGTGTTAATCGCACCTTAAGAAAAGCCATTAAGAAATCCCCTTATAAAATTACCCTCAATACCGCATTTGAACAGGTTATTGAACAATGTGCTGATGCTCCTTTTCGTCATGACGGCACTTGGATATTGCCAGAGATGCAAGCAGCTTATATCAACTTACATAAATTAGGCTATGCGCATTCTATTGAAATTTGGCAAACAAACATTGATAACCCCTCACAGCAGAAGCCAACACTGGTTGGTGGTTTATATGGCGTGGCCATAAATGGTTTTTTCTCTGGCGAGTCAATGTTTTATACGCAAGCTAACGCCTCTAAATTTTCCCTAGTTGCTTTAGCGCAATTATTAGCGTCAATGGCTGTTGATTTTATTGATTGTCAGCTGCTTAACCCATTTTTAGCCGACATGGGCGCAATAGAAATTTCACGCAATAACTTTGTTGCGCTAAAAGAAACTGCTATAACTAAAGTAAGCCCTGAAAATTTCTGGCAGCCCAGAGAGCTTTTTATCAGCGCACACTCGGATACATCAAATTGATGGTGGTAGCAGTATGAACGACACGAGTTTTAAAGTTGGCATCACTCACACCTTTCCCTGTAGTTATTTACCAGAGCAAGAAGAACGTTTACTGATTGCCGTAGATGAACGTTTGCAAAATAGCCGAAGTTATAGCTTGCTGATGTCAGAGGGCTTTCGTCGCAGCGGCGATCAAAGTTATCGACCGCACTGCCCTCATTGTAATGCTTGTCAATCTATTCGGGTTTTAGTTGATAAGTTTCAGCCATCAAAAAGTCAAAAACGCTCACAAAAGCGCAATGGTCATTTTTTTATAAAATACTCATCCGAGCTTAACCCCTCTTATTACCCTTTGTATGAGCTTTATATTAACAATTGTCACCAAGATGGCAGCATGTACCCGGCCAATTTCGAACAGTTTCAAAGTTTTCTCACCAGCAAGTTAAGTAAACAGCTTTTTATTGAAACTTGGCACCAAGAAAATGGTGAAGAAAAACTGATTTGCGTGGCTGTAACTGACGTACTAAGCAATGGTTTGTCGGCTGTTTATACTTTCTACCATGTCGATTATAAAGCCCATGGTTTGGGGGTGTTTTCAATTCTGACCCAGATTAATTATTGTCAGCAGCTAAACTTACCTTATCTCTACTTAGGCTATCAAATAGACAAGTGTAAAAAAATGAATTATAAAAACCGTTATTTTCCTTATGAAAAATTTATAAATGGTCACTGGTTATTGACTGAAAAAACCACCCTTTAGCTAAATAGCATGAAAAAACAGCGAATAAGGGATAAGAATAATAAATAAACAGCGCAAAGCTTTACTTTAGCCGTGCAATTAGGCATCATTCGCGCAGCTTTTTTTATCAGCTACAAAATCTAACATAATTTATGATTTTTTAGCTAATTTGCACAACATATAGAGGTTTAGCGCCCCATGGCGAAAGAAGAAAATATTGAAATGCAAGGTACGGTTTTAGATACCTTACCTAATACTATGTTCCGAGTTGAACTAGAAAACGGCCATGTGGTCACCGCTCATATTTCGGGTAAAATGCGTAAAAACTATATTCGCATTTTAACTGG
>MAAC01008133.1_pt1 | contig 10143 bp, 7 predicted proteins | sample 1115981 | NCBI WGS metagenome assembly MAAC01 (sample SAMN04961126, study PRJNA320927) | seawater metagenome | isolation source: sample BD02T64 sea water enriched with oil for 64 days | place: USA:Gulf of Mexico | collected 2013-07-27 | reverse complement strand
ATAAACTTCAGCTTGGGGTGACGGTCAAAAATACCACCCAATACAAACAGGCCCATAACATCTTGAACACCACGGATGATATTCAGGAAGCCGTTAATCTTATTACCACGAGCTTCCAGTACTTCGTCAACCGATCCGCCTTTAGAGGTCAGAATGTGGAAAGACAGGGGCATATCGAGCTCTGTAGCACAGGCCCAAAGGTCATCGTACATGGGGTGGTCATAATCTTCGTGCTGGGGATTACCCGGCATCATGATGCCGACGAAGCCCTTCTTCTTGGCATCCTGAAGATCTAAAATCGCCTGCTCAACGGTCTCGCAAGAGGTTTGACCGAGGCCAAACAAACGGCCAGCGGGTGCATCCGCGACATAGCCCTGCAGCCACTCGTTATAGGCGTGGAAACAGGCTGTCTTGTAGGCAAAATCGGGGTGGTTACACAAGGCCATACCCACGGAAGGGTAGAGGATTTCGGCAACAACACCATCGCGATCCTGATCGGCAACACGGTACTGGGCCTGATAGCCACTTTTGTGCAACTGATCCAGGGTGCAACCTTCACGGCGCGAGGCCAGTTCTTCGGGGCTCAGGCCCGCAGCGGCGACCAAACCCAGGGGAATGGTTGAGTTCATGCCGGGAATGACATAAATGTCGTTGCCAGCCGCGTCGCGTTCAATGGATGGTGCTCTGTCCCGAAACTTGGGATCGATAAAATCGCTGTAGCAGTTGCCCGGCTCCACAATATGTGAATCTGCAGAAATAAGGCCAAAACCTAAACTACTCATAGTCTGTTACTCCGTTCCATGAGGTGGATATAAAAAGTTGGGGTTAGAAAACAGCGTGTACCAGGATTGGAAAATGACGGACTTGACGCCAAAGAGGCGACCATCGTTACCACAGGGGCAATAATGGTTACCAGCTGTTAACCTGATCGCATTAAGCAGGGTGTTGACATAAATTGCAAGCGCGATTTATGTCAACACTGACCCTTTCGCGATAAACAGTTCTTAAAGGTGTTAGCAGGCGACGGCACCGCCATCGACAACCATCGGGTGGCCGGTAACGAAAGAGGCCTGATCGGAGCACAGCCATACCGCCGCTTCGCCGATTTCCGTCGGCGCACCGAAGCGACCAATGGGCTCAAAGCCGAGCATCGCCGCTTCCATTTGCGGCTTGGCTTCAAACATACGCTCCAGCATGGGTGTGCGAATCACCCCCGGGCAAACCGCGTTGACGCGAATATTTTTGGTGCCGTATTCCAGCGCGGCGGTCTTGGTTAAACCCAGCACCCCGTGTTTGGCGGCAACGTAGGCACCGGCATTTTTCGAGCCCACCAGGCCGGCAATTGACGCCGTACTGACAATGGCGCCGGCACTTTTCTGCTCGAGAAACTGACGTATTTGATATTTCAGGCAGAAGAACACGCCCTTGAGATTGACGTTGTAATTGAGATCAAAGTTTTCTTCCGTGCACTCGTGAATCCGCGTCCAGTCACCTTCGACACCGGCATTATTGTAGGCGCAGTCGAGACGACCATAGGTGGCGACCACCTGTTGAATCAGGCTTTCCACCTCTGCCGCTTTGGAAACATCACAGCGCACAAACACCGCTTCGCCTCCCGCTTGCTGAATGAGTTTGACGGTCTCCTGGCCATTTTCTTCCTGCAGATCAGAGACCACCACTTTAGCGCCCTCGCGGGCAAAGATTTGTGCCGCAGCGCGGCCAATACCACCGGCGGCACCGGTGACAACAGCAATTTTATCCTGAACGATTCCAGACATTTTATTTTCCTTTATTGGGTTAATGAAAGACTTCGACTAAAAAATTTAGGCGAGTCATTGTGGCTAGGTGCTTACATAAGGGCAAACAAAATGAATCAAGGGGAATGACACCCGGTGGCTGACAGTCAAAAAAAGAAGGGTAGGCCTTACCTGCCTGAAGGATGTTCAGGCCGTGTAAAAAACGATGATTTGATGGGTGAAACAGACTTCAGGAAGAGGCCGTTTTTGACGAGAGGAAGGCTTTACAGGTCAACGCCCTCATTGATGCAGGTACGATTTCGGCCCTCATCTTTGGCGCGGTAGAGTGCACTGTCTGCGGCATCAATAATGCCATTCACATCCGCATACGGTGGCAGCGCAGCCAGGCCAACACTAAAGGTGCAGGCAAATTCACCTTTCTTGCAGCGGTGATTGATCACTGAAAATTGCTCGCGCAGCTCATCCATTAACTCCTGAGCTGCCAGTAGTGAGGTATCGGGCAAAATAACGGCGAATTCCTCACCACCGTAACGGCCAACAATATCGGAGTGGCGTAAGCGTTGTACCAACAAACGTGAAACGCTTTTAATGACTTCGTCACCAACCGGATGCCCAAAACGGTCATTCACCGATTTAAAATCATCGAGATCAATCATCGCAAAGGTCAGGTGCGCGTCCTGTCGTAGGCTACGGCTGATTTCTGTCTGCAAACGCGCCTTGAGGGTCGCATGGTTGAGTAAGCCGCTCAAAGTGTCGAGCTGCATGCGTGAGCGCAGTTTACGAAAGCGGCGAATACGCATTTTCACCACTGCGGTCAAATGCTCGGCACCAATAGGCTTTTTTAAGAAGTCGTCACCCCCCAGCTGTAGCGCCTCCATTTGTCGATTAATATCATTTTCAGTCGATAAAAAAACGATGGGGATACTGATCCACTCCGCCTTCTGCCGTATCACCCCTGCCGCTTCCAGCCCGGAACACTCCGGCATATTCACATCCATCAGGATGAGATCGGGCTGAAATTCAGACACCAGGCTGATCAAGTTAGAGACTTGCTCGATCACCAAGACCTCCAGCCCCCCGGCCTGTAATATCGCGGCATAGCTCTGCGCCAGGATAAGATCATCCTCCACGATCATCACTTTATAGGGCACCTCGTCCCACCACAGGCCAACAGTATCCAGGCTGTCGAGCAATTCGCTAAAGTCGAGAGGCTTGGTGAGATAGACCTGCCCCCCAGCCCGAGCCGCAGCTAAACGCGCGTCCCAGTCATCCCGTGCCGAAATAAAAATCAGCGGCTTCTTGTCCTGTAACGTCGACTTATAGGCATTGGCAAGCCTGGCCCCCGCCAATTCACCCTCGGGTAAATTGAGATCGACAATCATCGCCGCCGGAGAGTATTCAGCCAAGGCCTGCTCGGCACTCAGCGCATCACTGAAAACAGCCACGTCGTAGCCGTAACGCAGCAGCTGATCTTCCATTTCTACGCCGAGAGAGTGGTCATCTTCGACGAGATAGACGGTTTGTCCGGGTGGTGGCACGCCTCTCAAGGGCAGCACAAATTCGCTCGGCATTTCGACGCCATCGGCGAGGCCCTTATCCACCGCCAAGGACAAATCAACAAGTAATGTCGAAATTAGCTCGCGGTCGGCGAGCGTGAGCTGGCAATCATCTTCAAGTGAAAAAAGCGCCGATTCCATAGCCTTGGCGACATCACTGAGCGCCGCATAGCCAAACGTACCACCCGAGCCCGCCAGGTGATGGACGCGTTTTTTTAAATCGACAAAGGCGTCTTCAGTCACATCCGCCGGCAGACCAGACTGGCAGATCTGCCATTGATCGTTGAGTAGGGCCAGTTTTCCGGGTAACTGTTCAACATAACGGCGACGTAAAGCCGCTATCTTTTCCAGTTTTTTGGCACCTTGCTTATCAGCTATTACCACGCGCTAGCAACTCCCGAATTTGACCGGGTAGGGCCATTGGATCAAAAGGTTTGGCAATCACCTCCATTGCACCGAGCGCCAGAAAGCCCGCCACTTCGGTCGGCTGTACCTTGGCGGTTAAAAAGGCGACGGCGGTGTTAGCCAAGCCCGGCAATTTTCGAAGTTGCTGTAAGGTACTGGGACCATCCAGCCCCGGCATCATCACGTCGAGCAGAATCAAATCGGGAGCAAACGCCAGCACTTGGTCCAGAGCCTCCTGTCCGCTGGCACAGAATAAGAGCTCAAAACCTTCATCTTCAAGGGCGAATTCGGCCACTTCGCGAATATCGGCTTCGTCTTCGACATACATGATTCTCGGTTGACTGCCCGTCATAGCTCGACCGCCCGGTGACTCAGCACTCGTCTGACCGTCATTAGCAACTGCTCGTTACTGACCGTCGCCTTGGTTAAAGCCGCGTCGACATGATCCGCCAAATAGACATCGGGCTCCCTGCCTGAAAAAACCACAATCGGCACTTTTTCTGCCAGTGAAGTCAGCAGCTCTACACCTTCACCATCGGGCAGGGTTAAATCGAGAATCACCAGATCAAAATCCTGCTCGTCGAGATAGCTTCGGGCACGTTCGAGGGTCGTCGCATAATGATACTCACCAACACCAGCCACCAGTTCACCCACTACTTGAATTACATCCAGGTCGTCTTCAACATGCAAAATGCGGTACTCCGCATCACCTTGCAGGGCGTGGAGTAGTGCCTGAGAAAGTCGCTCTTCATCGATGGGCTTTTGCAGCCAGTCGATAACCGCCAGCCCTTTGCCGGTGTTGGCACTGGTACCGATATTGGCCGACACCACGATCACCGGCAGGCCACTAGTCGCAGGGTCGGCGCGCAAATCGCGCAACAAGCTGATGCCATCGGTATCGGGCAGGGTTAAATCCAGTAGCATCAGCTGATAGTGATTCTTCGCCAGCAGGGTCTTGGCGGCAGCCCCGGTTGTGGCGGTGTCGCTGCTCAGGCCCTGGTCTTCCAGCAGATTCGAGAGAATATAGGCGACGTCCAGATTGTCTTCGCAAATTAAAACCTGGGACTTGTCGCTGTTGGTTTGCGAAAGGACAACATCCTGCCACTGGGGCAGGTCAACGTAAAAATCACTTCCAACATCGACCTCGCTGTCAAAGCCAATGTGACCCGAGTGATGTTCGACAATCGCCTTACTCACCGCCAGCCCCAGGCCGGTGCCGCCCTGCTGGCGGGTATCAGAGGCATCGGCCTGAGAAAAGCGGGTGAAAATTTTCGCCTGAAACGCCTCGGATATGCCCGAACCCTTGTCCTTCACCGCCACCCGTAGACAATTCCCAAGGCTGACAATTTCAATCGTAACGGTAGCCTCGGGGGGGGAAAACTTGACGGCGTTGGAGAGTAAATTGGCAAACACCTGGAGTAGACGATGCTCATCGGCGAGGACAAAGGAGCGCTCCTCAGCCAAAGGTATTAGGGCCAGATGCACGCTGTATTTACTGGCATAGCTTTCGTTTTCAATCATTGCGCGATGAGCAACGGCATTGATGTCGATAACGCGCATATCAAAGCGCATTTCGCCGGCTTCAATTTTTTCAAGGTCGAGAATATCGTTAATCAAAAAGGTCAGGCGCTCGCTGTTGCGATTCGCTGTTTCGAGCATTTTCCGTGCTTTCGGCGACAGTGAAGCCGCCTCTTTGCCGAGCACAAGACCCAGAGCCCCCCGTATTGAGGTCAGGGGAGTGCGCAGCTCATGGCTCACCGTTGAAATAAATTGATTCTTGAGGTTTTCGACCCTTTTGCGCTCGGTGACATCGCGCACAATAGCGGTAAACAATTGTTCGCCTTCAATGTGCAATTCGCTGACAGCAATTTCTAAGGGAAAGACCTCGCCCTCTTTGCGGCGACCTTCAACTTCTCGGTAGGGATTGGCCAGCTCATTGCTGGATGCCTCTATTAAGATGCTTTCATCCAGCGGGGAGCTTAACAACAGTTGCAGCGACTGCCCCAACAGCTCGTCGGCACCATAGGTAAAGATTTTTGTCACCGCAATATTGATGGATTCAATCACACCCGCTTCATTGACGGTGATGATGCCATCAACCACATTGTCAACGATGCAGCGCATACGCTCGGCTTTAGCCGCCAGGTCAGCCTCGATCAGACAGGTGGTGATCTCATTACCCGCCCATTCGGCGAACAACTGGACAACGGCCTGGTCTCCCGGGGTGAACGGTGAGCTTGCGGGTTGTGGCGAAGAAAAACACAGGGTGCCGTAAGCACTACCGCCAACCGACACCTGCGCACCCAGGTAGCAACCCTTGCTGGGCAAGAAGGTATCGGGTACGCAGTCCGATGTAAAAGCAGCGATATCTTCGACGGCGAGAGTTTGACCCTGTCCCCACACGCGACCACAAAACCCCGGGCCCAAGGGGCACTTCTCTCCTTTGGCGGGGGAGCTGTCCCGACTAACAACATATTCTAGCTGACAGTTTTCACCATCAATTCGCGCAATCAAGCCAATGGGCATGGCAAAACGTTCAACACCTATGCTTAAACCCGCGAGTAATTTTTCTTCCAGATTTAACTCACGGCGCGAGGCAAGCGCATAAAGTGCCACCACAGCTTTTGAATTTTTCTCCGTATTTTCAGTAGCTTGTTTAATGCCCCGCAGCAGATGTTCCGTATCAGACTGGCCTTTTTCTGTCTGTTCAGCCATATCAGTTGCCCACTCACTGATGTTTATTGATCACCACTAGTTAGTACTAATTGTTATTTACTAATTGTAGTCGAGTATTCGCAGCTCAGCTCTCACCAGGCTCCAAACAATGCGCTGCCATCAACAGACAGAGGTATTACCCCGGTGAATGCGATACAGCAGAGCTCGTCGAGATCAAGCATCGAAAAAGCTGTCATTGGCTGATTTCAACGCCGCACATTACTGTTATTTCTGGCTAAATATCGATCCAGATACTCTACCAGGCCCCACTGTAAGAGGAGATTGAAAAACTCACATTGACCACCCGCAGGTAAGCCAGGAGCTGTTTATCAAGCCGGCTCGATACTACTCAGAGAGACCCTGTTACGCCCCTCCGCCTTGGCGGCATAACAAGCTTTATCGGCTTGCTGTAGGACACTCTTTGAAGTTTCGACCCCCGGCACGAAGCTCACCACGCCGATACTGACGCCAAAAATAAAATCGACGCCGCCACTGGCAAAGCGATAATTGGCCACAAAGGTGCGCATGGTCTCGCAAATCCCCAGGGCATTATCAATATCACAGGCCGCCAACAACAGGCCAAACTCATCGCCACCAAAGCGCGCCAGGGTATCCGCAGTGCGCAGCAGCTGACTCAGACCATCGGCAATCTCTTTCAAGACCTGATCCCCGGCCTGATGGCCGGCACTGTCATTTACGACCTTGAAAAAATCGAGATCGAGAAAACACAGCACGTGCCGCTCATCTTTGCTGGCAAAACCACTATTGAGACCGGCCAGACGCCTCTCAAATTCGCGTCTATTGACCAGGCCTGTCAAGGGGTCATGGCTGGCCTCGTAGGTCAGCTTTTCGGTGATTTGATATTGCAGGGTAACATCGCGAATAAATACCGCCATGCCCATAGATTCGTGTGCATCGTCGGCAAAGGGTACCAGCGTAACCTCGGCATTGATGGGTGCCTGCGATGTGGAGCGCAGGTAAATTTCATGGGTTTTATGGGGCGTGTGGCCGGTGGCGATAAAGCCCTTTATATCCTCCACCAAAGAAAGCTTATCGCTATTCTCATGGGGTAGGAGGTCGAGAATATTCCTTCCCAGGCACTCCAGTAATTCGATACCCAGCAGCTGCTCACAGGCCGGATTGGCCAAAACCACACGCCCATCGCCATCAATATTGAACACCGCATCCTTGATCGAATTCAGCGTCACATCAACCCTCTGCTTTTCAAAAAACAGATGTTGAGAAGTAATTGCATGTTCGTCCAGCTCCCTCTTTAAATCGAGGGTGCGATCGCTGATTTGCTGTTCTAGGTTATGCTGATACTCCTCAATCTTTCGCTGGTAGGCCAAGCGCGACCTGTGGGCACTGTTATACGCGTCAATGACAAGAGCCAATTCATCGCGACTTTCGCCGGAAGCCACTGGTTGATGTTCGAGCTTATTTTCAACGCCACGAATATCTGCCAGTAAGAAATTCAAACGCGTGCCAATAAAAACCTGGTAGGCGGAGCGCGTGGTCAGCAATACGACGAGAGTGATAAGTCCCAATAAAATTAGCGCCATACTCAGGTCGGTGATTAACAAGGTGTAAATTCGCTGGGGGCTCAAACGCAGTTCCAGTTCACCGGTAAGCAAGGTGCCACCGGCACCACTGTGGCGAATACTTTCTCTCTTGAGAAAATTCAAACCGCTGAGGGGAGCTAAAGCCGCCTGCCGCATCTGCAAAGTCAATGCTTGCCCTTCATCGCCATAGGCATCGACGACCCGGTATCGCTGATCGCGAACCACAAAGGCTTCGACATCGGCATCAACCATCAGTCCGGCGGTGATCAAACGAACAGCATCTTCATCACCCGCACTCAAGGGCGCAGACAAGAGCAGGGCATAGGTCTGAGAGAGCTCAAACAGCTTGTCTTCCATTGCCTGCTTTTCATCCAGAAAGCGCAGGTATTCAAAACCCGATATAGAAAAAAACATCAACACGGCGCTAGCGATAATAGCCCGGCGAGCCAACTTGAAGAACAATTTGTCGGTGTACTTAAAGATAGCTATAAGCCTGCCCAGAGAGGAGGGGGTACTATAATTATTATTGATTAAAACCTGTTTACGGTGACGTCCCTGTCGTCAGCCAAAGCTGATCTGCAGTGCTGATATTGCGATTTTTGTCGTGCTGCCAGATTTTTTTGGTGGCTCTGTTTAACAATAAGTAGAGACGCCCGGCGACGATGTCATAGACCTCGGGGTCAATCGACAACTGCTTGCCCATGGTAATGCCATAGGCACAATAGCCCCCGTAGGCGGGAAGAAAGCGCTGTGGATCAGACTCAAACGACTCGAGATGAGCGGCCGTGCTAAAAAGGTAGGTCGCTCCCCGGTAGTGTGAGGAGAATTTTGTATTCCCCGGTTCGGCTTGCGCCTCAAAGTAACTCAGCAGATCGTATCCCGAGACGGCAACATTATCGGCACCAAGATTCACTCTGCCAGCCGCACTCACCTGAAGCCAGGAGAGAGTAAGGGGGATCAGCAGCCAGAATGCACTACGCGGATGCCAATAATTTCGCCAGACACTAACCATCGATCCCCAACCCCAACACGGTGAATTTACAACACCCCATTTTTACTTATTAGTAGCCACCTGTAAATGCCATTACTGGGCGAAACTACCCCCATCCACCGACATCGGGTGACCGGTGACAAAAGAGGCCTGATCGGAGCACAGCCACACTGCCGCCTCGGCAATTTCTGAGGGCTTACCCAGCCGCCCTACGGGCTCCATTTTGCGCATCATTTCGTAGCCCTTTTCTGAACCCTTAACGATGCGATTGAGCATCGGCGTTTCGATGGCCCCCGGGCACACCGCATTGACGCGAATATCCTTTTTCGCGAATTCCAGCGCCGCCGACTTGGTCATGCCGATGACACCGTGCTTGGCGGCGACATAGGCATTGCCCCGGGGCACACCCACCAAACCAGCCAATGAAGAGGTATTAACAATCGCCCCTGGCGAACCCTGGCGCAGAAACTGTTCAATTTCATACTTCATGCACCACCAGACACCCTTAAGATTGACGGCGATATTCAAATCAAAGTTCTCTTCGGTGCAGGTAATGGTCGTCGCCTGGGTATCACCCTCTACACCCGCGTTGTTAAAGGCCGCGTCGAGCTGGCCATAGGTATCAACCGCACCCTTAATTAATGCTTCAACCTCGGGGCCTTTTGAGACATCACATTTGATGAAGCTCGCCTCACCCCCGGCACCCTTAACCAGAGCAACCGTTTCATCGCCACCGCTGATATTGATATCCGACACCACCACCTTTGCCCCTTCGCGGGCAAAAATTAAGGCCGCTTCACGACCAATACCTGAACCTGCACCGGTAATAACGACCACTTTATCCTGCATTTTTCCACTCATAACGTAGACCTGTTTTTTTAATGATTAAATGTTGTGCCGGCCACGCTAAACACCGCTCGCAGGCCTGTCAACAGAGGCCTTTTTTGTACTCATGGGTAACAATGGCAAATATTGCCATTGCCTAGCCCCAGCGCTCACGGTATCTTTCCATCCCAGCCTGGTAACAAGCGCGCCAGGCCCCAGGACAACAACGGAGAAAAACTGTGAGCATTTCTGAATTAGACGACGACCTACTGTACGAGAAGAAAGGCAAGCTGGCCTATATGACCTTTAATCGCCCGACGGAGATGAACTCC
>MAAC01016687.1_pt1 | contig 10150 bp, 10 predicted proteins | sample 1115981 | NCBI WGS metagenome assembly MAAC01 (sample SAMN04961126, study PRJNA320927) | seawater metagenome | isolation source: sample BD02T64 sea water enriched with oil for 64 days | place: USA:Gulf of Mexico | collected 2013-07-27 | reverse complement strand
CTCCTTATGGAAAAGGACATATTATTTATACCGGATTAAGTCTCTTTAGAGAGCTACCTGCTGGAGTTTCTGGTGCGTACAAATTACTGGCAAACATGATCAGTATAGGAGTAGAAGATGAACTAATTCAAAAGAATGATGGCCAAAGAAAACACTAAAAAGTGGAATCGTTTTTATGCACTAGTAATTGCCGCAAATGTTGTTTTTGCCATACTATTTTATATTTTAAGCTCGGTATATGGAAATAGTTGATTGGTTCATATTAGTAAGTACGCTAGCGTTTATCGTACTATATGGTGTTTATAAAACACGTGGAAGACAGACGAGTGAAGAGTACATAAAAGGTGGCGATGCCCGGTGGTGGACTGTAGGTCTTTCTGTAATGGCAACACAAGCAAGTGCTATTACGTTTTTAAGCACGCCAGGTCAAGCGTATACTGATGGGATGGAATTTGTCCAGTTTTACTTTGGACTTCCCATTGCGGTAATCATAATCTGCATCACATTTATACCCATATATCATAGGCTTAAAGTATATACAGCTTATGAGTTTCTTGAGAAACGATTTGATCTTAAAACGAGATCGCTCGCCTCTATTCTATTCTTGATTCAGCGTGGTCTAGCAGCAGGAATAACCATTTACGCTCCGGCAATTATTTTAAGTGCCGTTCTTGATTGGGAATTGAAATATTTGAATATTATAATAGGTATTCTGGTAATTATATACACCGTTTCTGGAGGAACTAAGGCAGTAAATGTGACTCAAAAGCAGCAAATGGTAGTGATTATGGCTGGTATGGTGACCGCTTTTATTTTAATCGTTACACAATTACCAGATAATGTAACTTTTGATAATGCGTTAACAATGGCTGGTAGTGCTGAGAAAATGCAGATTCTGGATTTTGACTTCTCACTGGATGACCGTTACAATGTATGGAGTGCGCTCTTCGGAGCTACCTTCTTGATGCTAAGTTATTTTGGGACAGATCAATCACAAGTACAACGTTACCTTTCAGGTAAATCAGTTAAACAAATGCGCATAGGTCTACTATTTAATGGCTTGCTTAAAGTTCCTATGCAGTTTTTTATTTTGCTAGTAGGTGTTATGGTATTTGTTTTTTATCAATTTAATTCTACACCGCTTAATTTCAATCCGGCAGCAGAAAAAGCTGTTAAAGAAAGTGAGTTTGCAGGAGAGTACAGTAGATTAGAATCCAGTCATGAAGAAATATTAATTGAAAAACAGCAGGTTCAAAAAAAGTACGCACATGCTTTAAGTACCTCATCAAGATCTGATATTATAAATTATGAACTTGCGCTTATCTACTTAAGAGCACAAGAAGAAGAGAACAGAGCTACGGCTCGCACACTTATTAAAAATGCAGACCAAAGCATCGAGACGAACGATAAGGATTTTGTATTTATACATTTTATTCTTAATCATTTACCCAAAGGACTGATAGGATTATTACTCGCTGTAATATTAAGTGCAGCGATGAGTTCTACTGCTTCAGAGTTAAATGCATTGAGCTCTACGACTTCAGTAGATATTTATAAAAGATTTAGCTCTACTAAAGATAAAGACGACGATCATTATGTAAATATGAGTAAATGGTTCACACTCATGTGGGGAATCATAGCTATATTTTTTGCGAGTTTTGTCTCCTTATTTGATAACTTGATACAGTTAGTTAATTTTATAGGATCTATTTTCTACGGTACGATTTTAGGTATTTTTCTAGTGGCTTTTTACTTTAAAAAAGTGAATGGCAAAGCAGTTTTTATTGCCGCATGTATTTCTCAACTCGTTGTAGCGACTTGTGCCATACTACATGAATTTGTAGAAGGAATTGAGATATTACCTTTCCTATGGCTCAATCCATTAGGTGCGTTCCTAACGATAGGAATCGCTGTACTTATAAGTACAACAGATAAAGGTGCTAAAACAGCTTTTCAGTTTCAAGACAGTTAAATGAAGAATAAATACTTTTATCACGACGGTATAAGAGAATTTGGGCCTTTTACAGCTCAAGAATTACTTGATAAAAAGATAAGACCAGATTATAAATTGCGCTTAGAATCAGAAGAATCTTATGTTATTGCCAAAGATGTGGAAGAGGTCGCCATGCTATTTAAAACTCAAACTACTTTTCACTCATTTAATTCTACTACTGTTCAAGACGTGAACAAATTTAATATGGAGAATTCTCATCAAAATGAATTTGAACGAGATATAAATTTTGAACAACAAAATTTTGATCCAAATTATAATAAGAGTGAGACTACAAATAACTGGAGAGCAATTGTGCTTATAAGTGTTCTATCGTTTTGGCTTATAGAAAGCATCATTCACTGGATAATGACATTACTATCTATCGATGCATGGTTCGGACCTGGTAGAATCATAAGTGGCTTTGTAAGTGTCCTATTTGCTTTTGTTCCCATCTTAATCGCCATTTGTATACGAGAAAGTCATTTAAAAATCATAGCCATTATTATAGGATCCATATTAACCCTAAGCATGCTGTCTAAACAGATATACTGGACATTTCAATTGCTTTGAAGCTAAAAGAAATAAAAATCTGCCTTCAATTGATTGAGGGCAGATTTTTTAAAACATGTACTATTTTACTTAATTACAAGAGTAATTTCTGCTTTTAAAAGTTTTGACACTGGACATATTTCCTTTGCCTTGTTAGCTACTTCATTGAGCTTTTCTTTTGATATCTCTGGTACATCTGCTGTGAGCGTTAAATCTACCTGAGTGATTGTTCCATCGTCAAAAGTAACCTTTGCATCTGTAGAAAGATGTGTTGCTGTGTATCCTTCTTCGTTAAGTAAGAAGCTCAATTGCATGGTATAACAACCGGCGTGAGCTGCTCCTATTAATTCTTCAGGATTAGTACCTTTTTCTTCTTCAAACCTAGTACCAAATGCGTATGGGGTCTTATCTAAAACCGTGCTTTGGGTAGTAATATTACCTTTTCCCTCTTTACCTGTTCCTTGCCATTGGGCATTTGCATTTCTTGAAAACTTCATTCTTTTTTTTTTAAGTATTTACTCAAAATTAGAAAATGAATTTTATCTAAAAGACCTCTTAACAGAGATTTGATAATTCCATAGTTATTTTAATATGAAGCCTTTTTAATAATTCCGCTTTCGCGAAAGCGAGATCTCCATCAATATTAAAACTTATATTCCAAACTTGTAGTAACTCTAAATTCTGACGGTGAATTAATACGATTAGTCTCGTAAGGTCTGATATGAAAATAATAGGTAGGTTCAATATTGAAATAAAACCTTTTATTAATTTTAATTCTAGAGGCAAAAGCTACATGTGCCGAGACACCACTATCATAAAAAGTGCTGGAATCACCTATTTCTATAGTACTTGAATCACCTCGCACAAAAATAGCATCGTCTAAACGTAATCTATAAGTCAATCCTCCTATTGCACCAATATCAATTTTATTACCATAAATCGAATAACGTAACTGTAGAGGTAATTCAAGGTAAGTAAATTCTTGAATAATTTCTAGTTCACTTGAGCTAGCCGTTGCCATATCTAGCGTGGCAGCATCTATTGAGTAATCTACATAGTTTAATCTCGTAACATCTGTAAATGATGGGTCTACATTTTGAGTACCTTGTTTATAAGAAACATAATTTGCGCCTGTTCTTATGGTCCATTGCTGGTTGAGATCATAATTTAAACTAGCTCCATAGTTTATTTTAAACTCTCTAGAAACTTGATTACTATCTAATGATGGATCTAGTAATGAACCACTTCTAAAATTATCATACGAGTTAAAAATAGTAGAAACGCTTACACTCCAAGGGTTTTGCTCTTGTTTCTTTAAATTTTTATCAAGTACATCTTTTTTAATTTTCTGGACAGAATCTTTTTCTCTTAACACAGATGCACTTGCATTAACTAGATCTTCTTCTTGATTCACTAGGTGAGCTGCGTTTTTAATACTATCAAAAACTACATTCTTGTTAATTCCTGAACTGTTAATATTATCAACTTGCTGGGACACCACACCAATATTGAGGTTATTACTTCCTGATATATGAGAATCAGAGAGTTTAACAGCCTTTTTCATCTCTTCTTTAGTCTTTAATGGCTTATTTGTCTTTACAATAGTATTAAGATTGTTTGATTCATCTACCTTCTCACTATTCCTTAGTGCAGTTTCTTTTAACGATACGTCCACATTTTCTGGTTGCGTAGAATTCAAAAAATTGTCAGTTTGAGTATCTAATGGAGTTGTACTAGCACCGTTAGAAGTAGAAGACTTTCTATCTATAGTAATTTGGTTTGAATTTACATTTTCAAAAACAGAATTCATAGATACTCCTATAAATCCACCAATAAATAATATACCTACACCTACAAACCAAAACCAAAGTGGTACTATTCTTCTTTTCTTTTTGTTATCAAGGCTATCTTGAAGTCTTGACCACACCATCTCATCAGGAGCAGCTTCAAGAGCATTCAATTTTTCTTTTATAGATGATCCTATATCCCTTTTAGTTCCCATAAGATCTATTATTTAAATTGTTGTTGTTCCATTCTTCTAATTTCTTTCTAAGCAAAATTTTTGCTCGATGTAAATTTGATTTGCTAGTTCCTATCGAGACGTCCAGCATCTCTGCGATTTCTTTATGAGTATAATTATCTAATTCGTAGAGATTAAAAACGAACCTATAACGATCTGGTAAACCTTGTACGGCCTTTAAAATTTGCTGTAATGGTATGGCGTCTACAATAGAGTCATCAACTAACACGTCTTTTGTAATTTCTTCATTAATAAGAATATTGAATGTAGAATTCTTTTTAAATGAAGTAATTGCAGTATTGATAGTTATACGTTTCATCCACCCTTCAAAACTTCCATTACCTTTATACTTTTTAATAGAATTAAAAATGACCATAAAAGAATCGTGAAGTACATCTTCGGCTTCTTGTTTATTCCGGCTGTATTTGAGACATAATATGTAAAGGACATCTTTATAATCAGAATACAATTGCTTTTGAGCTTTTATATCTCCTTTCCTACAGGCTTTTATGAGTTTTTCTAACATCATAAGTTACTGATAAGAAAACTTTTGAGTAAATGATGTAAAAGGAACTCCACCTGAGTCTACTGTTAAATAGGTTATCGTTTCTATATTTCCATCAGTATTAACTTGATTAGTCACTCTTGTCGGAAATGAAGAAAACAATGTGTATTCATATGTTTCAATTTGTTTAGGCGATATAAACGTAGGTCCAATGGTTAAATTGACAGAACCACTTCTTGTATAGTAATTGATATTATTAAAATATCTGGAGTAAGTATTATCTCTAATTGCCGCAATAGGGTTATCAATGGTAGTATACGTCATATTATAAGTAACGTCATTAATTAATGTACCATTATTATCATAGTCTCGATCTTTACTTTCACTTACTAAATTACCCATTCCATCATAAATATAATTAATATAGGTACTAGGTTCATTACCTGTACTATCTACGCGTTCTACATAAGTGACCTTATCTTGAGCGTCAGTAACTACCTTGCTAGAAATAGTTGCTGGAGTAAAATTTATTCCATCATTACTATTAAATACATAAACATACGTGGTATCAGCAACTTTTGAATACGTTCTTTTAGTATAAGTATTAAGACTACTATTATAAGTTAATCTTTCTGAGACGAGTCCATTACTACCGTAGGTAAATATTTGTGTCTCATCTACAGCTAGAACACCATTATTATAATACTCGACACGGTCTATTTTATTGTTTGAGTAAATAAACATACTAGCTCTAGTATCACCTGATGGTAAATATCTTGTTATTTCATGATATCTATTGTTTAATATAGTATATACTGTTGAATCTAAAGGTATAGGAGGATTTGCTGATACATCAAGATTGTAGTTAACATATTTAAATAATTCTGAAGAGGATATGCCTTGATTGTTGTTTATATCGTCATCACTCCCTATTTCTTGAGTTGAACAAGATGCGAATAAAATTGATAAGGCTATTAAATAGAAAATTTGCTTTTTCATAATCATGCTTTAGTTTACTATAAGTATAATAAAAGCAAAAAGGTTGCGTAGAAAACTAAAAAAAACCGTTCAGAAATTATCTAAACGGTTTAAAATGATCTCGCTTTCGCGAAAGCGGTATACTTTCAAAGAATGATTTACATCTTCACGCCCCATTCTTTAAGGCTGTCTTTATTAAGCTTTACGTAATCCATGTTTCCCGCTTTTTGAGCAAGCTCTAAAGATTGTTTTGCTGTTGCGATTGCTGCAGTAGTATTACCCATTTTTGCCTCAATTAAAGACTTTTTTCTATGCATCCAGTAAGCCTCTGGACGAGCTTCTACTGCTTTAGAAATCCACATGTGCGCTTTATCTAAATCCTTATTTGCGTCTAGATAAAATGTCGCTGCACTATAGTAATCGTTTGCACTAGGTCCGGCCATAACTTTATCGATACTGGCTTGTGTTTTTGAAGCCGTAGGAACTGTAAAAGGAACAGCTACTAGTGTTTCATCCCACATCATTTGTAGATGAGCGCCATCCATGGCTACCTCATTAATTGCCATAGTCCAACTTTCTACTGGATTTTTTAATTTAATAGTTTTTACAGTTGCAGTAGCTACCACTTTAGAATCATCCCATTTTTCTGGATTACCCCAGTTGCCGGTATCATTGTACAACATCACAGTCCATTCTTTCTTACCAGGCTTTGTGTAAACAGCATAAGTACCAGCCGCTACGTTTGTACCTGCAAACTTTACATCATCAGAGAAGGTAATCATTGAATTTTGATTTGCTCCAGTTCTCCATAATTTGTCAAAGGGAACGAGATCACCAAAGATATCTCTACCTCTCATCGCTGGTCTAGAGTATTCTAAAGTAACATCTGTTAGACCTACAGTTTGCATTGCTTTTGATTTAGGACTAGGCTGTGGCGCTTGAATTTGAGCAAAAGCGATATTTGCTATTAACATCAAGCAAAAAGAAAATAGTAATTTTTTCATTATAATTATTTTAGGTTTAAAAGGTTTGTAAATGTCGGTGTTTTATAATCTTTAAGTTGTTATCATTTTCTTAACTAACGCCCTTTGCGCTAGAAAAGAAAATCATTTTTATAGCAACAATGATTAATATGACACCAAATATTTTTTTGAGTACTTGCTGGTTGATATTTACAGCGACCTTAGATCCAAAAAAACCGCCTACAACAAATGCTGCGGCAATTATTAGCGCATATCGCCAGTCAAGAGTGTGTCCATTTTTATGATAGGTGTAAGCAGCAAGAAAGGTTACTGGAACTGCTAGAACTGCTAGGCTCATACCTTGAGCTTGATGTTGTGAAAAACCTAAAAACCATATAGCCAGTGGCACCATAATAACTCCACCACCTACGCCTACACTACCGCTTAACACGCCAGCAAGTAAACCTATTAACAAAAGAAATAGTACAGTTGATAAAGTCATTTTTTTTCGTTTCATGTTTATAATAATGGAGCCCATAATCTACAAAAGGACTCTTTCAATTTATTCCATTTATTGCGTTCTAACCATTTGTCAAGAATTACTTCTTCACATGATTCTAAATCGATGCGGTATTGCTCATTTAATTCTTCAGAAATATCATCGTCAAATATGAGCGCATTGATCTCAAAATTAATATCAAAGCTACGATAATCCATATTAGAAGTTCCTATAGTGGCAAATTCATCGTCTACCACCATGGTTTTTGCATGGAGCATGCCTTTATGGTACCAGTATATTTTCACACCACTTTCTAATATTTCTCTGAAATAAGAGCGACTCGCATATCGTGCTGCCCAACTATCTCCTTTTTTAGGAACCATAATTTGAACATTCACACCAGCTCTGGCTGCACTTTTAAGCGCCGTTAGAATAGCTTCATTAGGAATAAAATAAGGTGTTGTTATTTTTATACTTTCTTCGGCAGTGGTAACTGCAACAAAGATAGCCTCCATAATATTTGCCCAATCTGTATCTGGACCACTAGCAGCAATTTGTACAGCTTTATTTTTAGATTCATCTATTTCTGGAAAATAAGAATCTGGAATATGTATACTAGTTTCTTCATGTATATTTTCACAAACAAAATACCAATTAAGTAACCATTGCACTTGCATACTTTTTACTGCGTGACCTTCTATTCTTAAGTGCGTATCTCTCCAGTACTTTGAAGGGTCATCTCCTTCTCTATTTACATAATCATCACTTACATTAACGCCGCCTAAATAACCTATGTGACCATCTATTATGCATATTTTTCGGTGGTTTCTATAGTTAGCTTTGCGAGTAAAATTAGAAAATATAACAGGCATAAATGGGTTAAATTCTATTCCAGCTTTTTTCATTCTAGCCTTTGCTTTTCTAGAAAGAGAACTCCCTACAGAGTCATAAATAAGCTTTACTTCTACACCTCTATCTCTAGCATCTATAAGCTTATCAATGAATTCATTACCTATAATATCATCTTGGAAAATAAAATATTCTATATGGATATGATCTTTTGCACGGTCTAAATCTTTAAAGATTCTTTCAAAGGTTTTCTCACCATTGATAAGAACTTCTAAGTCATTTCTCAAGGTAAGCAATGCAGACTGATTATGATTAAGTAGCTTAACTAGTTTAATTCTATCTTCTAGAAAATCTTCTTCATACTCCGTAAGTTGAGCCTTAGTTAATTGTAACCTTTTACCCCAATCCTTTATTAATTCATGAGCCGTGAGATCTTTTCTTTTAAAAATTTTAGACTTGCGATACTCTAAACCAAAGAAATAATAAATTCCTAAACCTATAAAAGGCAAGGCTACTAAAAATAACAGTGATGAAACGGTTTTACGTGGGTTTTGGTTACTCTTTATAAGAAAAAAAGCAGCACTTAAAGCAATAGCATAATTAATGATTAAAGAGCTAAAGAACCAATTATTTAATACCCAATCCACCATTTTAATCGTAATAACCAGACTCAGGAATCGCTATATGGTATTCCTTTTTAGATTTATTATTCAACTGTGGCTCTCTCAACCACGGATTGTGAATTTTCAGTATTTTATAATTGATGTTGTTCGCTTTCGCGAAAGCGGATAAATCATCCACCTCATAATCTACTAATACTTTTTTAGTAGGAATAAAGTCGTATCCATGACTAGGCTCCACATTAAAACCAAAAGTTTTAGGGTTTTTAAGTATTTCCTTAATCGCGAGAATACGGAATACATAGCGACCAGTTTCAGCTCCTAAAAGTAAATCATAATAACTATCTACTCCTTGTGCTTCTAACTGCTTATTTATGCCGGCATTTCCAGCATTATATGCAGCACCAGCAAGTGTCCAGCTCCCAAACTTCTCTTTACTTTCCTTAAGATAATCGCATGCCGCTTGAGTTGCCATTTCTAGATGGTAACGTTCATCCACATTATCATTTACTTCTAGTCCTAGTTCCCTGCCTGTTTTAGGCATAATTTGCCAGAAACCCTTGGCTCCTGCAGGAGAAGTAACATTTTGTAAACCACTTTCTATTACCGCTAGGTATTTAAAATCATCTGGTACGCCATTTTTTTTGAGAATAGGCTCTATGATAGGAAAATATTTTTGAGCTCTTTTAATTAAAAGTATACCGTTAGACTGCCAGTAAGTATTTACTAAAAACTCTCTATCTACGCGTTCTCTTATATCAGGTAAATTTAAAGGTACTGACTCACCAGCAAAATCAAGTTGTTTAGGTAATTGCACACTGTAAACATTATAATCCTTAACTCGCTTATCAGAATTTCCTTCTTCAGTTGTAGCTACGCTCATCTTTTCAACAGATGAAGAGCCTCCACCTTGTTGAATTGCGCTTATGGTAAAAATGAAAATTATTGCTATCCCAGCACCTAAAAGAATCTTTTTCATATGTTTAAGTATTTGTTCAAAGATATAAAAGTTGACAAGAGAATACGGTAATTAATGCATTTCATTACATAGTTTTATGAACCGATGAGCTTAGGTAAATGTTCATTAAACCAGCGGTAACGATTAACTATCATAACATGTGTTCCCTTAGGGACAACGGTACAATTTTCAATATATTTGATAGGAAAAACGGGAT
>MAAC01016832.1_pt1 | contig 10151 bp, 9 predicted proteins | sample 1115981 | NCBI WGS metagenome assembly MAAC01 (sample SAMN04961126, study PRJNA320927) | seawater metagenome | isolation source: sample BD02T64 sea water enriched with oil for 64 days | place: USA:Gulf of Mexico | collected 2013-07-27 | reverse complement strand
CTTTAACCTTCTTTTAACAAGAAAAAAAAGGCTATTATTGTAGCTTTGTTTCCAATTAATTTTTATCAAACTTAAAATCTTAAAATGATAGAACAACAAATGAATGTAGATGTAAGAGCAATCAATGAAAAGATTGAAAGAGAAAGTGCCTTTATCGATATATTAACTTTAGAAATGAATAAAGTTATTATCGGGCAGAAAGACATGATAGAACGTTTGTTAATTGGTTTATTAGGAAATGGACATATTTTGCTAGAAGGTGTTCCCGGACTGGCAAAAACCTTAGCAATTAACACATTATCTAAAGCAGTTCAAGCTAGTTTTAGCAGAGTTCAATTTACACCAGATTTATTGCCTGCTGATGTTGTTGGGACAATGATATACAACATGAAAGAGAATGATTTCATGATTAAAAAAGGGCCAATTTTTGCAAATTTCGTATTGGCCGATGAAATCAATAGAGCGCCTGCAAAAGTACAATCTGCTTTATTAGAAGCAATGCAAGAACGTCAAATTACTATTGGAGATACAACGTTTAAATTAGACGAACCTTTCTTAGTAATGGCAACTCAAAATCCAGTAGAACAAGAAGGAACCTATCCATTGCCAGAAGCGCAAATGGATCGTTTCATGTTAAAAGTAGTAATTGACTATCCTACTATTTCTGACGAACAAACGATTATGCGTCAGAACTTAAATAACGAATACGCAACTGTAAACCCAGTAATTTCTATAGAGCAAATTATTAAAGCCCGTGAAGTTGTTAACGAGGTTTACATGGATGAAAAAATTGAAAAATACATTCTAGATATTGTTTTCGCAACACGATACCCAGAAAAGTACAACTTAGCAAAATTAAAAGATTTAATTAGTTTTGGAGCTTCTCCTCGTGGAAGTATCAACTTGGCAAAAGCTGCTAAGTGTTATGCATTTATCAAACGAAGAGGATATGTAATTCCAGAAGATGTAAGAGCTGTTGCCCAAGATGTTTTAAGACATAGAATTGGAATTACCTACGAAGCTGAAGCAGAAAATGTAACCTCTGTAGACATCATAAATAGTATTATTAATGAAGTAGAAGTGCCTTAATAGTTGTTTTATTTGGAAACCCAAACAGAATTGAAATTAAAGACTGAACACGATTAATAGTAAGATGGAAACTAAAGAAATACTTAAAAAAGTACGCAAAATTGAGATTAAGACACGTAGGTTGTCTGATCATATTTTTGGCGGCGAATATCACTCTACTTTTAAAGGGCGTGGTATGACTTTCTCTGAAGTACGTCCGTATCAATATGGTGACGAAATTAGATCTATAGATTGGAATGTTACTGCTCGTTACAACGAACCTCATATAAAAGTTTTTGAAGAAGAACGTGAATTAACCATGATGTTAATGGTTGATATTTCTGGTTCTGAATTTTTTGGTACTACGGAACAATTTAAAAGAGATACTGCTACAGAAATAGCTGCAACCTTAGCTTTTTCTGCAATTCAAAATAACGACAAAGTAGGCTTACTATTATTTTCTGACCAAGTAGAGTTATATATTCCGCCAAAAAAAGGAAAAAGTCACGTTTTAAGAATCATTAGAGAATTGATTGAATTTTCTCCAAAAAGTAAACAGACAAACATCAATGAAGCATTAAAATTCTTATCGAATGTGATGAAGAAAAAAACCATTGTGTTTTTGCTATCAGATTTTATTGATGATGATTATGAGCAGACTTTAAAAATAGTGGGTAGAAAACACGATGTAACTGGTATTAAAGTGTATGACAAACATGATGAAGAAATTCCGAATTTAGGAATTGTCCCCATGTTAGACGCAGAAACTGGCAAAACACAATTGGTAAACACAAGTTCTAAAAGCATTAGAAATAATTACAAAGCAAATGCGTTGCGTTTGAATGATTATTATAAGAAAACATTTAGCCGTTCTGGAGCAGGAACAATCACAACACGTGTTGATGAAGATTATGTGAAAAAATTATTAGGCTATTTTAAACACAAAGGAAGCTAGAAAATTGAAATGAAAAGATATTTACTATACCTATTTTTAATATTCTCTGTTGTAGCTTTTGCACAGCAAAAGCCTATTGTTAAGGCTGAAATTGACACCACCAATATTAGAATTGGTGAACAATTTGAGTTTAAAATAACAATACAAGACACCGCTAATGTTATCATTCCTAAATTAGAAAACTTAGTTGGAGTAGAAATTGTAGAAGACAAAAAGATTGACACCGTAAAAAATCAATTGATTAAGAAATACATCTTAACAAGTTTTGATAGTGGCGCATACTATATTCCACAACAACAGATTTTCATCAAACAAAGACTTCACTTAACAGATTCTTTATTGATAAAGGTTGCAACAGTTGCTGTTGACACCACCAAACAGAAAATGTTTCCTATTAAAGCGAATCAAAGTGAACCTTATGTTTTTGATGATTATAAAAAATACGTTTGGTATGGTGTAATTGCCTTGTTCATTATTGTGTTGATTTTATATTTTGCTCTTAAAAAGAAAAAAGAAGAGATAGAAGAAGTTGTTATTCCTTCTTTACCTCCTTTTGAAGAGGCTATTCAAAAACTCCATGAATTGGATGAGAAGTTATTGTGGCAGAACAATCAAGTTAAAGAATATTATAGCGAACTAACAGAAATTGTTAGAGGCTTTATAGAACGCGAACTAAAAGTTCCTGCTTTAGAATCTACAACAGATGAATTGATAGAAACATTGACTGATTTTAACGATTCAAAATCAATCTCAACAACAAAAGAAACTATTAAAAAGTTACGCGATTTGTTACGCGAAGCAGATTTCGTAAAGTTTGCAAAATCAAAACCACTTTCTGAACAAATTGAGTTCAATAGAAAAGAGGCAGAAGAAATTGTAATAGAATTAAAGCCAGTAAAAGAAGAAGAAGAAGTTCCAGAAATAAAAACAGAAGAAGATGAATTGGAATAATTTCGAATTTAATAGCCCAGAGTTTTTCTGGTTGTTTTTACTAATTCCGTTAGTAATTATTTGGCAAATTCTTGTTCGTAAAAGAAATTCGGCAACATTAACAATACCAGGTATTAAAGGTTTTAAAGCAGAACAATCCATTCTTTCTAAGCTAAAACCAATATTATATATCTTAAGAATTGTAGCATTGTGTTTTTTAATTTTAGCATTGGCAAGACCTAGAAATGTTGCTGTAAGCAAGAAAACGAAAACGAACAAAGGAATTGATATTGTTATGGCAATAGATGTTTCGGCTAGTATGTTGGCTAAAGACCTAAAACCAAACAGGTTAGAAGCATTAAAAAAAGTGGCTACAGATTTTGTAAATCGTAGACCAAATGATAGAATTGGTATTGTTGTATATGCAGGTGAAAGTTTTACACAAACGCCTATTACCAGTGACAAAGGAATTGTAAAAAGAACCATTTCAGAAATTAAATGGGGGCAATTAGAGGGTGGAACTGCAATTGGAATGGGATTAGGCTCTGCTGTAAATAGATTAAAGGACAGTAAAGCCAAAAGTAAAGTCATAATTTTATTGACAGATGGCGTTAATAATTCTGGGTTTATTGATCCGAAAACAGCCACAGAATTAGCAAAAGAACTAGATATAAAAGTATATACTATAGGTATTGGGACCAACGGAATGGCAGATTTTCCAACAAGGAAAGACCCAACAACTGGGCGTTTAATATTTACCAAGCAACAAGTAGAAATTGATGAAGACCTGCTAAAACACATTGCAGCAGAAACTGAAGGAAAATACTTTAGAGCTACAGATAACAGTAAATTAAAAGCGATTTACGACGAAATTAATAAACTAGAAAAAACGAAGATTGAAGAGTTTAAATATTATAATTATCAAGAATTGTATAGAACGCTTGTTTTAATGGCTCTAGGTTTATTAATCGTTGAATACACATTAAAAAACACCCTATTTAAAAGTTTTATTTAAGTATGTATCAAATAGAAGAACCAATATATTTTTATTATTTCGCAATTATTCCTGCAATAGTTGTGGTGTTTCTATTGGCTTATTGGTGGAAAAAAAGAACACAAAAAAAATTCATAAATACTCGCTTACTAGAAAAATTAGCTCCAAATAGATCTACGTTTAAATCAGTTTTAAAATTGATGTTTTTAGTCATCGGAATTAGTTTTTTAGTTATTTCATTGGTAAATCCCAAAATGGGAACTAAACTAAAAACTGTGAAACGAGAAGGTGTAGACGTCGTTTTTGCCTTGGACGTATCTAAGAGTATGTTGGCAGAAGACATTGCCCCAAACAGATTAGAAAAAGCAAAACAAATTATCACTAAAATTATTGATAAGTTAGGAAGTGACAGGGTTGGAATTATAATTTACGCTGGTAATTCTTATCCGTTATTACCAATAACCACTGATCATGCAGCTGCTAAAATGTTTTTACAAAATGCGGGGCCAGACATGGTTTCTAGTCAAGGAACAGCAATTAATGAAGCCTTAAATTTAGCCAAAACCTACTATAATAATGATGAACAAACCAATCGGTTTTTAATTATTATTTCTGATGGTGAAGATCACCAAGAAGAAACCAAACAAGTAGCACAAGAAATGTCTAAAGAAGGTGTAAAAGTGTATACAATTGGTGTAGGGACAGAGAAAGGCGGACCAATTCCCATTAAGGTAAACGGATCATTATTAGGCTACAAAAAAGACAGGAAAGGTGAAACTGTAATCACACAACGAAAACCTACTGTTTTAGAAGCTGTAGCAAATGCTGCTGGTGGAAGATATATAGATGGAAATAAAACGAAAAAACCTGTTGACTTTATTGAAGAGTTAATTGCAAATGCACAAAAAAATGAGTTTGAAACAAAACAATTTTCTGATTATAAAGATCAATTTCAATGGTTTATTGGATTCGGAATATTATTTCTATTAATTGATATTTTCTTTTTAGACAAGAAAACAAAATGGGTTAAGAAAATTGACTTATTTAACGAACAATAAGATTATGAAAACTAAATATTCATTTTTACTGGTATTGCTATTTTTCACATCTCTCTTAACTGCTGCTCAAGAAGTAAAAGATTCTATTGCTTTACAAAGAGAAGCTAGAAGTTTAGTAAGAGAAGGAAACGAACTATATAAACAAGAAAAATATACAGATGCTAGTGTTTCTTTCAAAAAAGCATTAGAAAAAAATTCGAGCTATAAAAAAGCTAGTTACAATCTAGGAAACGCTTTGTATCAGCAAAAGAATTTTAAAGAAGCATTGCCTCAATATGAAGTGACTGCAAAAGGCTCTAAAGATAAATCTACCAAATCAGAAGCTTTTCATAATATTGGAAATGCTGCTATGGAGCAGAAACAATATCAACAAGCTGTAGATGCTTATAAAAATTCTCTAAGAAACAATCCTAATGATGATGAAACACGCTATAATTTAGCAGTTGCTCAAAAGGAATTGAAAAAACAAAAGGAGAAGGAAAAGAAAGATAAAAAGAAGGATAAAAAAGACGATAAGAAAAAGGACAACAAAGACAAAAAAGAGAATAAGGACAAAAAAGGAGACAAGGAAAAGAAGGACGATAAAGGAGACGAGAAGAAAGATAACAAAGAAAAAGACGACAAAAAGAAGGATAAAAAAGATGGGGACAACGATAAGAAAAACCCTAAGAATCCGAAAAACAATAAAGATCAAAAAAACAAGCCAAAGCCTAAAAAGGGTACTATGACACCTCAGCAGATTAAACAATTATTAGAAAGTTTAAACAACGAGGAAAAGAAAACTCAAAAGAAAATGAACGTTAAAAAATCTAAAGGCAAAAAGGTTAAACAAGAAAAGGACTGGTAATAGTATCGCTTTTATATTCTAAAAAAGACAGTATTTTTGACCTCATTAAAAAATGAAAAACAAAGTAACCTACATATTTATTTTATTGAGTTTTGTTACTCAAGCTATTATTGCTCAAGTAGCATTTAAAACTACTGTGAGTAAAAATAAATTGGGTATAAATCAACGTTTCAGAATTGTTTTTTCTATCAACAAGCAAGGTGCAGATAATTTTACCCCACCAAGTTTTAAAAACTTTAGAGTAATTGCTGGCCCAAGTCAATCTGTAAATCAATCTTGGATGAATGGCAAAGTAAGTTTTTCACAATCTTATACATATATCATTCAGCCAAAATCTATTGGGACTTATACAATCCCAAGTGCTTCCATTCAGTTAAATGGCAAAACTTTAAAGTCTAATGCAGTCAAAATAAATATTCTAAAAGCTGTAGTAATTCCAAAAGACCCAAATGACCCTGAATATATAGCAAATCAAAACGTGCATTTAGTAGCAGAAATTTCTAAATCCACCCCTTTTGTTGGTGAGGGAATTTATGTTGAGTATAAATTGTATGTAAGCGAAAACATTGCCGTAAGAGACTTTTCTGTAACCGAGAGCCCACAGTATATTGGTTTTTGGAATCAAGACATAAAGATTAACAATTTACAGATTAAAAATGGCATTTATAATGGTGAGAATTACAGGTACATCGTACTAAAAAAAGCACTATTGATTCCAACAAAATCTGGAAAACTCGTTATAGAACCAATGAAAATGGATATCTTAATTGGTGTACCTACTGGAAGAGGAGATTTCTTTGGCAACCCAATCACTAGAAACTTAACAAAGGCTTTTTCATCACCAAAAAGAAATATTAGCGTTAAAGAATTGCCTTTACAAGGCAAGCCAGAAAGCTTTACTGGGGCTGTTGGTGATTATGATTTTAAAATTACTTCAAGTAGAAATGACTTAAAAGCGAATGAATCTTCACAGATTAAAGTGGAAGTGACAGGGAAAGGAAACTTAAAGCTGTTTGAAATTCCAAAAATAGAAACACCAAAAGAATTAGAAATTTTTACTCCAGAGCATAAAGAAAGAATAAGAACTACTTTAACTGGTTTGCGTGGATCCATCTATGATTTATATACAATTGTGCCACAATTTAAAGGAAAATATAAAATCCCGAAAGTTGCATTTTCATACTTTAGCTTAAAAGAAAAGAAGTACAAAACTATCACTACAGAAGATTTATTTGTAAATGTTTTAGAAGGGAAAGAAATTATCACTACTGCTAATAATAATGTAAAAAAAGATGTTACCATAACAGGAAGTAATTTTAGATACATTCAAACTAAATCTACTTTTTACCCCATAATTGAAAAGGACTTCTTTAAATCGAATCTGTTTTATATTTTATTACTATTGCCATTAATAGCGATCCCAATCGGAATTGTAATTTATAATAAAACCGCAGAAAGAAACAGTGATCTTGTGGGTGTAAAACAACGAAAAGCGGATAGATTGGCTAAAAAATATTTATCAGAAGCGAAAAAACAACTTGGTAATAAAGATGGGTTTTACATCGCTTTAGAAAAAGCGTTGCATAATTATTTAAAAGCCAAATTACAGATAGAAACATCAGATATAAGTAAAGATAAAATCACTAAAATATTAAAGTCAAAAAATGTTGCTCACAACGACATTAAAAATTTTACGAATGTGCTAAACGATTGTGATTTTGCCAGATATACACCAATCACAGATGTAATGATGTACGATGAGTTTGAGAAAGCAAAACAAGTAATAACAGCATTAGATAAACAATTATAAATAGATGAAAAACCTATTCTTTTTAGTGTGCTTATTCTCTACAACTTTTTTTGTTGCGCAAACAAGCAATACCGATTTGTTTGAAAAAGCGAACCTAAATTATAAAGAAGGAAAATACCAAGAGGCAATAACTCTATTTAAAAAAATTGAAGCAAAAGATTCTGTTTCCTCAACATTATATTACAATATTGCCAATTCTTATTACAAGCTTAATAATGTAGCGAATACTATCTATTATTACGAAAAAGCTTTAAATTTAGATCCATTAAACACAGATGCTGCAAACAATTTAGAATTTGCAAGAAGAATGACGATTGATACAATTGAAGAATTACCAAAAACATTTTTACAAAAGCTAGAAGCTAATTATATTCATAAATTATCTTACAATCAATGGTCTAGCTTAGCCGTATTCTTCTCTTTTTTAGCATCAATTTTATTTTTGCTTTTTTATGTTTCATCGATTTCAAATAGAAAGAGAATGTACTTTCTAACAAGTGTTTTATCTTTCTTTTTATTAGCCATTACAATCGGTATTTCCTATAACCAATATAAAAGAGCTACCAATATAAAGACGGCCATCATATTCACCTCAAAAGTTTCTGTAAACAATGCTCCTACAATAAACTCTGATGAAGTATTTGTGCTACATGAAGGCACAAAAGTACTAGTATTAGATGCTGTAGATAATTGGAAAAAAATTAAGCTTGCAGATGGTAAAATTGGCTGGATTTTAACTTCAGATTTAAAAGAATTATAATCCCTATTACAATTAAATCTAAATAACTATATTTGCCGCCATTAACCAAATTACATGTTTAAAAATAAATTATTTACATTTTTATTTCCCTTAACATTATCGTTCGTTTTGTTTATACCAACGACGATAAGTTTGGTTTTTTCAGATAACATTGAAATATCTTCAATAATAGATTTCACTGGTGAAGAAGAAGAGCAAAAAAGTGAAATTGAAAATCTAGAAATCAAAACTACTTTTGAAAATGATCACAATCTTTTTCATTTTTCTAGCGTATCAATTAAAGTATCATTTTTCAACGTTCTTCAATATTCTTCCATAGATAGAGAGCTACATTTGCCTCCTCCAGAACAGGTATAATTTATGAACTACATTTTTTGTAGATACGAAGAAACTCTTAACAAGTAAGAATTTCTTAGGGCATTCTATTGCCAAAAATAGTTTCAGAAATATGTATTTGTACTGAAACAATAATCATAAATTATCAAATTAAATCATCAATGTTTAAACACATTAAAAGCGATATACCAGCGAGTATCGTTGTATTTTTTGTTGCACTGCCCTTATGCTTAGGAATAGCATTGGCTAGTGGAGCACCGCTCTTCTCAGGAGTAATCGCCGGAATTATAGGCGGAATTATTGTTGGATACTTAAGTGGATCAAAAATTGGCGTTAGTGGCCCTGCTGCCGGTTTAGCAGCAATTGTCCTTGTTGCAATTACTTCTTTAGGAAGCTTTGAAAACTTTTTAGTTGCTGTTGTATTGGGTGGTGTTATCCAACTATTATTTGGAGTATTAAAAGCCGGAATTATAGGGTATTATTTCCCCTCATCTGTCATTAAAGGAATGTTAACTGGAATTGGAATTATTATTATTTTAAAGCAAATCCCTCATTTTTTCGGATATGACTCTGGTATAAAAGGAGATTTTGCCTTTTTTCAGGACAATGGAGAAAACACATTCTCTGGTATTTTAAATGCATTTGACTCAATTAGTTTGGGCGCTACAATAGTTGGCTGTCTTGGATTGGCTATTCTACTACTTTGGGATAAAATTTTAAGCAAAAAAGGAAAACTATTCAATATCATACAAGGACCGTTAGTAGCCGTAGTTATTGGAATTGTTTATTACCTAATCACGCAACAAAACATTTCTCTTAGAGTAGCTGATGCATACCTAGTTCGTGTACCGGTACCTAACGATGTGAGCTCTTTTATAGCACAATTTAGTTTCCCAAATTTTACAGCCATTACCAATCCAGATGTTTGGATTGTTGCCTTTACTATTGCTTTAGTTGCAAGTTTAGAAACACTTCTTTGTGTAGAAGCATCTGATAAAATAGATCCAAATAAAAACGTAACACCGACCAATAGAGAATTGTTAGCCCAAGGAACTGGAAACATCATTTCTGGCCTTTTAGGAGGCCTGCCAATTACACAAGTAATTGTGCGAAGTTCTGCCAATATTCAATCTGGAGGAAAGAGTAAATTATCGGCTATAATTCATGGTTTTTTATTATTGATTTCTGTTATTTTAATTCCGACATTATTAAATAAAATTCCGCTATCAGTATTAGCCGCAATTCTTTTAACCGTTGGATACAAGTTAGCAAAACCTTCATTATTCAAAAAAATGTATCACTTAGGTTGGAAGCAATCCATTCCTTTTACGGTCACTGTTTTCGGAATTGTTTTTACAGATTTACTAGTAGGAATTGGATTAGGACTGATGGT
>MAAC01012677.1_pt1 | contig 10151 bp, 6 predicted proteins | sample 1115981 | NCBI WGS metagenome assembly MAAC01 (sample SAMN04961126, study PRJNA320927) | seawater metagenome | isolation source: sample BD02T64 sea water enriched with oil for 64 days | place: USA:Gulf of Mexico | collected 2013-07-27 | reverse complement strand
ATGCGATCAAGGTATTTGGCATTCTCGCGATACAGCTGGGTCACCGCCTTGATCACATTGATCGCCTCTTGCTCGGTCGGCACCTGGATCAGCAATTCGGTTTCCCTGACGTCCATACCGGCCGCCCCGCCGATGCTGATCTGGTATCCGCTGTCGACACAGATGACCCCGATGTCCTTGCAGGTCGCTTCTGCGCAATTGCGCGGGCAGCCCGACACCCCGAGTTTCAGCTTATGCGGCGTCCAGGCCCCCCAGAGCTCTTTCTCAAGCTGGATGCCCAGTCCGGTGCTGTCCTGGGTGCCAAAGCGGCAATGATCCGTACCGACACAGGTTTTGACCGTGCGCAGCCCTTTGGAATAGGCATGTCCCGACACCATGCCGGCCGCGTTCAGATCGGCCCAGATGTCGGGCAGATCCTCGCTTTTTACACCCAATAGGTCGATCCGCTGCCCGCCGGTGACCTTGACCGTCGGCACCCTGTATTTATCTGCCGCATCGGCAATGGCACGCAGTTCGTCCGGCGTGGTGATCCCACCCCACATGCGCGGCACAACGCTGTAGGTGCCGTCCTTCTGGATGTTGGCGTGTTTGCGTTCGTTGATGAAACGCGATTGCGGATCGTCGCGATATTCCAGCGGCCAATCGGCAAGCAGATAGAAGTTCAACGCGGGGCGGCAGACATGGCAGCCGTCGGGCGTCTTCCACCCGCATTCCTGCCAGACCGCCGGCATCGAGGTCAGTCGCTGCGACTTGATCATCCGCCGCACGTCTTCGTGGGTCATGTCGGTGCAGCCGCAGATCGACGCCGCGGCAGGCAAGACGAAATCATCCCCCAGCGTGACCGCCAATACCTGTTCGACCAACCCGGTGCACGTCCCGCAGGATGCGCTGGCCTTGGTCGTCGCTTTGATCGCGCCCAGATCAGAGGCGCCCGCCGCGATGGCGTCTTCAATTTGTCCTTTGCAGATACCGTTGCAGCCACAGATCTCCGCGTCACGCGGTAAGGCTGCAACAGCTGCTAAAGGGTCCAGGGGGGTCCCCCCTTGGTAGGCCGGGCCAAAAATCAGCGTATCGCGCATGTCCGCGATGTCGGTCTTGTCGCGTATCAGGCCAAAGAACCAGTTGCTGTCGGCGGTGTCGCCATACATCACCGCCCCGATCACCACGTTGTTCTTGATCACCAGACGGCGATAGACACCCCGCGCCGGATCGCGAAAGACGATATCCTCGCGCCCCTCGCCATCGGCAAAATCGCCCGCACTGAACAGATCACAGCCCGTCACCTTGAGCTTGGTCGACAGCTCTTTCGGGACAAAGGTCGATGACTGCCCCAGCAGGGTCTGCGCCGCCACCTTTGCCTGATCGTACAGCGGTGCCACCAGACCGAACAGCGCGCCATTATGTTCCACGCATTCCCCGACAGCCAGCACATCGACGTCGGAGGTCACCATCTGGTCATCCACATGGATGCCCTTTCCAACCGCCAAGCCTGCGCCCTGCCCGAGGGCCACGTTGGGGCGGATGCCCACGGCCATGACCAGCAAATCGCAGGGCAGTTCCGTCCCGTCATCCAGCAGCAGGGCACGGACCTTTCCGTTCTCGCCCAAAATTTCCTGGGAGTTTGCGGCGCATTTGACGGTGATGCCCTTATCCGTCAGGGCGCGGCGTAGCAGATATCCTGCGGCCTCGTCCAATTGCCGCTCCATCAAATGCCCCATGATGTGCACAACGGTCACGTCGACGCCGCGTGCCGCCATGCCTGCCGCCGCCTCCAACCCCAGCAGCCCGCCGCCGATCACGACGCATCTACTGCCTTCGCCCAACCCCATCATCCGTTCGGTGTCTTCCAGATCGCGGTAGGCGATGACGCCTTCCAGATCGTGACCCGGCAAAGGGATCATAAAGGGGTTCGATCCGGTGCCCAGAACCAGCTTGTCATAGGACACCGTGCCGTTCTCGCCCGTTACCGTCTTTGCTGCGCGGTCTATTTCCAGCACCTTTTCGCCAAAACGGCAGGTGATGTCATTTTCGGCGTACCATCCAGCATCATGGGTCACGATGTCGGCATAGGTCTTCTCTCCCGACAGGACCGGGGACAGCATGATGCGGTTGTAGTTGCCCCGTGCCTCTGCGTTGAAAAGGGTGATGTCATAGGCATCGCGGTCCTGTTCCAGAAGATGCTCCAGCACCCGACCGGAGGCCATACCGGCACCGATTACGACAAGTTTCTGTTTCATGGTCTCACTCCGCCGCGATTGCTTTGGGTTTCGGTGTCCCGCCGGAGGCAGGTGATTTCGGCGCATTGCCGTGTTCGTATTCCTCGAGGAAATCGAGCACTTCTTGCCGGTAGCTGTAATAGTCGGGGTGTTCGAGCAGCGCCTTGCGGGTGCGTGGACGCGGCAGGTTTACGTCGGTGATCTTGCCGATGGTGGCTTGGGGTCCGTTGGTCATCATCACCACGCGGTCGGCCAGCAGGATCGCCTCGTCCACATCATGGGTCACGCAGATCGCCGTCACTTTGGTGCGCGACCAGACTTCCATCAGCACTTCCTGCAATTCCCAGCGTGTCAGACTGTCGAGCATGCCGAAAGGTTCATCCAGAAGCAGCAGTTTGGGCGATAGGGCAAAGGCACGGGCAATGCCGACGCGCTGTTTCATCCCGTTCGACAGGCTGGCGGCGTTCTTGTCCATACTGTCTGCCAGCCCGACACGTTCAAGGTAGTATTCCACCACATCCTGACGTTCCGCCTGCGACGCGCGGGGATAGACCTTGTCGACACCAATTGCGACGTTCTCCTTGGCCGAGAGCCACGGGAACAGATTGGGCGACTGGAACACGACGGCGCGTTCGGGGTCTGCACCTTGGACGTTCCACCCGTCCAGACGGATCGCACCTTTCGAGATCGGGTTCAGCCCCGCAGCCATCGTCAGCACAGTGGATTTACCGCAGCCCGAATGCCCGATCAGCGAGATAAATTCGCCCCTGTTGATCTTGAGATCAAAGTTCTCGACCACGGTCAGCGGTCCTTTCGGCGTCGGATACACCTTGTCGAGCTGCGAGAAATTCAGGAATTTTTCCTGGATGGCACCTTCCTGCGCTTTGGAGACTGCCGCGGGCACTGAATGGATCGGCGTGACATTGGGCAGCATACGCGTTTCTTCGACTTTCGCGGCGATGCCGATGTCCATCAGATAGGTCGTGACCTGTCCGCGCAGCGCCTTGAATGCCGCATCATTGTTCATCGCAATCCGGTCGCGGGGGCGCGGAATGTCGACTTTGAATGCGTCCCCAAGCGTGCCGTCCGGATTAAGGGCGATGATCCGATCCGCCAGAATGATCGCTTCATCCACATCATTGGTGATCAGGACGCAGGTTTTCTTGTCTTCGTCCCAGATCGCCTCGATCTCATCCGCGAGATTGGCGCGGGTCAGGGCGTCGAGCGCCGACAGCGGCTCATCCAGCAGCAGCATTTCGGGGTCCATCGCCAGGGCGCGTGCCACATTGACCCGCTGGCGCATCCCACCGGACAATTCAGCAGGGCGGCGCGTGGCCGCATGGGACAGGCCCACCATGTTGACATAGTGATCGACCTTGGCCGCCCGTTCGAGTTTGGAGAGATCAGGAAACATCGTATCGACAGCAAGCCTGACGTTGCCCTGCACCGTCAGCCACGGCATCAAAGAATAGTTCTGAAAGATCACACCGCGTTCGCGGCCCGGTTGGGTGATGGGCTTTCCCTTGTAGGTCACGCTGCCCGAGGTCGGCTGCTCAAGCCCCGCCATCAGATTGATCAACGTGGTCTTGCCGGTGCCCGAGAACCCGAGGATGACGACGAATTCACCTTCGGCAACCTCAAGGGAGATGTCCTTGAGAACGGGTTGGGTGCCATAGGTTTTGGTGACATTGTTGAAGTTCAAGATACCCATATCGATCACCGGTTATTCGAGAAGGTGAACATGGACTGGAGCGCATACATTACACGGTCCAGAAGGAAGCCGATGATGCCGATGGTCAGCACCGCGACCATGATCCGCGCCAGACTTTGCGTTTCCAAGCCCGGGGTTCTGCGCCAGCATTTCCGCCGCGATCAAAACCATCCAGCCCACACCAAGCGACAGCCGCAGCCCGGTAAAGATCAATGGCAGCGCCGAGGGCAGCACCAGTTTGGTGATCTTGGTATAGGTATTCATTTTCAGCACGCGACTGACGCTGACAAGATCCTTGTCGATGCTGGCGACGCCAAGGGATGTATTGATCAGCGTGGGCCAGAGCGAGCAGAGCGTAACGGTGATCGCCGAGATGAGGAACGACTTGGAGAACATACCGTCATTGGTGCTATAGACGGCTGATACGATCATGGTCACGATGGGCAGCCATGCCAGTGGCGAGACCGGCTTGAAGATCTGTATCAGCGGATTCAGCGCCGCATTCGCTGTTACAGACAAGCCCGCAGCAATGCCCAACGGGATCGCAACGATCGACGCAATGAGAAAACCGAAAAGCACCGTTTTGATCGAGGTCCAGATCTGGTCGTAGTAGGTTGGCTTGCCTGTATAGGCGCGATCACGCACACGATCTGCGTTGCCACTTGCGATATGCTTGGCGTTGCGCGCCTCTTGCCGCTCGTAGAAGGCGGCTTCGCGTTCGCCCTCGCGGATGGCGTCCTGATGCAACTCGCCCACCTGCTCCCAGACTTGGGCAGGGCCCGGCACAGCCCCGAGCGAGGTTTGAACCTTGGGGGCCAGGCTTGCCCAGAGGGTCAGGAAGATCGCAATCGCCAAGAGCGGCACGCCCAGAAGCCGCCAGATCTCGCCCGCCTGCGCGCGCGGATTATCCCCCGCGGCGGCCTTCAGGATCGGTGTCATCCAAGACAGGCCAAAGACGCTGAACCATGCGTCAGCCTTGTTGATCCGGGCAAAGCGCCGCGCGCGGCGGGCTTCGATATCGAGTGTGTTTGTGTCAATCGCGGTCATATCGGCTGTCCAATTGCTGCTTTTGATGAAAGTGGCTCCCTCCCCCCTTCCGCTTTGCGGTGTGGCAAAGCGCGGGGGCGGGGTTTAGCCTTCGACCTTGCTGTCGACGACCGTTTGACCGGACTTCAGACCGATGGGCAGGCTGTCGATATAGGCGTTCGGCGCGCGCCCGTCGTAGCTGATCCCGTCGATGATATCGGCAGCCGGTGTCGGTGCTTTGAAGCCGTCGCTATCCCAAGGGAACGCCGCTTCGTCGGCCATACCCTCGTCCACCAGCAGCCTTGCGGCCTGTAGGTAGATGTCCGGGCGATACACGTCTGCAGCCGTCTCGAAATACCATTCATCCGGCTTCGTCTCGTCGATCTGGCCCCAGCGACGCATCTGGGTCAGATACCAGATCGCGTCTGAATAGAACGGATAGGTCGCATTGTAGCGGAAGAAGACGTTGAAGTCGGGGGCGGGGCGCACATCCCCTTTCTCGAACTCGAAAAAGCCGGTCATGGAGTTGGCGATCACATCCGCATCCGCGCCCACATATTCAGAGCGCGACAACATCTCCACCGCTTCCTCGCGGTTGGCGTTGTCGTTGGCATCAAGCCACATTGCCGCGCGGATCAGTGCCTTGGTCAAGGCGAGCGTGGTGTTGGGGTTTTCCTCGGCAAACTCGGCGGTAATGCCAAAGACCTTCTCGGGGTTGTTTTTCCACATGTCGTAGTCGGTGATCACCGGCACGCCGATCCCTTTGAAAACCGCCTGCTGGTTCCAAGGCTCCCCCACGGCGTAGCCCGATATCGTCCCCGCTTCCATTGTCGCAGGCATCTGCGGTGGCGGCGTCACGGACAGCAGCACATCCGCATCAATCTGACCGGAAATATCCTGCGCGCTATAGTAGCCGGGCTTCAGTCCGCCCGCCGCAAGCCAGTACCGGATCTCGTAGTTATGGGTCGAAACGGGAAAGACCATGCCCATATTGAACGGCTCGCCGCGGTCCTTGTAGCCTTCGACCACCGGAGCCAAAGCTCTGGCGCTGATGGGATGCTGCGGCCGACCATCGTCCATCGTGGGCACGTTCGGCTTCATCTCGTCCCAGATGTCATTGGAAACGGTGATCGCATTGCCGTTCAGGTCCATCGAGAAGGGCGTGATGATATGCGCTTTGGTGCCATAGCCGATCGTTGCCGCCAGCGGTTGGCCCGCCAGCATATGCGCGCCGTCCAGCTGGCCGTCGATCACGCCGTCCAGCAGCACTTTCCAGTTGGCCTGCGCCTCAAGCCTGACAAAAAGCCCCTCGTCCTCAAAATATCCCAGCTCGTAGGCCACAGCCAAAGGTGCCATATCGGTCAGCTTGATAAAGCCAAAGGTCAGCTCCTCTTTCTCGAGCGCCAGCATTTCGGCCGACGCCGCCGTCGCCAGCAGACTTGTCGAGGCGAGCAGGAGTGTGAATGTATTTTTCATGGGTCATGTCCTTTCATGGCCCCGAAGGGCAGAAACGAAAAAAGCCGCACGTATGGTTCACGGGGAAGAAATCCGTGCTCCGTACGAGCGGCATTGCTCTGAGTGATGTGCGACCAGCATTGGTCAGCGGTATAGGTCGGACAACGTTGTCCCTTGGCATCAAGGGTGGCTCATAGACGCGGCTTCACGCAACGAATTTTCTGCATTGCGGCAGCTTTTCAGAGGCCCATGCAAAAGCCGCTTAAGAATTCATCGCACAGCTGCGGTGAAATCAAACGTTCTGCCGTCAAAAAAGGCGTCAGGCGAAAGAATCATCTCTCCCCGTGCAGATGCTACGGATGTTGGCAACGTCATCGCCCCCTCCGTTTTCTCGGAGGATTGGGGCATATCAGCGCCGATATCAGACAGATTCTGGCGGAAAAGATCGGCGCGAAAACAGGTTTTGGCTTTCTCGATTCCCGCGGCGTCGGCACCAAGGTGATGCGCGATCCACGCCGCCTGACTGCGCCACGGGAAAGAGGCGGCATGGCTGTGGAACTGCAAGAACCGGTCCACCGTGACCGGAGAGGCCCCCGTTCGGGGGACGATATGCCCGGTCAGCGCCGGATCGATCAAATCGGGTGACATGCTCAGGTGTTCACTGCGGCCCAAAATCTCGACCGCCAGCGGCTTGTTTCCCGGCGCATCAAGCCAGGCCGACGCTTGGTATACCGCCCGCATCAGACGACGCACGCTGTCCTCGTTCTGCGAGGCCCACTCATGGCGCGCGGCAAGTACCTTCTCCGGCGCGAACTGCCAGACATCGCGGCCCGCCATCATCAGCTTGGCCACATTATTCTGCACGGCCACGCCGCCCCAGGGCTCGCCCACCCAAAAGGCGTCGACAAACCCGTCCGAGACCGCATCCGCCATGCGCATCGGCGGCACGGTGACCTCCTCGATCTGCAGGTCGGGCGCTTGCGCGGCCCAATAGGACAGCAGCAGCCGGTGCATAGAATAGTGGAAGGGGATACCCACACGCAGCGGTTTGGCACCGCGCGCGCTGAGCCCCGACAGCAATGCAGTCGTGTCCCCAAAGCGCACATCCTCCAATGCGGAAGCAACAGCGTTAGAGACGCCGAACACCGTGCCGTTCACGGACAAGACCATCAGCGCATCTACCCGCGCGGGCAATCCACCCATCCCGATGGACATGGCCACCGGCATTGGCGACAGCATATGCGCCGCATCCAGATGCCCCAGTGCCAGCATATCGCGCAGCGCAGACCACGAAGGCTGACGCAAAAGATTAAGCGCGAGCCCCTGTTCGGCAGCAAATCCCAGCTCTTTCGCGATGACCAGCGGGGCGCAATCAACCAACGGGACATAGCCACAGTTCAGAACAACCTCGCTCATGACAACAGATCCGCTGCCGTCACCAATGCTTGCGCCACATCGATGACCTTGCGATTCTGGCTCATCGCGGTGGTGCGCAGCAGCTTATAAGCGTCATCCTCGGACATGCCGCGTTGACGCATCAAGATCCCCTTTGCGCGATCGATCGTCTTGCGATCCTCCAGCGCTTGCTTGGCAGCATTCAGTTCAAAGTGGAATTGACGCATCATTTTAAAGCGCGCGATGGCCGTTTGCAGCACGGGTTTGATCCGGTCCATCTGAAGACCATCCACCACATAGGCGCTGACCCCGGCATTCAGCGCCGCCTGCGTCAGGTTCTCATCCGTCTGGTCCACAAACAGCGCGACCGCCCGCTTGGTCGTCTCGGTCGCATGAGAGATATGTTCAAGCGTATCGCGGTCCGGGTTTGTCAGGTCGATAAGAACGATATCCGGTGAAAATTCCCTCACCGTCTGGTTCAGCTCCGACATCTGCAGCAAAGCCTTGACGTCAGACCAACCCGCTTCGCGCAGTGCATCCACGATGTCACGCACGCGCTCGGGGTTTGGCTCTACAACCAGGATACGCAGATCTGCATTCATGCATTTTGATCCGCGATCATCGGTGCAACTTCAATCCGGCATCCCTCGTGCGCCAGCGGCTTACGACACGCTTAGCCCAAACAGTGCGCAGAAAATACGCATGTGCCAATCTGTTGTGCAGAATAAAACAGTCGCTCGACTACAGCGGTGCCAGCCATACAGGTGTACACCAGAGCTATGGGCAGAAGCACAAGCGGGCCGGAACGTGGTACCACCACGACATCCGGCTGTGGGGCCGTCAATGATCCGGTGGCAGCAGCGAAAGACCTAATCGCTTGGCCGCATCCAGCGCGGCCTCATGATGCAGGGGCCATGCTTGCGTCAGCCCTTCGATGATCAACAACAGATCGGTATCGGCCCCCTTCAACGCGGTCGCCGCTGCGGCCCTTTCCGCGACCTCTGCCTTGTGACGTTCCAGTAAGTTGCGAAGCGGCTTACTGCCCGGTTCAGCGGCCACTGCAGCATGAAAGAGGCAGCCATGCGCGCTCTCGGTCACCATCCAGTTTCCAACGCGAGTCAGTATCGTATCAAGCGCCTCGCTCGGCTCCTCTGGCAGGTCATCAAACACGCGGGCGAGATAGCGCTGGTGCCGGTTCTCCAACGCAGCAAGCACCATTTCCGCCCGCGACGGCGTGTATTTGTAAAGCGTGCGAAGGCTCACGCCCGCAGCATCCCGCAGGTCTTCGACGCTAGGCTCGGCAAAGCCCCGATTGGCGAAGGCGCGTTCAAGCCCTGCGGATATCTTGCTCATCATATCGGTCATGCTTGACGATGTAGAGCGATCCCTCTACCTACGCAAGTAGAGCAATCATTCTACATCGGAGATTTCCCCTATGACGCTTCCTGAAACGATGAAAGCTGTACGCCTCACCGGCCATGGCGGGCTGGACAAGCTTGAATGGTGTGACGACGTTTTGGTTCCGCAACCGGAAGCTGGCGAGGTATTGATCCGTGTGGGCGCCTCGGCGGTGAACAACACCGACGTCAACACCCGAACCGGCTGGTATTCGAAAGCGGTGCGGGGCGACACGGGTTCGGCCGCAACCGAGGGCTACGCGGGGGCGTCTGATGCCGACGGCGGCTGGTCCGGTGCGCTCAGCTTTCCGCGCATCCAGGGCGCGGATTGCTGCGGAGAGATCGTTGCGGTCGGGGGCGGTGTGGACGCGGCGCGGATCGGTCAGCGCGTGCTGGTGCGGCCGATGTATCGTCCGGCCGGTGCCGGACCAGATGCGCTTGTGACCTTCGGCTCCGAGCGCAATGGCGGCTTCGCGGAATACACCACCGTGGGCGAGGAAAACGCACTACGGATCGAAAGCCCGCTTTCGGATGTCGAGCTCGCGTCCTTTCCTTGCGCATTCTCCACCGCCGAAGGCATGATCCAACGCGCTGGATTGGGGGACGAGCGCGTCTTGATCACCGGCGCATCCGGCGGCGTCGGATCGGCGGCGGTGCAACTGGCCAAGCGGCGCGGCGCCCATGTCACGGCCTCTACCAGTCCGGCGAAAATGGACGCGCTGAAAACCCTCGGCGCGGATGCGGTGATCGACCGCAATGAGCCTTATCCGGATGACGCCTTCGACGTCGTGCTCGACCTTGTAGGGGGGCCGCGCTGGCCCGAACTGCTTGATGCTTTGGTGCCACGGGGGCGCTACGTCACGTCGGGCGCGATTGCCGGTCCGATCGTCGAACTTGATCTGCGGACCCTCTACCTCAAGGATCTGACCCTCATCGGGAGCACCCGGCAAG
>MAAC01017785.1_pt1 | contig 10158 bp, 9 predicted proteins | sample 1115981 | NCBI WGS metagenome assembly MAAC01 (sample SAMN04961126, study PRJNA320927) | seawater metagenome | isolation source: sample BD02T64 sea water enriched with oil for 64 days | place: USA:Gulf of Mexico | collected 2013-07-27 | reverse complement strand
AGCCTGAACACTAACAAATAGTTCTGGCGCAGAGGTTGCAAACGAAACTACGGTTAATCCAATGACCATTCTTGATAAATGAAACTTACGAGATATCGCTACTGAAGTACGCACTAAAAACTCCCCACCAATTACCAATAAAGCCAATCCAGATAGTATATAAACTATATCCATGTACTATTTTAATTTGGGGACGAAGATACTATTTTAGATACATCTAGGTAATCTTAAAAACCTATTTTAAATTTTCACATTTCTTTAACGGAAACTAGATAAATAGTTAAATTACTACAAATTTAGTTGTGTAACTATTTTTATAGTTATATGTTTGTAGTATCATTAACATCAATTAACTGTCACCCCATAATTGGATTTTAAAAAATGAAAAAAATAACAAATAAAGAAGAAGAAGTAATGCAAGTTCTTTGGGATCTTGAAAAATGCTTTGTCAAAGATATATTGGCTAAATTACCTAAAGGAAATCATTATAATACAGTATCTACTATTGTTAGAAATTTAGAAGATAAAGGATATGTATCTCATCAAGCTTTTGGCAAAACACATCAATATTTCCCTTTAATAACTAAACAAGTATATAGCAAACAATTTATGTCTCTTGCCACCCAACGTTTTTTTAATAATAGCTATAAAAATATGGTGTCCTTTTTTGCTAAAGAGGAAAAAATTAGCGCTCAAGAATTGCGTGAAATATTAGACCTTATTGAAAAAAAGAAATAATATGGAAACACTTATTTATTTATTAAAATCAGCCTCCATACTTACTCTTTTCTATTTTGTATATTTTATAGTTTTACGAAAAGACACTTTCTTTTCTTCCAATAGATATTACTTAATAGGAGGTATTATTGCTTCACTCCTACTCCCATTTGTAGTTTTTACAAAAACAATATATATAGATGCTCCCGTTTCAAATTCATTTGTTTCCTTTTATAACAATCCAATTTCAAATCCTATTATTGAAGCTCAAGCTTATACCATAGATTGGTGGAATGTTATTTCGATTATATACTTCGTAGGGGCTTTATATATGAGCTTGCGATTTACAAAACAATTAATTTCACTTTTTACCTTGATAAAAAACACTCCTTATCGTAAAGCAAATGGATTCCGATACATTAAGATTAATGAGGATATTAATCCGTTTTCATTTTTAAAATACATCGTTTATAATCCTGAAAAGCATACAGAAAGTGAATTGAAAATGATTTTAAAACACGAGCAAATCCACGCATTTCAATTACATTCTATAGACATTATAATAGCAAATATTTTATTAATAATACAATGGATGAATCCTATCGGTTGGTTATATAAAAAGAGTATAGAAGAAAATTTAGAATTTATTGCCGATAGTGAAACCATACAACAAATACCTTCTAAAAAAGAATACCAACTAAGCTTATTAAAGGTAATTACATCGAATTCCCTTCAACCAGTATTAGCCAATAATTTTTATCAATCCTTAATCAAAAAACGAATTATTATGTTACACAAAAAATCATCAAATACGCAAAATCAATGGAAACTTTTACTAATACTTCCTTTACTAGGAGTGTTTTTATGGAGCTTTAATGTAGAGGAAGAAATAAAATATAACGATTATGTTACAATTGAACCCGTTGTTGATACTTCAACAGAGCCAATACTCCTAAAAGAAGAAATTATAACTCCTAAAGTGATTGAAAATAAGCTTTTTTCAGAAAAGAAAAATAACAAATTCATCGACAGTAAGATTACGGTTACAGTAGATAAAAACACCAGTGATACTGAACTTGAAAAACTTAAAAAATTATTTAAAGATTCCTATAATGTAACTCTAAAATTTAGTGGCATTAAAAGAAATAGCGCTGGAGAAATTATTAAAATTAAAGTAAGTATGAAGTCTAAAGACTCTAATGCTAGTTTTAATCAAGACGATAGTGATGGTATTGGGGAATTTAAAATTTCCTATGATGATGCCACAGGCTCCATAAGTATAGGCAATAACAACGCTCACCAAATGCATGTAAGTTCTGGTGAAGGCAATCATTATTTTCATGAGATAAAGGAAGATGAACACGGAAACGTAAGTACTTGGATCTCTAAAGATGGAAATAAAGTAAAAAAGGGGAAACATGAGTATATTATTCATAAAGATGGTAATAGGGAGGTAATACATATTAATTCTGATTCAGATAATCATTCTAGTGTTTGGGTAACTAAAGACGGGAATCATATAAAAAAAGAATCTCATCATGTTATTATTGATATAGATAGCGATAGTGATGAAGAGGATCATATTATCCATTTAGATTCTGATGAGGACTCTATATTCGTTCACAAATCTGATGACCATGGTTTTTTCTTTGTGGATAGTGATGGCAAAGACCCACTAGTATTTATTGATGGAAAAAAATCATCTAAAAAGGAAATGGAAAAATTAGGTTCCAATGCAATTGAAACTATAGAAATATTAAAGGGAGATAAAGCTATTGAAAAATATGGTAAGGATGCAAAAGATGGTGTGATTTTAATTATAACTAAAAAGAAGTAAAACCAACCAAATATAGAAAAGTCTCATTTTAATATATTAGAATGGGACTTTTTTTATTTGTAACTTTAAACTATGAAAAAACCTTTTTTCAAATCCTTGGCAAAAATAAATAAAGCAATTCTCCCCAGTTTTACTAGGCAACGATTGGATTTAGCAAAAGCAAAAAAATGGCAAATGGCTTTATTTGGTTATAGATTATGGGTTACAAAAAGAGCCTTGGATTAAAAATTTATATTTTCTTAGAACAATCATTGCTGAATCCTTAAAAAGAAATATATTTGCAGCCCATTAAAGGCCTCGTGGCGCAACTGAATAGCGCACTTGATTACGGCTCAAGAGGTTACAAGTTTGAATCTTGTCGAGGTCACTATGACAAAAAAAGTTCACATTAAACAATGTGAACTTTTTTGTTTTATAGACTATTTAGTCTTTCATTTTATAAAGATTTTCCTCTTATATCTAAAGCAAATAATTTTCCTAATTGACCAAAAGACTTAGATACTCTAGTGGTAGGATTAGCACTCTTAGAAGTCTGTGCTTTAACTTCATTATACTGAACTCTTAAAAGTATATTTTCAGGTTCCTTACTATTATAAATAGATATGTCTACTGTAATTCCCGGATTAGACTTAATATCTGCATTACCATATCCAGCATCAAGGCTAATCACCTGAATTTCCATTACATAATATACACTTTCTAAATTTGTATAATCAACATTATCCAAGTTCTTTCCAACTTTTATTCCGCCCTTTTTTAAATAATAATTAAATCTCTCTATAAACTCTGGTTCATAATGTTTCTCTCTATCAGAAAACCAATCTTTTTTAAAATTTTTCCCTTTGCCATCTTCAATATTTTCATACTCTTCAACTATAGAACTAAGGAAATCTTCTTCAGAATCATAATCCGAAACTCTTAAATTAGAATAATCAAAAATTAAATTATAAACAGAAATTCTTTTTAAATTGGTAAAATCTCCTTCTATTATTTCAGCTCCCTGAGAAAATAATGTTGTCGAAAATAATATTAAAAATAAAGAAAAATGTTTCATATTTTTAAGTTTAATCTTTTTGATTTTATTTTACAACATCAATTTAGTTAATACATTAATAGTCTGACACTTATTAGCTAAAATAGGGGCTTCTTCTTATTTTAACAAGGGGCTTTTTCTTGTTGTAAAAGGGTTTTTTTCCTTTTTTATTTAGGAATAATCATTATAACTTATCCGAAAGTTCCTTAATTGTGTTCAAAAAACTATTTTATTTTAACACGGAATGATTCTACTGATTCTTTTGCGCTTTTTATTGCTTGATTAAAACTACAAACAACACTACATCTCTATAACAAAACTTTTAAGCTATTTTCAGTAACACAGACCTCTTTTACTAGACATATATTCAACATCAATCAATCAATCAATCAACTCTATGAAAAACTTAAGCCTTTACTTCCTTGTTATTATAGCATTCGTTATAATAAGCTGTAATTCAAATTCAAAAGAGAAAACTATATCAGAAAATAGAATTCCTATAGCTACTAGAGTACAGGATTCGCTTATTAAAATTAAAGCAAACCCTTTAAAAGGTTTTAATTTTGATTATTTATTGTATTTACCAAAGGGTTTAAAAATTGACAAGAAAACACATCTACTGGTAGAAACTAATAATACAGGTGGAGTAAATGACACTATTAGCTTTCATGAAAAAAGAGCCATACATGCGGCAGCAGTAAGCTCTGTTGGAAATTATGTTTCTAAAAAATTAAGCATCCCATTATTGGTTCCTATCTTTCCCAGATCTGAAACAAATTGGAAAATTTACACCCATGCCTTAGATAGAGATACTTTTTTAAGTCAAGATAAAGACATAAAAAAATTAGACCTGCAACTCATAGCGATGATAGATGATGCTAAAAATCAATTGGCAATTCAAAAAATAAAATTACACGAAAAATACTTTATCGTTGGTTTTTCAGCCTCTGGCACCTTTGCCAATCGCTTCTCTTTACTCCACCCCGAAAACATAAAAGCAACGGTTTCTGGAGGAATTAACGCAATCCCCATTTTACCTATTGCAACATTAAAGAAGGTTCGATTGGATTATCCCTTAGGTATAGCAGACATTGAAGAGGTAACAAAAAAACCACTCAATTTAAAAGAATTCAAAACCTTACCTAAACTCCTTTTTATGGGAGCCCTAGATACGAATGATGCGGTTAAATATGATGATGGGTATAGTGATAGTGAAAGAAAAATTGTTTTCGATTTGATGGGGGAACAACTAATTCCAGAACGATGGGGATTTGTTGAAAACATCTATCAAGAAAATAAGGTGAATGCAATATTTAAAACCTATCCAAACATGGGGCATGGAACCGATTTAAAAATAAATGATGAGATTACTACCTTCATCAAGGAAAATTCTAATTAATATTAATGCGCAAACAATATCATATCCTAAATGGGGATGCATTAAAAGAGCAGTTTCCTGAAAACATTCAAGGTGACATTATTGTAGCTCGTGAATGTTTGGCAGATGGAAATGTAATAGGATCTAATTTGAAGGAACTGTTTCATACCAGAGCAAATTTTATTAGTCAAAATTATGAAGGCTATACCGAACAAGATTATTACAGAAAAACAGTTCCTGAATTTCAGAAGATTCAAAACATATCTGATGATGCAGACATCAATCTTTGGTTTGAAGATGACTTATTTTGCCAGGTAAATTTTTGGTTTACCATCAGCCTCATGAATAATGTAAATCAGCAGAACAAAATTTTTCTAATACGACCAAAAACGCACAGTCAATACGGCTTTGGTGGACTAAATAAAGAAGAATTAAATTTAGTTTATGAGAATAGAGTACTACTAACTGAACTTGTACAACTCACGGGTCTTTGGAATTCCTATCAAAATGATAATACAGACATATTGCTTAAAACTGCAAGAGAATTAGAGAACAAATACCCATTTATCCTTCCTGCGGTTGAAGCCCATTTAGAACGAACTCCAAGGGATGGAAGTTTGGGAAGGCCAAGTCAGTCACTTATTCAAATCATGGAGGAACTTAAAACCGATCAATTTGGATTGATCTTTCAGGAATTTTGCAAACGGGAATCTATTTATGGTTTTGGTGATTTACAGGTCAAACGGCTTTTAAATGAAATAAAAAACAACTGCTAGGGCTTTTAAAAATACCCTACAATTATTTCAATAATTGATTGACATTTGTTTTATACATTTTCCCAATAGGAATGATATAATCTTCAATAAGGATTCTGTTCCCCTCAATACTTTTGATATGCTTAATGGCAACGGCAAAAGATTTATGAACTTGTAAAAACTCTTCTTTAGGCAATAATTCTAATACATACGATACTTTTTCTCGGATAGTGATCGTCTCAGTAGTGGTAATTATTTTAGTGTAATTTCCAGAGGCTTCCATGTATTGAATCGTGTCAATCACAACTTGTGTATGTTTCTTATTGGAGCGAATAAAAATACTTTTCGATTTATTTTCCGTTTCTATAGAAGTTTGCACCTGTACTTTTGCAGGGGCACTTATCGCATTATTTACCGCTTTTAAAAAACGTTCAAAGCTAAAAGGCTTTAACAAATAGTCGGATACGTTTAGTTCAAAACCTTCCAATGCATGTTCTTTATAGGCAGTTGTTACAATGACTTTCGGTGGATTTGGTAAGATTTTTAAGAATTCGAAACCCTTTAATTTTGGCATATTCAAATCTAAAAAAATCAAATCTACTTTATTTGTATTCAAGTATTCAAAAGCTTCCAAAGCATCATAACAATTCTTCATAAGCTCCATATTTGGCAATAAATCACAATAGCCTTTAATAATGTCATGGGCTATGTATTCGTCATCTATAATTAAATAGGTTGTCATAATTTCGATATTGTTAATTCGACCTTGTATATATCATTTGTGCTTGTAAAAGATAAGGAATGTTTATTTAAATAACCCAATTCCAGTCTTCGTTTTAGATTTTTAAGTCCTATACCAGGCTTCTCTGGAACTTCTGATGGATCAAAGTTATTCTCTACCGAAAATTGTATGTCATCCCCCTGCGTACTTATATTGACATAAACAAAGGCATCCTTTCTTAAATTTTCCACACCGTGTTTAAAAGCATTTTCCAAAAGTATGATAAAAAGCAAAGGCATTACTTTGCAATTCTCAGAAATATCGTTCGTAAACTTTATATCTATGGTTTTGCGATATCGCATTTTATGAAGTTCAATATAATTTTTAAGGTACTCTACTTCTTCTTCAAGGGTGACTAAGTCTTTTTCTCCTTCATATATACTATAGCGCATCATATCGGATAATTTAAGAATCAAATCCTGAGCTTTTTTAGCATCAGTTCCCACCAAACCATAAAGATTATTCAACATATTAAAAAAGAAATGTGGATTCACCTGACTCTTTAAATGCAGTAATTCTGTTTTAGCATTTTCGTTTTTTAAAGTGAGAATAGATCTTGTTTGTTTAAAAACCCAACGTGCTATTAAAATGAATAATAATGGAAAATAAAAGAAAGCAATAATAATTAAGGCGTCGGAATCTCCATATTGCTCTATCAAAATGAGAATTCTACCCAAAATATCAATTTATTAATCAAGGATTTAGACAGGGATGGTTTTCCTTTCTTTTGGAGGTAATAATTTCTAATAAGTACTGCTATAAAAAGAATGGTATACAATAAGAACAGGCTAAATACAGCAGTGAAATCTGGTCTTTTTGGGTAAGATTCAATTATCCCTACCAGACAGAAAACTGCACTAAAAACAGGTATTATTCTCAGCTCATTGGTGCTTAATGCTTTTGAAAATGGATGATTTTTATTTCTGTTAAATATCCAAAAGAACAGTAAATAACCAAGTATCCCTAAGGAGGTTAATACAAATAATAAGCCTGTAAGCTTCAATTCATAATGGGAACAAACCTCTCCACTAATCCAAAATAATACGCTCAATCCAAGGGTGATTAAAACCCGTTTATATCTTGTAAATAATAATTCCATCCCCAAATCTAATTTAATAAAACGGACCCTCCAAAGAAGTTGATAAACATACTTTTCCTGTGGTTGAAACACCCTGCAACTGGGATAAAACCACTTTATATACACTTAACGTATTTGTGTCCCAAACCGCAATTAGTTGGTCACAATTATTTTACCCCCAATCTATTTCCCGATATGTTTGCTGAAAATTAATACTAAAACAATAATTATGATCACATTAAATACTACTAGAACTAGCAAGAATCAAAATACAAATGGTTTTAAATGGAACACAAAGAGACGTTTCAAATAAAATCTCATACCTCTAATATTAAAAAAATTAGATATGAACACCTTATTTATTAACCACCTTATAAAACCTATTAAAATGCCACAACTATTAAATTTTATCTGTACTGCTATCACACTTTTTATTTTAAATGTTACCATTACAGCCCAAGAGCAAACGCATAACGTTGAAAATATAAACCCAATTATTGGAAAATGGGAAGGTAATTTAGTTGTTAATGAAAGTAAGTCCATCGGTATTCTTTGGCGTTTCGAAAAATCAGATCAAGGAAAACTTGTCGGTTTTATGGGACCAGCTTCAAAAGGAGTCGCAACATTACCCATGCAAAACATTGTAGTTACCGACAGCACTATTAATTATTCGATTCATTCTGAGGGAAGTTATTCGGGGCAGATTTCAGCATCGGGAATAACAGGTACCTGGAGTTCTGGCAGTGGCAAGCAACTTGTCCTGTATATGGCAAGAACATTAACCAAAGAGCAACTCAGTGAACGGTTTGAAAAAACCGAAAGTGCTAATGATATTCATCAAAGTATTAAGCTAGGAGACGTAGCGGCTGTGAAGACCTTTTTAGATAAAGGCAATGACATTAATAAACTTTACGGAAAAGGACAGACCTTACTTTTTGATGCTATTAAAGGGGATAGATCAAATAGGATTGCAACCTATTTATTGGAGCGTGGTGCCGACGTAAATTTAGTAACCGAGGGTATAACTCCATTAATGTATGCCGTAGCATATCAAAATCTCACCATTGTTAAGGCACTTATTAATCATAAGGCAGACCTAAATTATGTGAGTGAAGAAAATCAATCCGCGGTACTTTTTGCAATTAAAGGAAGAAATCCAGAGGCGCTACAATTATTAATAGACCATGGTGCAGATCCTAGTATAAAAATCGAAGGTGACTATTCTGCCATCGATTTAGCTAAAGAAGAAAATATTCGTGAAATATTAGAAGTACTTAATATCCCCTATGAAGGAGTAAGCGATGGTCCATATATTATTAAAACGAAAAACGAGCAAACTGCTGTTTGGGTTTATAAAGGCATTAAATACAGTCAAGAAATAGATGCAACTAAAGCACAAACAATTGAGCACAATGGCCTGAGCGCAACCCTTAGGGGTAAAGATCCTGTGGAGGTAACACAATTGGACTATCAAGGAGATTTCAAAATTGCAGCCGTGAGTGATATCCATGGTCAGTATGATGTTTTTATCGACTTATTGAAAAACAATGACATTATTGACCAGCATGGGAAATGGAATTTCGGTACTGGACATTTTGTGGTTGCCGGCGATATTTTCGATAGAGGTCCACAGGTTACCGAAGTGTTATGGTTTTTATACGATCTAGGAAAACAAGCCGAAAACAATGGAGGTAAATTACATGTATTATTAGGAAATCACGACGTGATGGTACTTAACGGAAATTTACGCTCTGTACATCCAAAATATATGGAGATCGCTAAAATTATAGACCAACCTTTTAATACTTTATTTGCTAATGGATCTGTTTTAGGCGATTGGTTACGAACACGCCCTGTCTTAGTAAATATCAATAATATCTTATTCACGCACGGTGGATTACATCCAGATTTTGCAAACAAAGGATTGTCTATGGATGATATCAATCGAGAATTCAAAAAACAATTGATTGAATCTGAATTACCAGAAAAACGAAACGAGCTTGGAAACTTTCTTCATAAGGGACATGGACCAATATACTATAGAGGTTACTTTCAGGGTGAGCTTGCTACTGATGAGCAAATAGATGAATTACTAAAGTATTTTCAAATCACAAATATTGTGGTTGGACATACTACTCACCGACAAATTGAAACCCGCTATAACGGAAAAGTCATTGTAATCGATGCAAATATGAAAAGTGGAAATGCTGGCGAAATCCTTTTTTGGCAATCAGGTGAATTTGTTCGAGGATCTCTTACTGGAAAAAAATTACCATTAGAAACTGAAGTGGATAAATAATACTCATCAATTAAAAAATCAACAGAAATGAAAACTAAAATATACAATTTTTTAACAAAACCATATATAGTCGTTCTTACGATGTTAATTGCTCCACTATTTGGTTTTATTGATAGAAACTTCGTCTTTTTTTTCGGACTAGGTATTGCCTTTCTAATTTTATGGGGAAGCAATTTTGATTGGTCAAAATTTGGGATTGGAAAAAAAATTAGCTGGAAAACAGTTTTAAAGAGTTTGCTAATAACGGTACTACTTTTTATTGGTTTTGACATACTACTGG
>MAAC01017735.1_pt1 | contig 10160 bp, 10 predicted proteins | sample 1115981 | NCBI WGS metagenome assembly MAAC01 (sample SAMN04961126, study PRJNA320927) | seawater metagenome | isolation source: sample BD02T64 sea water enriched with oil for 64 days | place: USA:Gulf of Mexico | collected 2013-07-27 | reverse complement strand
GGGGAGCGATTAAACGAGTGTTTTAAAAAACATTCCTTTTATGATAAAAAAATGATTGCACTTTTAAAAGTAGCAGAAGAAACCAATCAGACTGAATATATCTTTCAAAAACTCTACGATCAATATTCCATAGAGATAAAACATCAAGGGCAGATCATCTCAAATGTTTTAAACTTTATTCTTACTCTATTTGTGGGTCTTATTGTAGGGACAATCCTTGTCGCTATGTATATGCCGATGTTTAGATTGAGTAGTGTGATAGGTTAGATGTTCAATATTTTTTGTATATGCTTTTTGACTTCAACTTCACTATCCAAAAATTGATTTAACACATTAACTGTAAAATAGTTAGGAATACTCCAAGCTTATTTATACATTTAAACTCTCCCTGATTAATTTTCCGTTTATTCTAATTTTTAGCATATGAGTTCATCGTAACTCAAAATCAATTTTTAATTTAAAGATTAATATTATGGCTAAAGCATTTTCAGTTGCAAGTTGGAACGTAGAACATTTCGGCACCTCACGAAAAATTAATGGGAAAAAAGAAACTCCAAAACAAATTAAGGAAAGAATAGAACGTGTAGCAAATTATTTAAAAGTAGTTAATGCCGACGTTACAGGTATTTATGAGGTTAGTGGTTCACAAGTTTTTTCTATTTTTAGAGATATTTTTTCAAACCACCATTTTTTTATAACTGAAGGGCGACAAACACAAGAGATTTTGGTCATGGTAAAGCCAAACGTGAATGTTTTTATCACTCAAAAGACAGAATTTAAAGCTGGTAGTAGTTATTTAAGACCTGGAGCCCTTGCAACGGTAACTGTTAGTGGAGTTAATTATCTTATTCTATTTTTACATTTAAAATCATTGCCTAATCCAAAAGGGTTTGGATTAAGGGATGATATGATAACCAAAGCAGTAGAGTTTAAAAGCAAGATATTAAAAAGCATGCGTCATCGTCTTAAAGAGGAACAGGGGTTAAGTACATTACCCCCAGTAAGCGCAGTACCTCCAATTAATTATATTTTCTTAGGGGATTTGAATATCATGGGTATGAACTATAGAGGTAGAATTAATGATATTACGTCTATTGATGAAATGTCCAATTTAGATAAGCTTTGTCAAAGAAATAGTGTTCAAATGAGACGTCTAGATAAAACTTTTGATTTAACCTATAGAAAAGATGCCTCACTTGAGAGTGATTTAGATCATGTGGTTGCTTCGAACAATTTAAGTTTTAAACAATTTAATGGAAAGAGTGTAGAGGTTATGGGCTGGCCAAATGAATCTACTAATGCTAAACGTGATAAATGGAAAAGAGATTTTTCTGATCATGCATTATTATATTTTGAAGTCCAAAAATTGTAATTTTATTATATATAAAGAAAAAAATGTCAAAACAAGAAACTCAAACATCAGACTATAGAATTAGAAAACTAATAGGAATTTTGGGACTATCTTTACCCTTTATATTGCCAATTTCAGGAGGTGAATTTTTATCCTCAATAAGTCATTATTATTACCTTACACTTTCTTCCTTATTATTCATCATAATTTTATCTTCTTTTGGATTGTTCTTAATATCCTATAAAGGTTATAAAATTGATCCAGAAACAGAAAAAGTAAGTGATGATTTGGTTACCAATATTGCTGGTTTGGCAGCTTTAATAGTCGTTTTTATTCCAACTTCATGCCTAGATAGTGCAAGCGATATTATTGCGGCATTTTGTAATTCATGTGAGAACCCTTTATTTGGTCATACAGATAAAATAAAAGGAACAATACATTTAATAAGTGCAGGCGTATTTATCTTTTCAATGGGCTGGATGTCTAAATATAAATTTACTAGAAGTGATAACCAAAGAAATAATAGAATCTATCGTTTTTGTGGCAATATTGTCTGGTCATCTATTGGGGTTCTTATAATCTTAGTTATACTTGAAAAACTTAAAATACATTTTTGGATGGATACATACTATGTTTTCATTTTAGAAACTTGTGCAATTATTCCTTTTGGTGTTTCATGGTTAATAAAAGGAAAAGTTATAGAAGATACTATAAAACTTAAGAATAAGTTTATAAAAAAATAATACACTATTTAGTTCAATGCTTTATTAAAAATTGAATTTTCATCCGCCTTATCATTTTCTTAAAAGAGAGCGATAATGTGTAGATGTATTATTCTAAAACAACTCCGTTTGTTATTTTACAATAACAAATTTTATTAGAAAAAAACACCAAATAGTTACTTTTGGTGTTTTTGTATTAAATTAATTACTTGAGTCAAACTTCTTGAACTTTATCAAATCTACATCAACGATAATTTTCATCAAAACTTTAAGTTCAGCCATATCTTAAAAGTTGTCTTTCATAACCTTACTTTTTGCCTTTTCTAGCAGAAGTAGATTTTTTATTACCTGCTTTTTGAGGCTTATGCTCTTCAACGCTTTTAATAAGTTCCTTGGTCATCTGAGCTTCCTCACTCCATTTTTCAGTTATATAAGCTATGATGAACATTTCATCTTTGATGACTTCCAATAATTCTTGATTTTCCATAAGAGCAAAATCAAGCTGTTTTGGAATACTTCCATGGTGAACTTTTTTAATTACTTCAACTAAATCTTTTCGAGATAGATGTTTTAGTAATGTTAAACTAATAGGATTAATGTTTCCGTTTGCACGGTTTCGTAATACTGAAGCAAAATGCTTTAGTAAGTTTTCTTTGTTTTTCATAATAAGTGTATTTAATTGTTAAAAAATATTTATTCTATTTTCCAAAGGGACATAATCTTAAGGTCACCCTTTTTGAATTTTCTTTCTTTAATGATTTTCTTAAGTTCTTCTTCAGCTTCTTCACTAGTATCAAAAAAGAAAGAAGGTTTGGTAGTAACTGCATATTTATCAATCTCATCAATATCTGAGGTGAAAATGGCAAATACCCTACGAGTCTTCCCATGTCTAAAGAGAATTGAGTAGTAGTTACTTCTATCATACTCATCCCACTCTTCTACTGGTTTATCACGCAGATAATGAGGGTCAATCTGTATTGAATCAAAAAAGTTGTGTACCTCCTCTTGCTTCATTGTAGGGATTGAAGAAATACTTTCATTCCATTTGTGAATACAAAAAGAAAGCACATTCATATCATCACCAATGAGTTTAAGAAGTTCCATATCTGATTTATCTGCAAGAAACTGTTTGTCATAATTAGTATAGAGCCATAGCACCATATCGATAAGTTCTGCTCTTGTAAAAAACTTTAGATAGATAGGATTGATTTTTTGTCTCTTTTGTTTTTCCCTTTGACTTTCTAACATTTCTAAAAAATGTCCGATAAGCCTTCTTTGCTTTAAATTCATTAGTTTTGGATTTAAGATTAATATTTATTTTAAATGGGATAATTTGCCGTTAGGACTTCTATTTTTCGATCTCGCGGTTTTCCTTCAACAGCTTTTTTAGCAGATAGAGGTTTTTCAAACACAAGTGTGTGCCATCCATTTTTCTTAGTGTATTTAGAAAGAATTTTAGATTGGTATGAGCTTAATAGAAATTTTCCTTTTATATTAGAAAGCGTCTCCAATAGCTTTTTGTAATCATCTAGATGATACCCTCCATAGTGTCCTTGATTAGAATCTATATATGGAGGGTCTACATAATGAAATGAGTCTTTAGTGTCTCTACTTTGAATGACTTTGCAGGCATCACTATTTTCAATCTGAGCATTTTCCAATCGCTTGAACATATCCTGATTAAAAAGAAGTTTCTTATTTTGAAAAGCTTTGACACGTTTGCCATACTTATCATATCCCCATGAGCCTATCTGACAGGAAAAGCCCATATTGGTCGCAATATAGAATGCCCAAGCTTGTTGTAGTTTGTTAAAAAGATGTGGCATTCTATATATTGTCCAAGTTACCGAGTAGGTAGCCCTTGAAAAAAGAGTTTGATTAATTCTAGCTTTTAGTGAGTCAAAATCACTTTTAACGACTTCATAGAAATTAATGACCATATTGTTGGTGTCATTAATCACTTCTGACTCTGCTTTTACTTTTGCAAAGAACACCGCTCCACCTCCAAAGAAGGATTCAGTGTAGATCCTGTGCTTTGGAATTAGTGGCAAGATGTGTTTTAACATATTTAGTTTTCCTCCGTAATAAGTAATTGGGGTTTTGGGCATAAATAGGTAAAATGTAATTTTAAAGTTCTCCGCTGTCTGAAAAGGAAACGTAGGACTCTGAAGTAATAATAATATGATCAAGAAGTGTTACTTCAATAATCTCTGTTACTTCCATTATTTTACTTGTAACTCTTCTATCACTTGCAGAAATATTTAAATCCCCAGAAGGATGATTATGAGCCAGTATTATGGCAGAAGCATTAGATAAAAGAGCAAGTTGAAGTATCTCTTTATAGTTAGTTACCACTCCTCTGGTTGAACCAACGGATATTTCACTTACACCTAGAACTTGATTAGCATTAGTTAGTAATACGACCCAAAAGAACTCTTTGTGTGCATATTCCTGTGAAATTGACCCACCTATTCCTATTTAAACTGAGCAGTCTAAAACAAGTCTAAAAGAGGTGTGTGTCATGTTATAAAAATATAAAAATTATACGGTTTTTCTTGTTTTCTTTTTTCTCATAGATTCTCCTTTAAGATCGAGTCGATGTGCTGAGTGGACCAGTCTGTCTAAAATAGCATCGGCAATGGTTTGTTCTCCGATTATTTGATGCCATCCTAATACGGGTAATTGTGAAGCTATAATGGTCGATCTTTTTCCATGTCTATCTTCAATGATTTCCATAAAGGACTGTCTTTTATTATGATCTAATTCCTGTAAACCAAAGTCATCGAGTATAATGAGATCTTGTTTTTCAATACGATCTATTTCTTTTATATAAGAACCGTCAGCCTTGGCTAATTTTAGTTTTCCAAAGAGTTTATTGATGTTAAAGTATTTTACTTTATATCCCATAGAACAGGCTTGGTAGCCTATGGCTGAAGCGATGTAGCTTTTGCCCACACCTGTACTTCCAGTAAGTAGTATGTTTTCTTTGCTTTTAATAAAGTCGCAATTGTAAAAACGTTGCATTTGGTTTTTCTCGATACTCCTGGAGTCATCAAAAATGATTTCTTCTACAGCTGCTTTATACCTAAACCTTGCAGCCTTGGTAAGTCTCTCTATCCTCCTGTTGTGTTTGTCATCCCACTCTGATTGCAATAGATAGGCAATAAGCTCATCATTGGTGTAATCAATGGTTTGTGTTTCTAAGGTTGTAGAAAAAGCTCTATGCATCCCATAGAGCCTTAACTGTTTCATTTGTTGTAATGTTTCTTGATTCATAATGTATATTGATTTTGATTATTTATAATAGTTTCCTCCTCTAATATTGTTGTGCTTAGGAATGTTAGATTGCTGATGGGTGTCATCTTGGATATGATCGAGCCCTTTTTCTAAAATACTTTTTACACTTTGATAGTTAATCCGTTCATAATCCAAGGCTCGTTTACAAGCATTATTTAATCTGTCATTGCCAACTTTCTTTGCTAATGCTAAGACACCAGTACAAGATTTATAGGATTGTTCAGGATGTTGTCGTTTAGCCAGAAGCAGGGATATAAATGTTTTGCAATGGGGCCCTATACCATTAGCCCAGTTTAAAAACTTCTGGGGATTCCACTCTGAGACAAAACGATGTGTAGAAGGCACATGTAATGGATCTGTGGTATATCCATAGCGTTTTCTATTTCTCTGGTGTATAGCTATCCGTTTTTGTTTGTAGTAAATCTCAACGGTATCTTTTGTGTAAATACTACGCACCTTTTTTCCTATATATTTATAGGGAACACTATAATGATGCTTGTCCTTGCTTAAATGGATGTGAGAGGTCTTATAAACAGTTCCTGTGTGATACTGACGAACTTGATAAATCATCGCAGGTAAAGGCATTAATGCGGGTTTATCTATACTCTCAAACAAATCTAATCTACTGCATTTTCTAGCTTGCAAGTTGGTTGCATTATGCTTTGCTGTGAGCTTGATAATGGCATCATTTAAAGCCCTTAGCGTATAGAAAGTTTTGTCATGTAAAGGAGCAAATACCCGTGTGTATACAGTTTTTACTGAGTTTTCCACTAACCCTTTGTCCCTAGGCTTATATGCCCTAGCGGGCAGTATAGTCGTATCGTAGTGTACAGAAAAAGATAAAAAACTCTCATTAATCACTGGTTCGTACTTATTACTTTTGGTAACGGCCGACTTTAAATTGTCAGGAACAATAGCTCTAGGAACACCTCCAAAAAAGTTTAAAGCATTTACCGTGCAAGAAATAAAATCTTCTCGCTTTTGTGAGCGACAAGCCTCTACATAGGTATAACCACTAGCTCCTAAAGTGGCTACAAAAACTTCCATCTCTGTAAGCTCTCCAGTCTGGGTATCTACTAAAGAGAGCTTCTTTCCAGTAAAATCTATAAATAACTTATCGCCTGCCTTATGAACAAAGCGCATTACAAGACTCTGTCCGTAGCTCCATATTCTATAGAGTTCACAAAATCTAGAATATGATATTAAATCTGGATGCTCCTTTTTATACTTCTCCCATATAAGAAAACGTGTAAAGCCCGTCCTCTTTAAGTCTTTGCTCATCTGAGGGAACCAGTCAAAAATATACCTGTGACGGGTACATTCCAAAGGGTCTTCTGCGGGTTTTACTAGTTTATAAATATCTTCAAAGGATAGTGCATTTATCTCATCAGAGGTCAACTTACTCTTTATCAGTAAGGAAATGTATTTTTTAACTGTGTTACGGGATACATGAACCCGTTTACTGATCTCACGCTTACTCATCCCTGAGGTGTAGTGACGGAAGATTTGTTTGATTTTTTTCATGTCGATGTGTGTATTAGCCATGGCTATATTTTGTTAAAAATTATAACCAGAAAGTTAAGTACACACACCTCTTTTAGGGTGGGTCAGTTTAAATAGGAACTAGTGGATCACTTTGGCAAGATTACCTGGGTCAATTTCATAGGATTTTGCACTGAAGCCTTATCCTCATTACTTCAAAAAGGGTTGATAAAAGCAAAGAATCAGCAGGGGAAGGAAGTATCTACCGCAGGACAGCGCAGAAGAGCATACAAGCTCTATTACTGCTTTATTCCTCCAACCATAGAATTTAGCAGCACCAAACCCTAGAAGTAAGGTCAGACTACAATAATTATATATACAATATGTACTGTGAAATAACTTCCATCAAAAACATACATCCTCATTATACAAACCATCACAATAAAATAACCAATATAAAATCGTACTCAATACATTCAAGTCATCTATAAAAATGGAGCGCGAGCGGAAAAAAATTGTAACAGTTACAAAATAGGTTATCTATAAGCTAAGTATAAAACCGTTTATCATAGGCATTGGTGTTGGAATAAAATAACAACCACACCCATTAATTTCATATGATACAAGCACAAAACTTTTTAAAAATTAATAGAGAACGTACAGGAGTGTCCCTGCAAGATATGGCAATCATTATTGGCTATGATGCAGGGAATCTCTCAAAGATAGAATCGGGGAAGTTAGATGCCAATATGCGTGTAGCCCTTGCCTATCATCTCATCTTAAAAATTCCATTAGAAAAACTCTTTAAATATCACTATCCAGAAATCACATTTGATTGTACGGAAAGAGCCTCTGGACTCAAAAGTATGTTAGAAGAAGGATATCCTACTACAACCGTTGCTAAACGGATTATGAGTCTAGATACGATCATTGATCGTTTAGAAGGTTTACACAATCAATATGCAAACGCCTGAGCTGACCCTAGTATTGTTTCCTAATTACTTTGGGATGAGATATTTGATTTGTGAAAACCCGAAAGAGCTTTTAAACTATGGAATGTCAAAAATACGACCCTTTACCAAGGATAGGTATATAAAGCGATTGCATAAGTTTTTAAAACAATACAAGCCTGCACTAGTTATCCTACGTGGATATGAAACAGATGATAACAGAATCAGCAAACGAACGATAAATGTGATTAATAGTTTTAAAAATGAAGCAGAAGCCAATAATATTCCTGTATATCAATATTCTAGAACACAGATCAAAGAAGTCCTTTCTGAATTTGGTGGGAAATCAAAGTTTGGTATTGCCAAGACTATTTCTCATTGGTATCCAGAGTTATCATCAAGAATGCCTCAGTTTAAAATGAACTCGGATTTAGAGGATTATAATATGGGACTCTTTGATGTTTTTGCATTGATGTTGACGCATCATTATTTGGAGTAATAAAATTGAAGCACCTGAGCAGGTGTTTTTTTATACTTGCTGGCAATATTTTGTTAGATTTTGATATAACTATGATATTCCTGAATGTATATTTGAACGTAACAAAAAGGCACTTAAAAAACTTTGGTTTATAGTCTTTTTCTAAGTCTCGCTACTGGCAATTTTAATTGCTCTCTATAGGTTGTAATTCTTCTACGAGCGATTGAATAGCCCTTTTCTTTTAAAATAGTAGCTAATTCTACATCGGTTAAGGGAGCGTTTTTATCTTCTTCAATAATGACGCTTTTTAAAATATTCTTAACCTTGCGAATAGATACTTTTTTACCTCTATCATTGGTAATTGATTTACTAAAAAAACCTTTGAGAAGTTTTGTTCCATACGGGGTTTCGACATATTTACTATTAACAACTCTAGAGATCGTAGAAACATCCATCCCAATTTTACTAGCAATATCTTTAAGTTGCATTGGCTCCAGCAAATCATCATCACCTGATAAAAAATAAGCGCTTTGATAATTCATTATAGTGTTCATTGTGGCAAATAATGTCTGTTGACGTTGTATAATAGCATCAATAAAACATTGTGCTGTTTGTAGCTTATGTGTTATAAATTTTACGGTTTGCCTATGTTGTTGGGTTTTTTTACCCGTTTCTTTATAGGTTTTCAGCATCGTTTGATAGGCTTCTGAAATATGAAGCTCTGGTACATTTCTACTATTAAGGGTAAGTTCTAAATAATTTTCAGTGATACTAATAGTAAAATCTGGGGTGATATATTCGGTTATTACTGTATTTCCAAAATATCCAGCAGCAGGTTTAGGGTTTAAGCCTGTTATACTATTAATAGCCGCTTTAAGTTGTGTTTCTGAGGTATTAAACTTGTCTATTAATTGCGAGTGATGTTTTTTTGAAAAAGCATCAAAGGCATCACTTATAATGTCGATGGCAAGCTGCATAGTGGGCGATGGTGTTTTTCGTTTTAATTGCAACAGCAGACATTCTCTAAGGTTTCTTGCGCCTATTCCTGCGGGGTCTAGCTGATGAATTACAGATAGCGCTGTTTCCAATTGTACGTCTGAGGGATATATTTTTTGAAGAAAACCAAGGTCTTCTGCTATTTCAGATAAAGGTCTTAAGATATAGCCATTAGAGTCTAAGCTACCAATTAAAAATTCAGCGATGGCATAGGTCTGCTTATTTATATCAGTAGTGCTTAATTGGTTTAGTAACTGCTCACGAAATGATACTCCTGAAGCATAAGGGATGATTTTATCCTGATAGTCTGTACCGTAGTTAGTAGTCCGAGTTTGGTAATTTTCTGTGTTGCAATTTAAATGTTCACCAATAGAATCGGTTGTTTTGTCTTGATTATCCGAAGAATCTTCATTTGATGTATCTCGAATTTCTAGAGCAGCATTATCTTCTAGTTCTTTAATGAGTCGTTGTTCAAATGAAAGGACAGGCAACTCCATCAGCTTCATCTGTTGTATTTGTTGTGGTAATGCCTTTTGAGATAATTTTTGTGCTAAATAGTGCTTGAGCATATTATACAGGCTACATTTTTTAGCCTACACAATAATAAAGAACCTCTAAGTAGTAGATTTGAGGTTTTCCGCATTTATATACTCTTTAAAACTAATCCTTTTAAAATCTAGATTATTAGTCATTAGATTCATCATTTTTGTAATACTTATCTTCAAAATTCCGATAGTGGCTATACTGTTTTCTATCTGTAGGGTAACTGAATTTTGAAACCTCAATTTCAAAATCATCTTCAAGGTAGTCAATTGCGCTACCAACACAACCTGCAATCTCGTATGGATTAGAGCCATCAATTTCGCTATTAAAATCCACCGCCA
>MAAC01017734.1_pt1 | contig 10162 bp, 10 predicted proteins | sample 1115981 | NCBI WGS metagenome assembly MAAC01 (sample SAMN04961126, study PRJNA320927) | seawater metagenome | isolation source: sample BD02T64 sea water enriched with oil for 64 days | place: USA:Gulf of Mexico | collected 2013-07-27 | reverse complement strand
ATTGGCAGAAAAACAAATAATGTCATCCATGGATTTAAATCAATTAGAATTATTAAAGAAATTATAGCGGTAATTGTTCCTCCCACTAGTTGAACCAACCCTGTGCCGATTAAATTACGAACCCCTTCAACGTCACTCATAATTCGAGAGACTAATGCTCCCGATTTTGTATTATCAAAAAAACTAATAGGCAAAGACAACACCTTCTTTTGCACTTGTGCGCGTAATTCTGAAATTAAATACTGAGCTTGTACGCTTAAGATTCGGGTTAGTAAAAAAGAAGTAATTGCCTGTAAAGTAATGGCAATAATAACAATAATTAGCAATGAATATAATTTATCAAAGTCCTTATTTGGAACTACATCATCTAATAATATTTTACTTTGCCATGGTAATATTAAACCTGATAAGCTTTTAATAACAATTAAAATCAACCCAATAAAGACCAAATTTCTCCTAGGCCAAATAATGGTTTTAAATGCTTTACCAATAGAAACTTTTGGTTTCTTTTTCTTTTTTTCTGATGATGTATGTAAATGTTGCATGTGCTTCTCTTTTTTAGTGAACTCCTTTCAATAGCCTACCTCTTTTTGTCAAATGATATGCCACAACACAAAAGCATGACAGATTAACAAACTTTAAAAATGCTGTTACCTTTTTTACTATCAGTCGTCATAATTACAGACAAACTGTTTTTATAATCCATGCTAAAAAAAGGAAAAACACTCATATATGCTATCTGGATTGCACTACTAATTGGATTGGTACTCGCATATCTATTGAACCCTGCCATTATTACTCCCGAATATTTGGTTGCTTTTATCCAAAAATTTCAAAACGAAATGTTGCTGGTATATACGGTGCTCACTTTAATTAGAGGTTTTTTCTTAATTCCGAGTACACCTTTTGTTATTGGTGGTGGTTTGCTATTTCCAGATCAATTATTATTTGTTTTACTAATATCTATGGCAGGTGTATTATTCTCAGCCACTTCCTTATATTTCTTTTCTGATTTATTAGGGTTTAGTGCGTATTTCGAGAAGAAATTTCCTTCTCAGATTCCTAAATGGAAAAAAAAGTTAGACACACCAAGGTCTACTTTGCTGGTTGCTGGTTGGTCTATTTTCCCTTTTGTTCCAACAGATATTATTTGTTATGTTACCGGAATTTTAAAAACGCCTTTTAAAAATGTACTACTAGGTGTTTTTATTGGTGAAGCTATTTTATGTAGCTTCTATGTATATTTTGGAGCGGCTATTTATAACCTAGTATAAACCAAGTGATGTTATTTAAGCTGAATCAAGTTTACTTTATCTAACACAATCATAATACAGTACGTCATATCTACTTCGTACCATTTTACCCCAAAATTTGCACGGCCTCCATGTGCATGATGGTTATTATGATAGCCTTCTCCCATCATCAAAAAATCAAAAGGCAATAAGTTTTTTGAAGTATCGCTTACTTTAAAATTAACATAACCATAAATATGTGCAAACCAATTGATAATTACACCATGAATAGGAGCCATTAAAAAAGCAACTGGTAAAAATAGCCATTGCCACCAGTCTGTTGCAAAGACAATAAAAAAGCAAGTATACAAAGCGCCCCAAGTTAGTCGAGAAATTCTTGAACTTGCAAACCTATCAAAACGTTCCCATTGTGGTACATTTTTAGTAAACTTGTCTTCAATTACAATGCGCTTTGTATTGATAGCTTGATACATGTTTTTAGTACGCCACATCATACTAAAAACGTTATCGTCATATTTAGGTGAGTGTGGATCTTTTTCTGTATCGGCATAAGCATGATGCATTCGATGCATTACTCCATAACCATAGGCACTTAAGTAATTTGAACCTTGGGTCACCCAGGTTAAAAAGAAGCACACTTTCTCTCCCAATCTTGACATTTTAAAAGATTGATGTGCTGCATATCTATGCAAAAAAAAGGTCTGAAAAAACAATCCAGCATACCATAAAACTACCATTAAAATTACTATCTCCATTCGCTCATCATTTATAGAGCACAAAGAACCAACCTTAATTGAGAATATGAAATGAACCCAAGTTAAGAAATTCGTTTTCGGATTCTACTTAGTGCCTGAGCCGTAACACCAATGTACGAAGCAATATATTTTAAGGGGATTTTTTCTATAAGGTTTGGACGCTCTTTAAATAATTTAAGATAGCGTTCTTCTGCAGTTTCATTTAACAAAGATTGTTCTCTTTTAGACTTTATTAAAAAGAGCCTTTCAGAAGACAACCTACCCAATCTGTCTCCTATCTTTGTTTCGCTATACACGCTTTGTAAATCGGCATAACTAATACTCCACATCGAAACCTTTGTGAGTGTTTCTAAACTATATAGTGATGGTTTTTGAATTAAAAAGGAATCATAAGCACTTACAAACTCATTTTCAAAACAAAAACCAAAGGTTACTTCTTTAGCGATTTCTTCATTGGGCATTAAAAAGCGGACGATTCCTTTTTCTAAAAACGAAATGTAGTTTTCCGTTTCTCCAACATTTAAGAGCTTTATTTTTTTTCCAAACGTTCTTTGTTTAAGTTTAGAAATAAAAAATTCCCAATCTACATCATCAATTGTAATTGATTGCTCTAAATATTTTCTAATCGTGTCCATTTACATTCACATTCTTTTCTCAATAATCGTTGCCACCACTTCAGGGTTTAACAAGGTGCTAGTATCTCCCAAATTCCCCATATCATTATGCGCAATTTTACGCAATATACGTCTCATAATTTTTCCAGAACGTGTTTTGGGCAAGCCTTCTGTAAACTGAATTTTATCCAACTTCGCAATTGGGCCTATATGTTCGGTAATTATTTGATTAATCTCTTTACGCAAGTTATCTTGATCTCTACTTTCTCCAGTTTCTTTTAGGGTAACATAGCCGTACAATGCACTTCCTTTAATGTCGTGAGGAAAACCTACAATAGCAGATTCTGCTACCGCTGGGTGCTCATTAATAGCATCTTCTATGGGTGCAGTTCCTAAATTATGTCCAGAAACGATAATTACATCATCTACTCTACCTGTAATCCTGTAATACCCAACCTCATCTCTTAAGGCACCATCACCCGTAAAATACATGTCGTCATAAGCAGAAAAATAGGTTTCTTTATAACGTTGGTGATTCCCCCAGATGGTTCTTGCAATACTTGGCCAAGGAAACTTGATACACAATCTTCCTTCTACTTGGTTTCCTCTTAATTCGCTCCCTTTTTCATCCATCAAAGCTGGCTGAATTCCAATAAAGGGCAAGGTTGCATAGGTTGGTTTTGTTGGTGTAACATATGGAATAGGTGTTATCATAATTCCGCCAGTTTCTGTTTGCCACCAGGTATCTATTATGGGGCTTTTCTTTTTTCCAATATTATCATTGTACCAATGCCAAGCTTCTTCATTTATTGGTTCACCAACAGAACCTAAGACTTTTAAGGACGATAAATCATAACTATCGACCAATTCAACACCTTGTTTTGCCAAGGCTCTAATGGCTGTTGGTGCGGTATAAAACTGACTCACTTTATGTTTTTGAACAACCTCCCAAAAACGTCCAAAATCTGGATAACTTGGCACCCCTTCAAACAGCACGGTTGTTGCGCCATTACAAAGTGGTCCATAGACAATATAACTATGTCCGGTAATCCAGCCAATATCTGCCGTACACCAATACACATCACTTTCTCTGTACTGAAAGGCATTTTTAAATGTATACGCTGTGTACACCATATAACCAGCTGTGGTATGCACCATTCCTTTTGGTTTCCCTGTAGAGCCAGATGTATATAAAATAAATAATGGATCTTCTGCATCCATTACTTCTGCTTCACAAACTGAAGAAGCCTTGTCTAATAATGGTTGTAACCATTGATCACGACCTTCTTTCATAGTAATGTCTGAGTTGATTCTTTTGGCAACCAACACAGTTTCTACGCCTGGACAGCTTTCTAGAGCTTCATCTACAATTCCTTTTAAATCAATGGTTTTTGCTCCTCTGTAAGAACCGTCTGAAGTAATAACCATTTTACAATCAGAATCGTTGATTCTAGTTGACAATGCTGTTGATGAAAAGCCTGCAAACACTACTGAGTGTATCGCGCCTATTCTAGCACAAGCCAATACAGATATTGCCAATTCTGGAATCATGGGCACATAAATACACACACGATCTCCTTTACCAACATTATTCGCTTTCAATACATTTGCAAACCGATTTACCCTTTCATGTAATTGTTTATAGCTAATATGCTCTGCGCCTTCTGCTGGATTATTAGGTTCAAATAAAATCGCTGTTTTATCTCCACGGGTTGCCAGATGTCTATCAATACAGTTTTCTGTGATGTTTAATTTTGCGCCTTCAAACCATTTTACTTCAGGTTTTTTGAAATCCCACTCCAATACTTTATCCCATTTCTTTCTCCACACAAAATGTTCTTCAGCGACTTCTTCCCAAAAATTTTCTGGTTCTCTGATTGATTTTCTATAAACTTGATAATACTCTTCTAAATGTTTGATGTGATAATTACTCATTCTACTTCAATGATTTAATAGTTGTATGATTCTGTGAATCAATAATGGATACTTTTATTTTTTGATGTCAACTTTTGACAGTTACTTTTAATGATCATATGCTTTTCCTACGCCAGATGGTATTCGTATTGTTTCTACCAACTCTTGGATTTTATCTGGTGGATTTGGAGTGAATTTCGAAATAATAATTGCCACAAGGAAGTTTACTATCATGGCAACAGTACCAAATCCTTCTGGAGAAATTCCAAACCACCAATCTTTTTTTGTTCCTCCTCCAAACCAGCTAAACTTAAATTTAAGCATGTAAAAAAGCATCAATACAATTCCGATTAACATTCCCGCTATTGCTCCTTCTTTATTCATTTTCTTATAAAAAATCCCCATGGTAATCGCCGGAAAAAATGACGCAGCTGCCAATCCAAATGCCAAGGCCACTGTGGCGGCGACAAAATCTGGAGGGTTAATTCCGAAATATCCGGCAATAATCACTGCAACCACGGCTGACGCTCTTGCAGCTCGTAATTCTCCTTTTTCAGAAATTGAAGGTTTGATCATTTTTTTAATCAAATCATGCGAAACAGATGCCGAAATAACCAATAGCAACCCTGCTGCGGTAGATAGGGCTGCTGCCAATCCACCAGCGGCTACTAAGGCAATTACCCAATTCGGTAAATTTGCAATTTCTGGATTGGCCAACACCATAATATCTTTATCAATAGTCAATTCATTTTTCTCCGTATTACCAAGATATTGCACAATACCGTCTTTATTCTTATCATTGAAAGTCAACAAACCTGTATCTTCCCAATTGGTAAACCATTGTGGCATTTTTTCGTATTCAACATTGCTTACCGTTTCTATTAAATTTGTTCTAGAAAACAGGGCAATTGCTGGCGCCGTGGTATATAAAACTGCAATAAAAATTAACGCCCAAGCGGCAGATTTACGAGCATCACTGACTTTCTTTACGGTAAAAAAACGTACAATAACATGCGGCAATCCAGCGGTTCCAACCATTAAAGCTGCTGTTACAAACAGCATATCTAAGGTAGATTTACTCCCTGATGTATATTCATGGAATCCTAATTCTCGATGCAATCTATCTAATTTATCTAAAAGATATACCCCGTCAGTTCCTTTGCTTCCAAAGCCTATTTGTGGAATAGCAGTGTCTGTCATCTGAATAGATATAAAAATTGCTGGCACCATAAACGCAAAAATGAGGACACAATATTGAGCAACTTGGGTATACGTAATTCCTTTCATCCCACCTAGTACAGCATAAAACAGTACAATCACCATTCCTATAAATACCCCGGTATTTATATCTACTTCTAAAAAACGAGAAAACACCAAACCAACTCCACGCATTTGTCCAGCTACATAGGTAAATGAAACAATGAGCGCACAAAAAACAGCCACTGATCTGGCAACATTAGAATAGTAGCGGTCACCAATAAAATCTGGCACCGTAAACTTTCCGAATTTCCGTAAATAAGGAGCTAACAACAATGCTAACAGCACATAACCTCCCGTCCATCCCATTAAATATACAGAACCATCATACCCATTAAAGGAGATGATACCAGCCATAGAAATAAAAGAAGCAGCAGACATCCAATCTGCAGCAGTTGCCAATCCATTTGCTAATGGAGAAACCCCTCCACCGGCCACATAAAAATCTTTTGTAGATGCTGCTTTAGACCAAATAGCAATACCGATGTATAAAGAAAAAGTGATGCCAACAAGGATCCAAGTCCATACTTGTAATGTCATAGTTACGCTATTCGTTAAGGTTATATTTTTTATCTAATTTATTCATAAGCTTGATGTATACTAAGATCAAAATCACAAACACATAAATAGCGCCTTGTTGTGCAAACCAAAATCCAAGTTTAAAACCTCCTAAGCGAATGGTATTTAATTCATCTACAAGAATAATTCCGAACAAAAATGAAACTGTAAACCAAATACTTAATAAAATAGCCAAGTATTTTAAATTTGTTCTCCAATATTTTTTCAACCCTTCTCGATTTGACATAATAGCTAACTTAGTTATGATCTTTAAAGTCTCTAAGCTACTAAATTAGAACCAATTTTTTATCTTTTTTTCTCTAGATAACAAGGAATCATCGACTGATTACATTTTCAATTCCAAAAACCATCACAAATCCTAAAACAAAAATTATATTTGCTTTTCATGAGCGTAACATTATTTTTTGACATTTTAGCGAATAATTGGCATATCATAAGCATCTTTTTTATGATTTCCATGTTGTATTCTTCTGTTGGGTTTGGTGGCGGGTCGAGTTATTTAGCGGTGTTGGCCTTTACAGGTATTGCCTATACTCAAATTAGATCAACTTCCTTACTTTGTAATATTGTGGTGGTTACGGGTAATGTTTTTTTCTTTTACAAGCTTGGCTTATATCATTGGAAAAAAATAATGCCGCTCATTATATTTAGTGTCCCTTTTGCGTTTATTGGCGGCTATTTAAAGATCAATCAAACCTTCTTTTTTATACTTCTTGGGTGTATTTTATTGTTTGCGGCAATTACCATGTGGATTTCTAAAAAAATAGTTTCTACAGAATCAAATACTCAACATTTAAGCATTGGTAAAAATGCTAGTTACGGGAGTGCCATTGGTTTTATTTCTGGAATGGTTGGAATTGGTGGAGGTATTTTTCTTGCCCCATTATTGCATTTAACAAAATGGGATGTACCTAAAAAAATAGCCGCCACTGCTAGTTTGTTTATTTTGGTAAACTCCATTTCAGGCTTAGTTGGTCAATATTTTAACCCAGAATTCTCTATCAACTGGGAAATCACTTCGGTGCTTTTGGCAACTGTCTTTATTGGAGGTCAACTTGGAAGTAGATTAAGTACCAAATTCTTTACTGCAGTGCAACTAAAAAAGGCAACCGCTATATTGATTGCCTTTGTAAGTATTAAAATATTATGGAATTATTTGTTCTAATTATTTAAAGTTACCACATCACCGTTGCTTGTCAATTTAGGTTTTCTCTTGGCTACAGAAACAAAATCTGAGTGAAGAAATTCATCAACACGATTAGTTGGATCTATACAATCTATTAAATTTCCTTGGCCATCATTCCATTCAAAAGTTCCTTCAGGGCATACTTCTTTTTCGCAACTCACAAAAAAGAGCACAGCAACTATTAACATTGTTTTTTTCATAATAATTTATTTAAAAAATTAAGTCCAAATATAATTATTATATCTCTTGAAAAATATTATTTCTTATTTCCTTTCATTGCTCTTCCTCCTTGGTTCAAGGTTAAGCTTGTGATTTTCCCAGTATCATCTGTATGAAATTCAACTGTTGCTTTTACTACTTTTAAGAAAAACTTAGTATCGCTTTCGGCAAATAATTGAAATTTAGATTGACCTGTTGCTTGTACAAATAATTGATTTCCTTTAGAAGTAACCGTTAAGTCAAAACCTAGTTGTATCTCGAAAACACCTTCATATTTTTTTAAAATAGCAGCATCAACTGTTACGATTTTTTTCTCTTTTGGAGCTTTCTTAGCTATGAAAGTCCCTGTTGCTTTATTGATTCGGTTCTTAAAAAGAGTCGTTTTTTTTCCATCCTTCATTGAAAAATCATACGAGATAAATCCATCTTCAAAAGAAAAAGAATTTGGAGATGTTGGATACAATTTAAATGATTGTGGACTTCCCTCTCTTTTACTATACAATTGACCGTCTTTAAGGGTAACATATCGTAAGACTTTGTTGTTAAATTGATAGGTTCCAACCCATTTATTTAATTGTTCTGCTGATAATTTAATCGTATTTCCTTTTCTGAATTTTGGTTTACCAATTGCTAAAGCGGCAATCTCTAAGGCCATATTTGTTGGCGATTGACATCCACAATTAGAAAACAGAATTACATATACATTTTCACTCGGAACAAAAACCCCCATAGATAAATATCCAGGAATTGCTCCACCATGTTCTATAGTTGGAACATCATTAATTTCGTTTAAACTCCAACCATAACCGTAGTTTATTTTATCTCCATTATTTAATGTATAATTGGTAAAAGCTTTATCAATTGTTGACTCTTTTACAAACACATCATTGGTAATTGCTGTTTGCCATTTTAACATATCATCTACAGTAGACATCATTGAACCTGCTGCAAAAGGCAAGCTTAGACTGATATACTGTGCATTAGAAAACGCTCCTCTTTTTTGATAACCAGACGCTCTGTTTTTTATCAATTTAGTGTGACTTCCATAATATGAAGCGTTCATTCCTATTTTATCAAATATTCTTTCTTGAATAAATTTCTGATAAGACAACCCGCTTACTTTTTCTATGATATATCCTAAGATGAAGTATCCAGAATTGTTATATAAATACTTCTCGCCTGGATCAAAATCCATTGGTTCATTTTTAAAGAAGTCTATAAATTTTAAAGGAGATTCATCAATCGTCATTACTTTTCCAAAACTTCGCATCGAAGTATAACTCTTAATTCCTGATGTATGTGTTAATAAATGATGAACGGTGATTTTCTTTCCTTTGGTTGGGTAATTTGGAATAAACTTTGTGATTTCATCTTCTAAACTTAATTTCCCTTCTTCTAACAACATCAAAATTGCAACCGAAGTAAATTGTTTGGTAATAGAACCTACTTGAAACACATTGTCAGAAGTCATGTTTACACCTAGCTCCAAATTAGCTTTTCCAAATGCTTTACGATAAATTATTTTTCCGTTTTTAGCAACCAAAGCAGAAACACCTGTTTCATTACTTTTAAATTGGTTGCTTAATATCTTGTCTATTTTTGACTCTAAACTTTGTGCATTGCCATTTATAACGGTTAAAAAACAAATAGCAAACGTTATTAAAAACTTAAATTGAGATAGTTTATTCATAGTGTAATTGATTTTGTTCAAATATTTGACGATTAATTTGAGTATTCGTTACAAAAAAATGCACAGGCTATGCATAGAAATAAAACAAGCAATTTATTGGTTGGGCGTTACCATGACAAAATCACCATGAATTCACAACAAATTTCGACTTGTTATTGGGGCAACTTTGATCAAATGATCCCGATTTATTGTTTATTAACTTATGAATCGATTAAAGTATCCAATTCTATCTGATAATCATATTGCAAATCCTCGTGTAGTGTTGCAATTCCTTTTTTGATTAATAGAATTTGTCTATCAAAGGTATTTACTAACCTCGGGCTCTTTTTTATTGATGGCTTAAACTCTTTTAACTTTGTGCAGAAATACAATAGTAGTTCTACTTCTGTCTCTTTGTTTTGAGAATACCTAATAAACTTTTTTGTGAGTGTCAATATTTTTCGAGTACTCTTTCTGATATAGAAATAACTCTTTGTGTTTATTTGTTCGAACAACCCATCTATCTGTTCTTTTACACTCTCCACATACCCTTCTTCATTATCAGATTCAAAAAGTAAGTAGGTTAAAAGCTCTTTATTTTCCTTTTTAAATTTTGACAAACGCAAACACAGCTCCATCAACTCAAAGGAATTCTTATGAGATAATTCGTCTTTTATTTTTTTTACGGTAACTGCTTTCATAAAACAACCATTAAT
>MAAC01012499.1_pt1 | contig 10166 bp, 9 predicted proteins | sample 1115981 | NCBI WGS metagenome assembly MAAC01 (sample SAMN04961126, study PRJNA320927) | seawater metagenome | isolation source: sample BD02T64 sea water enriched with oil for 64 days | place: USA:Gulf of Mexico | collected 2013-07-27 | reverse complement strand
CGCAGTTCAGTGATGGCTTTTTTTAATGAAGCAGCATCGTCTTTAAATCTTATTTTATTTACAGCATTTTTTATGGAACCTGTTAATACATCAAACAACTTAATTCTCCTATATTTATTATGAGGAGGATTTTACTAAAGTTAGGCTTTATTTAAGTTTAAATGGAGGTAGAAAAATTAAGTATATTTTAATTTTTCTACAAGTGGGAAGTGGCTTTTTAAGGCTTTTTTGTTTTTTATTAACTTAATGTTATATTAAAACAATCAAAGTTCTTATTACAATCCAAAAATATTGAACTCTTTGGGTTCTTTAGATTCAAAAACATAGTCAAATATTTTACATACTTTTGAATGTAATAATACTCTTTGTACATTTGATTGTAATTTTCCGTATATTGGATCACCAATAATTGGAAGCCCCTCAGAATTAAGATGAACCCTGATTTGATGAGTTCGTCCTGTATCAATGATTATTTTAATTTTTGATTTATTTCCTTCTACTAACATTGGGATGACTGTTGTTTTTGCAGGTTTACCTTTTTTAGAATCTACTTTACTTTTAGCAACACCTTTGTTTTTAATTGTCAGAATTGGTTTTTCGATAACAACTTCTTCAATCACTTTACCTTCAACAATTGCCACATATTCTTTATACACTCGATTATGTTTAAATTCTCGAATTGCCTTAGTTTGAAATTCTTCATTTTTAGCAAATAACATCACTCCACTTGTTTCTTTGTCTAGTCTATTTAAAAGAATATAGTTACTAAATTTCTTAGAAACTTCATCTGCCGTTAAAAATGCAGGTTTATCCACTGCTAAAATATCATTATCTTGAAATATCATCTTAATACTTGCAACTTCTTTTATTTGAAAAGTAGTTCTTTCTTCAATTTCACCTCGAGCAATCATTACTTTCTTACCACCAACACGAACTAATCCTTTATCAATTAGATCTTTCGCTTTTGAGTTAGAGATGTTTTCTTGGATTGCCAATAATTTGTATGCTTTGTCCAGTCCCATTTTATGCCTTTTTTATTTCATTTATAATTGCTTCTACACTTCCAGTTTTAAGAAGAGTAGATTTTTCTAATGTTTGTATATTTTTCATTATATCTTTTAATTCATCGTTTTTAACAATCGTGTAGTTCTTGACACAATCAAACAGAGGCTTTTGATTAAAGTAATGCTCCCCTGAAATAATTCTACAGCCAAAAAATGCAGGTTCAATTGGATTATGTCCTCCGATTTTTTCGAAAGCACCTCCCAGTATTACAGCGTCACTTATTGCAAAAATATTATTTAGCTCACCCATTTTATCAACCAATATAATATCAGTCTCAAAATCCTCTTTAATAGAGTATCTCTGATAGCTTAAGTGGCTATCTTTAATAAATTCACTAATTAGCCTATCTACTTCATCAAATCGCTCAGGATGTCTTGGAACGATGATTAATTTACCTTGTCTTTTATCATATGATTCTAAAATCAACTTTTCTTCATATTGATGTGTACTTGCAGCAGTAATCAAAAAGTCATTTTCTTTTTCAAGTGTTTTAGTCACGTTTGGCATTATTGCCAGTTTTATATTTCCTATTACTTCAACATTTTTAGCACCAAGTTCAAGTAATCTCTTTTTATCTTCATTACTTTGAGCAAATACTTTATCAATATTTTCAAAAATTTTTTTATAAAACCATGAAAACTTTTTATAAGAGTTGTATGATTTATCAGAAATTCTGGCATTAATCAAAACTGTTTTTGTTTTTTTAATTCGTGCAAACAAAAATAACATATACCAAAGTTCTGCTTCCATAACCAATAATATTTTTTGCTCTTTAATCCAAAAAGGTAAAAAAATCTCATAAGGCAAAAAACGAACATTTGAGGTATGTTTTAGAGCCTCTTCATATCCAGTATTTGTTACCACAGAAATATTAATATCTTCACCTTCTAAAGCATCAATCAAAGGTTTTAAAGCTTTTGTTTCACCCATAGAACAACTATGAAACCAAATTCCATTTTTTTCAAATGCTGTATTATTTTTTAAAAAATATCTGGAGGGAATTGCTTGAGCGTATTTTGATTTTTTAGATTTAAATATTAAGAGAGGAATTGCAAGTACATAAATAAAAAATGCAATGCAATAATAAAAAACGAGAAAGAGGCTCAATTTAAGCCTCTGTTGTCTCAACTTCTTTGTAAAGAATTCTTCCACAATGTGGACAGTTTATAATCTCTTCTGATTTAATTACTTCTGCATAAGTATAATCATTTATTTTCATATAACAACCATAACAAGCCTGTTTTTTAACAGGTACTACAGCTGTATCATTTGCCCATCTTTTAATTTTTTCATAAAAAGTAAGGATTTTGTTATCAAAGTTTTCTAATAACTCAGCTCTATTTTGATAAACATCATTTCTTTGTTTATTTAAATCTTCAATTGCATTGTCTACTTCAATTTGTAAACCTTTAATTGATTCTTCTTCACTTGTTAGATTTACTTTTAACTCTTTTAATTCTTCTTCTTTAGTCTCAGCAATAGCATCAAGTCTAGTGATTTCTTCATTAGCAAATGAAATTTGCTCTTTTGCAATCTCTTCTTCAAGTTGTAAAGCTTTTACTTCTTTTTCAGTTTTTACATCACCATGTTTTTTAGAGATGTCAACTAATTTAGCTTTTAACTCAATCAGGTGCGTATTATTCTTGCTTCTTTTTGACTTAACATCTTCAATTTCTGCATAATTTTTGTCAATTGATGTAGTAATTTGATCTGCTGTTTGTAAAAAAACAGATAATTTTGCTTTTTCATTTTCAATTTTTGGTTCAAATGCGCTAATTTGTGTGTCACATTTTGATAGTTTAACTAATTGGTCTAAATATTTATTCAACCGTTTCTCCTTGGTACTGAAACTTAAATGGATTTTTTGAAGCTGTTATTATAGCTTTTAATTTATTTTTTTTCAAATATTTTTCACAAAGCCCTAACATTAGAGGGCTAAAGTGATGTTCACTTTCGTAGTGTCCTATGTCAATTAACGAGATTTTTCTTAAACTGGCTTCCATCGCATCATGATATTTTATATCTCCTGTTAAAAAACAGTCAGCTTTTACTTCACTCAGCATAGATGCTCCCGCACCTGTAATCAAAGCCACTTTTTTAACTGTATCATGACATTGTACAGCTTTTGTATATTCTAAATTGAGTCTTTCACTTATATCTTTTTGAAAAGTTTCAAAATCAACATTAACTGTTGCATAGCTTATATACTCATCTGTATTATCAATTTTTAATCCCAAAATTTCTTGAGCAACATACTTATTTAAATGACTTTTATCAAAGTTAGTATGCATAGAAATTAATGAGATATCTTTTTTAACTAGAACTTTTAAAAGTTTAGTAGAATATGAATCAAAATTCACTCGTTTTAATGCCGTGAAAATTAAAGGATGATGGGTTATTATTAGGGAGTTTGGAGTCACTTTTTCTAGCATTTCAAGATCTAAATCTAAAGAAATATGCACTTCTTTTATTTCATCCTCAAAACTTCCAACAATTAGTCCAGAATTATCCCACTTTTCTTGTGTATCAAAAGGAGACAATTCATTTAAAAAGTTATATAATTCTTTAACTTTCATCACAACTACTTTTAGTAACCCAATCTTTTAAGACGTTCAGGTTCCTGCTCTTTGTATAAAATGGCACAGCCTTGAGAAAGTTCTCTCACTTTTAAAATATAGTTTTGTCTTTGAGTAACAGAAATAGCTTTTCTTGCATCAAGTGTATTGAAAGCATGAGATGCCATCATACATTGATCATATGCAGGAAGAGGCAAACCAGCATCCAAACATTTTTTACACTCATCAAATGCATCATTAAAATGACTTAATAACATATTGGTATCTGCTAATTCAAAGTTGTACTTTGAGAACTGTATTTCACTCTCAAGGTGTATATCTTTGTATGTTGTAATACCATGTTCATTTTTATTCCAAACAATGTCAAAAATATTATCAACACCTTGTAGATACATTGCAAGCCGTTCAGTTCCATAAGTAATTTCAACAGCAACTGGATCACATGCAATTCCACCTACTTGTTGAAAATACGTAAACTGTGATACTTCCATTCCATCTAGCCATACTTCCCATCCAAGACCCCAAGCTCCTAAAGTTGGAGACTCCCAGTTATCCTCAACAAATCGAATATCATGCTTAGAAATATCTAATCCTAAATATTCTAATGATTGTAAATACAAGTCTTGAATGTTTTCAGGACTTGGTTTAATGAGTGCTTGAAATTGATAATATGAACCTAATCTATTAGGGTTCTCACCATATCTTCCATCTGTTGGTCTTCTACTTGGTGCAACATAAGCTACACTCCAAGGTTTTGAATCCAAACTTCGAAGAAGTGTTGCAGGATGAAAGGTTCCAGCTCCAGAAGGAATATCATAAGGCTGAAGAATATTACAACCTTGGTTGGCCCAAAATTGTTGTAATTTTAAAAGTAGTTCACTAAATGTAACCATAATTGTTTATATCCTAATTTATGTTTATTTTTATATTAAAACTTCAATCTCTTTAGAATCAATTGCAACTGCTTTTTCTTTAACAATTCTATCTTCTTTTAATTTGATTGCCAATTCTTTATCTGTAAGTGCTAAAATTTGCATTGCTAAATAAGCAGCATTAACTGCACCAGCTTTTCCTAGTGCAACAGTTGCAACTGGCATTCCAGAAGGCATTTGAACAGTTGATAACATAGCATCCATACCATCCATAGCTCCACCTTTCATAGGTACTCCAATAACAGGTTTAGTTGTAGTTGCAGCTAATGCTCCAGCTAAATGTGCAGCCATTCCAGCAGCAGCAATAAATGCAATAGCACCTTTTTCTTCAGCAGCTATAACATACTCTTTTGTTCTTTTTGGACTTCTATGTGCAGAAGAAATAATCATCTCATATTTAACACTAAACTTTTCAAATGTCGCCGAACAGTTTTTCATAATCTCGTAGTCAGATTTACTACCCATAATAATAGATATAAAATTCATTTTTAATTCCTTGTTTTAATATTTTAACTCTATTGTAAATTCAACTAATCGTTAGCTTATAGATTGTTAACAATCATTTTAATACAACAAAATTAACATATTCTTTTGATTTTCGCTATTTTATCCAATTGTTTCTAATAACTTGATAACCTTAGAAACTTTGATGTTTTCCCAGCCATCAAACTTATATAAACTTAACATTTCATTGTCAAAAACAAATCTACTAAAAGATTGTGTTTTATCAATGACCTCTATTGATTTTGTCATAGAATAATGTTTGATACGATTTTTAGGTTTTACACTTGTAAATAGCACAACTGTTGGTATGAAAAAGGCATCACTGATATGGTAGGTTGCTGTATCTACAGAGATTATCTTATCCATTCTTGATATGATATATGCAAAATCATAATATGTTTTACAATAAGATGTGAGATTAACATATCCCTCACTTTTAAACTTTTTAAGTTCTAAGGTAGAGATAACAGTGGTATGTTTAGATTTTTTAATTAACTTTTTTAAAAATTTTATGGATATATCTTCAGGAATACTTCTTTTAGAATCCGTAGAGTATGGATGATATAAAAGTAACTCACCTTTTATTTTTAAATCATTTAACTTATCTACCAATTCTTGTTTGGGACTATGTGATGAGATATCCAAATGATTGTGTTTTTGAATATTAGGGATTTTTTTATAATCCATCCCAAATTTATGTAAATATGCATCAACAAAAGGCATATGAGAATAATAACTACTATTTCTAACAGAACTGTTATCTATATAGAAGTCATACTCACACATTTTTTTTACACTAAGAGACAAAGGATAAACTTCATTGATATAATACTCATTTTTCATGATATCTTTATCTCTAGAATAAAAAGTATTATCAGAAGAAATCAAATACATATCAATTTCAATGGATTTAAATTTTTTGAGTAAAGAATCATGTAAAATTCGTACTGCACTTAAGGCATTAACAATTTCGCCTATATTTTTTCCAATACCCCCAATAATAGCAACTTTTGCATCTTTTTTACTGGTGCTTAGCTGTTTATATAATAAGGATGGGTTTTCATCTAAAGTAATATCATGAATTGTTTTATCTTTTTTATGAACAATATATGAAGGGTTTTTATCAATTTCATATTCGTGTTTCTTACGGATATTAAATTCATTTTTATTTGATATTCCAAGTTCTTTTGGAAATTCATTTTTTGAGGTTATTTTTTTTTCATCTATTACACGTAGTTTGTATTCAGCACCAATTCTCTTAAAAATTTTTTTAATAGAATTGATGTCATTGTATGTAGTGACGTAAATTTGATCTGATAATAATTCAGAGGGTTTTTTGAGTTTTAAATATTTAACCAAAGTACCATCAGTAGCTTTGATATTTATATTTTTAGTAACTCTAAAAAAAACCATCCTAGACTACTGCTTCTTCCACTCCAGGAACTCTAAACATTGTCATGTAAGGAAGAGAACCAGGTAGTTTAATTTTGTTCGTATTTCCACTGTGTACTGATTCCAGTAACTTTCCAGTTTCAGTTTCAATTTTTTTGAATTTTATACAATATATTCCCTCATCATTTTTATAAATACTTCCTATATCATTCTCACATTCTTCTATAGTAGCATCTAAAGGTGCAAATATTTCAACTTCATCATCTGGATAAGTTTTATATTTACACATAAAATGATTTTCATCAGCAGTAACCAAACCACTTACTTCATAGGTCCCTTTACTTAGAGCATAGTCATGATTTTGAGTGTCATTTCTCTCAGATGGTCTGTGAATTAAATAAGCATCCGTGAAACCTCTATTTTTTGTAGTATGAAGTTCTCTTTGGTAAATACTCGCGTCAAATTTACCTTCATAATAGTCATCAATAGCACTTCTATATGCAAATGCAGTAACAGCAGCGTAATAAGGAGATTTTGTTCGACCTTCAATTTTAATAGAATCAATAGCACCTGAATCTAAAATCTCATCTACAGCTGATGCCATATTCATATCTTTTGCGTTAAATATGTATGTTCCAATATCAGGGTCTTCTTCCAGTCTAAATAACGTTCCATGATCTCCCTCAGCATACAAAGTATATTCAAATCGACAGTCATTTGCACAACTTCCTCTATTTGGGACTCTTCCCATTTGTACAGCACTTACTAAACATCTTCCACTATATGCAAAACACATAGAACCATGTACAAAAATTTCTATTTCTAAATCAGGTAAATGTTCTTTGATATTCATAACATCTTTAAGAGATATTTCACGTGCAGCAATGATTCGACGAACACCCATGTCATAAAAAACTTGAGCATCTAAATAGTTCATAACATTAGCTTGAGTAGATAAATGAATTGGAATTTGAGGTGCCAGTTCACTACATAATCGAACAACACCAGGAGATGCTACAATTAATGCATCTGGTTCTAATGCAGCAATTGCAAGAATGTGTTTTTTTAATAAATTCAGTTGAGCATTAAATGGAAATCCATTAATAGTCACATAAACTTTTTTTCCACGAGCATGTGCATAATCAATTCCTTCTTTGAAGGTTTCCATTGTAAATTCTTTTCCACTTCTAATTCTTAAACTAAAGTGACTAACTCCACCATAAACAGCATCTGCTCCATAAGCAAGTGCTATTTTTAATTTTTCTAAGTTTCCTGCTGGACTTAGAAGTTCAACTTTCTTCATTCATATTCCTTGTCTTCGTTACACGTATATTTTTTGTATTATATCTAATTTTTGGTAGAAACAAGTTTTAGTGATTTATTTAAGAGTTTTTTTGAACTTTTATTTAAGTGAATATGCCATGAGAAATATGTTTATAAACCTTAGGATTAGACTTTGTTAAAAATCTAATCAATTTTAGTTCTGTCATTTAAAAGGTTTCGTTGAGAGGTTTTGACAGCTAAAAATCTTACAAGAAATAGAAAAACAATAACACCAGAAAGTATCATCAAATTAATATTAATGCTATTGTTTATAACTTCATCAAAATTTGCAAAACTCACATCATTAATTTTAACAACATTAACAATAAATTCACGCAAAGTTAATATAATAAAAGCATCTACAAGTAAAGAGATAATTACTCTTTGCTCCCTTATATAATTGGCAACCGCACGTACAATTTCTAGAAAAATTATAAAATAAAGCATATGTATAATAAATTGAATCATTGAGTTTGTAAACAGCGCAAAAACGAACAAACCAGTTGCAACGATTAATTCAATATACAATTTTTCTTTGTAAAACTTTTGCAAAATACTTTTCATATTATGTTACCTTTAACAATTGATATAATAAAACAGCTCAGTATTTTACTAAAAAGAATTTAAGTAAAAGTAAAAACACTACTTTTACTTAATTATTCAATCCTTATGATTCGTAAGCACGTGCACCAATGTTTCCATATCTATGATATGAGTGAGAGATAGATTGTTCTTCAAAATAATTTAGAAGCTCTAATCGCCCTTCCATCATAGGTTTTTGGCGAACAATAAAAGTCACTGTTTTTGCAGCTTCTTTAAATACGATAGTAGGAACTTTATCAGTATCAGAATAAATTATTCTTTCAAAGTTTTTAACAGTTTTTACAAAAGAGTTATCATCTTCTTCAATTAAATGGTCATTTTTTCCAAATAATGTAGCAGAGTTATTTAAAAATTGTTTTACAATTTCATTGTTATTAATAGATACTGTAAAATTAACTTTTGAAACTCGAGCAGCCAATATTCTAGTTACAATATCAAAAACAGAATCAAAAGTTTCAACTCTAATCACAATATTTTTTAAAGCCACATATTTAAAGTGATTGTCTTCACCTCTTACATTTGAATAATCTTTTGCTTGAGAGAATTCATTTTCATAATTTTCTAAATATGATTGTAAAGCAGCTTCTAGTTTTGCCAAGTCTTCACTTTTATCATTTTTAGCTTTACAAGTATCAATAAAAGAAACCAAATCATTGTTATATTTTTTAGATGAAACAGGTAATTTTGTCTCATTAAACTCAACAAACTGAGTTAGATAATTATAAAATCCAGCTTTTCTTCCCGCTCCAATTGCAGATTTTCCCATTCCACCAAAGGGTTGTCTCATAACAATAGCACCTGTTGTTCCTCTATTTACATAGAGATTTCCAGCTTTTAAGTTTTCTTTCCAATATGAAACTTCTCTCTCATCTAGTGATTCTATTCCTGAAGTTAATCCATAGCCAGTATCATTTACTATTTTAATGGCATGTTCAAGGTTACTTGCACGCACTACTGAGAGTACTGGACCAAACAGTTCATTCATATGACAAAAAGCCCCCTCTTTTACACCCCATTTAATTCCTGGTTTTAACATATAGGGATTATTATCCACATATTCAGGTGCCAGCGCCCATGACTCATTATCGTCTAAAGAGTTAATGGCTTTCTCAAGATTTCCAGATACTTTATTGGCAAGTGTCCCAATTCTATTTTTAAAATCCCAAATAGATCCAACACTCATAGAGTTTGCAGTATCAATTAATGCTTTTTTGAAGTTAGCATCGTCATATACTTCATCTTCAAGAACAAGTAATGAGGTTGCACTACATTTTTGACCTGAGTTTCCAAAGGCACTTTGACACACATTTTTAACTGCTTGTTCTCTGTCTGCCATATTCGTTACGATTGTGGCATCTTTTCCACCTGTTTCAGCAGTTAAAAATAAATCAGGTCTTGTTTCTAACATACTATGAGCTGTATCTTCACCACCTGTTAAAATAACAAAGTCCACATCTTTATTTGAAATCAAATGCTCACCTGCTAGTGATCCTGGACAAGGAACAAATTGTAAAACATTTTTAGAAATTCCAGCATCCCAAAAACATTTACACATTTCATAAGTACACAATGCAGCTACTGAAGCTGGTTTAATAATTACTGTGTTTCCAGCAGCCAAGGTTGCAGCTATTCCACCTAAGGGAATAGCAATAGGGAAATTCCAAGGAGGAACAACAACACCTACACCTTTTCCAGTAAATTCTAAGTTTTCATATTTATCAAAGTATTGTGCACTGTGTGCATAAAACTCTACAAAGTCAACTGCTTCAGA
>MAAC01016975.1_pt1 | contig 10172 bp, 9 predicted proteins | sample 1115981 | NCBI WGS metagenome assembly MAAC01 (sample SAMN04961126, study PRJNA320927) | seawater metagenome | isolation source: sample BD02T64 sea water enriched with oil for 64 days | place: USA:Gulf of Mexico | collected 2013-07-27 | reverse complement strand
GACGATGATGTCCTCATCGCTCAACGCGAGCAGCCCAGCAGCTTGCGCCAACCGGGATGTGCCGTTGGGGTGATCTGGATCGGTCAGGACAACTTGAACATCAAAGCCGGTCAAAGCATCGACAATAGCGCGGTCATCTGCAGCAACGACAACCCGGTCGAGCCGCTGAGATTTGAGCACGGTCTCGACCACATGCGCGATCAAAGGCTTGCCGGTTTCGTTCAAGAGCACCTTGCGGGGCAATCGCGTCGAACTCAGCCTCGCCGGGATGATCGCGATCACGCCCATTGGGGGTTTAGCCTTTGATTTCGGAAATGAGTACTTTGATTTGCTCGCGTCGATCGCGGACATCGCGGTAGTTGAACTGCTGGATCGCCATGCCCGCTGCCAACTTGTCCGCCCGCTCGGCGGCGCCGAGGTCTTGGTCTTTGGTCGCCTTGGCTTGGAGAGCGTCCATCAAACCATACCGGATATCCATGCCCAGCTCGGATGTCTCGTCATTGATGCCGGCAAACGCCTTCTCAAAGGAAGTGATCGCAGCATCTTCCCACCCACCGAGTTCGCGGAATGCTTTGCCGATGAGGGACTGCACCTCTCGGCGGAGCTTGGGATCGTTCTGCGCGGTCTGGAACTGCTCGATCGCGTCTTGATACTCGCCCTTATCGAACAGAATGTTGCCGAGCTTGTATTTGAGGCTCAGATCAGTCGGATAGTTCTTCACCTGGAGCTTGAGTTCGTCGAGTTGCAACTTCGAGAACTGTGCCTGAGCTTTGGTGTGCTTTGTCTGGGCTTCTTCGTCGCTCGGAGTTGCCTTGGCGAGGGAAGCGTATTTGGCGAGGGTTCTTCGCGCCCGCATGACCTGAATCTCTCCGGCCTGCTGACGATACCGGAACTCGCCCGAAGATTTGAATGCGTTGGAGAACAATGTCAGTGCCTTGAGCTGATCCACACCTCTGCCTCGTTCGAGCAACGCCTTTGCATACAGATCCAATGTCGGCAAATCGTCAGGGCGTGCTATAAACGCAGCTTCCATACTCTCAACGATTGAATCTTTGGTCGAGTCGGTCTTGGCGAGTGAATCTGCCTGGGCGAGCTCTGCTTGTTTATCCGCATCACGGATGTTCTTGCGGAATCCGCCTTCTTCGTCGCTGTCGTACCCGCCAGCACTCATGGTGCTCTTGGCGAGCATGTTGCGGAGTCGGGCCTGAAGATCTGCATCGGCGGGGTCGAGCTGGCATGCTGATTGACCGGCGATGGCTGCGAGTTTGAACTCTTCGACTGCCTCGAAAGCATCGAGCAGTTTGACATACATTTCTTTTTTAGCTTTCGGATCGTTCTGAACCAGTTTCATTGCATGCTCACCGAGCATCTGGACTGGTTCCTTGAGATTGATCTTGGCTGCTGTCGAGGTCACCTTAATCGCGCTGCCTGAATCGAGTCGTTTGAGACCGAAATCGAGAAGGGCCGAGAGATACTTACCGACATCGCCTTTGATATCAGAGAGTGCGCTCTTGGTCGATTTACTCCCTTTTTTAGGGTTCTCAAGAGCGTACACCTCGGATGATTTGAGAAACGCGTTGAGCCCAGACATGGACGTAGGGTCTTTGCTCAGCCCCTTGAGCCAGTTGATCATCGCGTATTCGTAGTTACCCGATTCGTGGACCGTTGTGGCGTGATCAAAGAAGGCCTTGGCCTTCTTTGGTGAAAATACCTCGATGGCCGGAGCTTCATTCACGCCCTTGTCATCGCTATTCTTGCTCTTTTTTCCAAACATTGCCACGGTCTACGCTCCTCCTGATCGCCGATTCGTCCACAAGTGTATGCGGATTGATCGCCTCAAGGCGGGCATCTCGCCCACAACCTCGATTCAGTGACATACGATCACCCAATGACCATCACCACCGCCAAACTCCGAATCGAGCTCTATCCCACCGATGCGCTCAAAACCAAAGCCGATCTGATCGAACTCAATGCCGATTCGATGGGCGAAGTCCGTTCTGTAGCCAATCGGATGATCGAGCTGATGCAGGGCGCCGAGGGGATCGGGCTCGCAGCCCCGCAGATCGGGCTGACCTGGCGTCTCTTCGTTGCTCATGTGCCTCCGGATCCCGATCCTGACCCAGAAACTGATGCCCCCGAGTTCCCGGACTCGTGTGATTCGCCTCAGGTTTTCATCAATCCGGTCATCATCAATTTCGCGGGCGATCTCGAACCCTACGACGAAGGGTGTCTCTCGCTCCCCGGAATCACCGGCGAGGTCAACCGCCCCGCGATCGTCACCATGAAAGCAACCACGCTCGAAGGCAAGGAAGTGACGCTGACGGCGTCCGGGCTGCTCGCGCGGTGCTGGCAGCACGAGATCGATCACCTCGACGGGATTCTGATCCTCGATAAAATGACCCAGATGTCGCGTCTCAAAAATCGCTCCAAGGTCAAATCAATGATCAAAGCATCCAAACGCTAAACCCGAGAAAGGATCAAACACATGGATGTGGTTTTTCTTGGCTCAGGAGCCTTTGGTGTGCCGACGCTCGAACGCCTCGCCCACGATCACACAATCACCGGAATCGTCACCCAGCCCGACCGCAAAGCCGGTCGCGGCGGCAAGCTCGCCGCGACACCCATCGGGCAATGGGCAGCCGAGCACTTGCCCGATGTCCCGATGATCAAACCCGAAAAAATCAACACGAATGAAGCCCGTGATACTATTCGCTCGTGGAATGCCGACGCATGGGTCATCATCGCGTACGGACAGTACCTCGGCTCTAAGCTCATCGCTGATCGATTCGCGATCAATCTTCATGCGAGTTTACTCCCACGATGGCGCGGTGCGTCGCCGATCAACTCGGCGATCGTCGCGGGCGATTCAGTCACGGGCAACTCGGTCATCACCATCGCCAAAGAGATGGACGCCGGCGCGGTGCTTGCCCAATCGACCCGCACCATCGAACCCGATATGACGGCTGCGATGCTCCACGACAAACTCTCGCATGATGGACCAGACCTGATCGCCCAGGTCCTCAATGACCAACTCAATGAGCGGGTTCAATACCTCACCCAAGACCCATCGAAGGTGACCATCGCTTCGAAGATGTCCAAGAGCGACGGAGTGGTTGATTTCAACATGCCCGCCCGGCTCGCCAATGCCCGAATCAACGGGCTCAACCCTTGGCCGAGCATCAAGGTCGGGTTCCGAGAGGAATCGATCAAAATCAACCAATCGAAACCCGCTGGGCTGCAATCCGAACAACCTCCGGGGACGATTATTGATGCCAATCAAGGGCTGATCGCCTGTGGCGACGGCCAAACGATCCAACTGCTGCAAGTCCAACCAGCGAACAAACGGGCGATGGACTGGAAAGCGTTTGCCAACGGGCGAGCCGTCAAAGAAGGTGAACAACTCATAGGCTCTCAACTCCCGATCAAATCACCATGAACCCACTGACACTCTGGGATCTACTGATCCCAAAGCCAACCCGATACAAACGCTCAAGACGCAAACCACCCGCGCCCAAAGTGATCATTCGCAAACCCAAATCCCCGCCGACAGGCATGCAGCTCAGGTACGAGCAAATCACCAAAGAGATGCTTACCCAATATGGTGTCCGAGTTCGCAAGTGGAGATCATCCATGTCCGGCGTCGCATGGCAGGTCACCTATCGCGATGGCACAATGTCCAAACTCCTCGAATCTCCAAAGCCCAAAGGCCCGATGTCCGCCGCCATCTTCCTCCACGAAATCGGACACCACGCCATCGGGTTTGGCACCTACAAGCCTCGGTGTCTTGAAGAGTATTACGCGTGGAAGTTTTCGATCGACAAGATGCACGAGCTTGATCTCAATGTGACTGATCGTGTCCATGAGCGGATGCACGACTCGCTCAACTACGCGGTCGAGAAAGCCCTCCGCCGAGGACTCAAGAAGATCCCCGCAGAACTGATGCCCTATGTTGAGCCCCGCAAAAGACTCCCCCGCAGCGCGTAATCAGTCTTCGATACTGACAGATTGCTTGATGGAGATCGGCTGGATCTTGCCATGCTTGTGCGGGTAGTACGCACGCACGATCACCTCGGGCAATACACTCGGCGAGCGAGATCCCTGGGGCGTGGTGACGACCAGTTCAATCGATTTCTGTCCGCCGGGTTCGAGGGTGAAGCTGCTAATTTCGGGCAATACATCCCAATCGTTAGGGATGTGCATCGCAACTTTGTATTCAATGACTCGCGCGGTGGGATTGTTGATCTGGACATGAATCGGCGAGATTCCGTCGCGGCTGATAAGCCCTTCGATCGACACCCATTCGCCCCTGCCGAGTCGATAAATCTCGTCAATCTCTTCGCCAGCGAAGGCATCACCCGGCAGAACTGACCCGATCGGGATATGCACAATCGAGACTGAATCCGATCGAACTTGAAACTGGGTGATGTGATGGAGCGTGGCGTGGTCGAGCCCTTTCTTTGGCCAACCGCCAGTCGTCGCGAGGGTGAGGTAGTGCACATTGTCGCGCATGCCGTCGTCACGCAGCGCGTGGACATGCCCGCCAACAACCGTCGTCGATCGCCCGTCGGCTGCGAAAATCGAATGCACCTCGTCCCAGTTGCACCCCGAATAGCGCTTGGTCCATCGCGGATGATGCAAGAACACGAACACCTGCTTGGCATCGCTCTTGGCGAGATCATCGCGGAGCCAATCCATCTGTGCCTGAGACATATTCTGCTCGGTTCTCGGATTGTGATACCCGAGGGCTTCATCACTAAAGAGCACGATGAAATGAGCGAACTTGTGATCAAAGCTGTAGGTCAGTTCGCCAAAGTGATCGCGATACAACCCGACATTGTCATCTCCGCGTCCCTTCATTGGATACACATCGTGATTCCCCGCGACAGCAAACCAGGGCATCGACAGCGCGTCCATTATCCCTCGAAACTCACCAGCTTGTTCGATCCATTGCTTGGGCAGACACTGCCCCTCGACAAGATCCCCAACCGTCATCACCAGATCCGGATCGAGCCAGTTGGTCATCTCGACCGCCGATTCGAGGATTTCGACGCCGGTGCTTGGGCCCCCGGTTCGATCGCCAAAGGCGACGAAGGTGAAAGATTCAGATTGATCAGTAGAAGGAACTTCTGGCGAACCCGATGCAAACCCGGCAGCGAATCCCAAAATCCAAATAGAAATCGTTCTCAGCATCTACAAGCCCCTTTCGGTATCATACCGGCACTCGCACCCTAAAATCCGATCAGATAGTTTGAACAATCGTCATCATTTTATTGTACCATTGAATAATCATTGATAAACAACCGTTTACCTCGTGTAATCACCTACCAGAGGAACGTACATGCTCATCACCAAAGCACTCGCAACCATTTCGATCTCCACAATCGTACTCTTCATAGGGCTAGGCTATATTTCTGCCCCTGACGCAACCACAAAGATCACGCCTACGCAAACCCAAACGCATACCCAGACGGAACCCCAGACCACTATGTATTCCCAATCCGGACACAACATCACGCCCATGAGCGAATCCCAGATTCAAGAGCGAGCCAAGGACCTCACCCCTGAGCAAGCGAGAGTTATTCTCCGCTCGGGCACCGAACAAGCATTCTGCGGCAACCTTGTCGACAACAATCTCGATGGGGTGTATATCTGCCGACTGTGCGATCTGCCTTTGTTTAAGTCAGATTCAAAGTTCAAATCAGGCACAGGATGGCCGAGCTTTTTCCAGCCGGTTGATGCGCAGCATGTTGTTGAAATAGATGATTCGACCATTGGCATGACCCGCACCGAAATCCGATGCGCCCGTTGCACCGCTCACCTTGGACATGTTTTCCCAGATGGTCCTCATCCAACCGGGCTCCGGTTCTGTGTGAACTCTGTCTCGCTCGACTTTGTTGAAAATGGACACGAGATGCCAGACGGTGCCAAGCCCAACATGCTCAAGACCGCCTACTTTGGAGGCGGATGCTTCTGGGGAGTTGAAGACCTATTCTCACAACTCGATGGTGTACTTCATGCGGTTTCGGGCTATCAAGGCGGCGACGATGACAACCCGTCATACAAGGATGTCTGCTCGGGCGCGAGCGGACACGCAGAATCTGTTGAGATCAAGTATGACCCATCAATCGTTTCATACGATCAACTCCTCGCGTTCTTCTTCAAAATCCACAACCCAACCCAAGGCAACCGCCAAGGCCCAGACTATGGCTCACAGTATCGATCGATGATCTTCACCACAAGTGACGCACAACACTCGCTTGCAACCGCGTTCATCGCCTCCCAACAGCGCGAGGGCAAATGGAGCAGCAACAAGATCACCACCGAGATCATGGCAGCTCCGAAGTTTTATAAAGCCGAGGAATACCACCAAGACTACCACCTCCGCAACGGCGGCCACTGCGCCATCCCGGATTGACCTCTTCGAACAACTCACAAAAAAAGACAGGCATTTGCCTGTCTTTTTCATTCAATCGAGAATCTGGTTGATTTATCCGAGCGCCTGATCAAGATCCGCAATCAGATCTTCTACGCCTTCGATTCCTACGCTCAAACGAACGAGATTGTCCGAGATCCCAAGCTTGGCCCGCTGATCGGCAGGCACCGATGCATGGGTCATGATCGCCGGGTGTTCGATGAGGGACTCAACGCCGCCGAGGGATTCAGCACACGCGAAGAACCGTGTTTTCTCGAGCATCGAACGTGACTCTTCAAGCCCGCCCTTGATATAGATCGTGATCATGCCGCCGAACCCGGGCATCTGCGCCTTGGCGAGTTCGTGCTGAGGATGTGATTCTAAACCAGGATAGATCACCCTCTCGACCTTGGGATGAGCTTCGAGATGCTTGGCGACCTTCATCGCGTTCTCGCAGTGGCGCTGCATCCGCACATGGAGCGTCTTGGTCGAACGCAAGAGCAAGAAGCATTCCATAATCCCGGGAACCGCGCCCTCTGACAACTGGATGAACTTGAGTCGTTGATGCAAATCCGGATCATTGGTGATCAGCGCCCCGCCGATCGAATCCGAATGCCCGCCGATGTACTTCGTCGTCGAATGACACACGATATCGGCACCGAGCGCCAACGGATTCTGCAAGTAAGGCGTCGCGAAGGTATTGTCCACCGCGAGGATCACGTCGTTCGCTTTGGCGATCTCGGCGACCGCTTTGATATCCGTGATCTTGAGCGTCGGATTCGTCGGGGTTTCGAGCCAGATCAACTTGACCTTGTCGTCCATCGCCGCCTTGACCGCATCGAGATCGGTCATGTCAACCAACACAGTTTCGATCCCGAGTTGACCGAACACACGGTGGAACAAGCGGTTGGTGCCGCCGTAGACATCGTCGCCGAGGAGCACCTTGTCGCCGGTGCTCAAGAGATGGAGCACAACACCCGTCGCGGCAACACCTGACGAGAAGCACAGCCCGAACTTGCCGCCCTCAAGATCAGCCAGGTTCGCTTCGAGCGCCGCCCGCGTTGGGTTGGCGGCCCGGGAGTAGTCATACTCCCCAATAATCTTGCCCGGCGACTGCTGGACATAGGTCGAGGTCTGGTAGATCGGGGTCATGATCGCCCCGGTGGTCGGGTCGGGGCGTTGCCCAGCATGAATCGCGCGTGTACCGAAGGCGTGGTTCTTTGAAACTTGCATGATAAATCCTTTTAAGCGTTCAAGACGCGATGTGTAATTAGGCGTTGTGTTTGGCGAGGTGTTCGATGAGATCGATCTTGGAGACTACACCAACGATGGTGTTGCCGTCGATAACCATCGCGACATGATCGGTCTCGAAGATGCCGTAGAGCTCTTCTACCCGTGCCTTGGGATTCAGCAACCCGCCGATCTCATGTGCGATCGAACCGATCTTGGTCTCGGACGATGCCGACCCGTCCTGCAGACCTCTCAGGATATCAACCTCGTGGATAATCCCGGTTGGCTTGCCCGAGCCGTCAACGACGGGCATCTGTGAGATGCCATTGGAACGCAAAGCCGAGATCACCGCATCGACCGAATTGTTTTCTGACACAGTGACAACAGTTTGATCGGAACCGATCAGGTCTTCGACGAGCCCGAGCCCCTTGACCGGCTCTAAAAACCCGTGCATCTTCATCCACTCGTCCGACAAGTACTTCGTTACATAGCGTGTGCCCGAATCTGGACAGATCGCGATGACCTTCTTGCCCGGGCCCATGTCTTTAGCAATCTGACACGCGATATGAACCATCGCACCCGACGAGCCGCCACAGAAGAGCCCCTCTTCGCGGACCAATCTCCGGGCCATCGAAAAGCATTCGTAATCGTTGACCTGGTACATCTCGTCGACAACCGAAGGATCGAACGCTTCACACTTGATGTCCTCGCCGAGCCCTTCGACCTTATAGACATAAGGCGTTGGCATCGTGCCCGTCTTGAACAGGTGATAGTGCACAGAACCGAGCGGGTCAACACCGATGATCTTGCACTTGGATCCCATTTTCTTGAAGTACCGCCCGATCCCCGAGACCGTGCCCCCGGTGCCGGTACCGACGACGATCGCATCGACATCGCCTCCGGTCTGTTCGTAAATCTCGCGTCCGGTCATCAGCTCATGAGCCTCGATGTTCCACTGCGAGTGGTACTGATCCATGTAGAACGAGTTGGGTGTATCCTCAGCGACCTTCTTGGCAACATTGACATAATGATCCGGCGAATCGCCCGGCACATCCGTAGGCGTGATGATCACCTGGGCACCAAACGCCCGCAATGCGTCGATCTTCTCTTGGCTCATTTTGTCGGGCATGGTGAAGACCGATTTGTAGCCTTTGACCGCAGCGGTCATCGCGGCCCCCAACCCTGTATTGCCCGAGGTGTTCTCGACAATCGTGCCGCCGGGTTTGAGGAGCCCCTCTTGCTCGGCCTTGGCGATGATGAAGTACGCCATCCGATCCTTGATCGACCCTGCTGGGTTCATAAACTCGCATTTGGCGTACACGGTCGCTGAACCGGGCTCGACAACCTTGTGCAACTCAACCAAAGGCGTATTGCCGATGGCTTCGAGGATATTGCCCTTGATGGGCGACGGATTCATTGTGAATGGGGTATCTGTGTTGGGGGCTGTTTGCATACAATCATGGTAGGTATCAGATCCTCCAAGATCATGCCTAAATCCGGAGGCATTCACATGTCCACAAACACACTCATCATCGCCGGCGGATCCGGTTTTCTCGGACTCGATTTCGCCAAATACCTCTCATCTACCCACCCCGGCAAGTGGCAAGTCACCATCCTGAGCAGATCCAAACCCAACTGTGACCCAAACCACGCCCATTGGGTCCAGTGGGACGGGCGAACACTCGGCAGCTGGACCAAGTGTCTAAACGACGCCACCCACATCCTCAACCTCGCTGGGCGATCCGTCGACTGCCGAAAGACCCCAGCCAGATGCGACGAAATTCTCCGATCGCGCGTCGAATCTACCGCCATCCTCGGGCAAGCCTTAAAAGAACTCAACCACACCCCCAAGGCCTGGGTCCAGATGTCCACCGCCCACATCTATGGCGACCCACCCACCGCAATCTGCCAAGAAGACACCGCACTTGGATACGGGCTGGCTCCTGCTGTGGGCAAAGCATGGGAAGAGTCCTTCCACGGCGCATGCCCGGAACACAGCCGCAAGGTCATCCTCCGAACCAGTTTCGTCATCGGCAAAGGCGGCGGCGCCTTCCCAACACTCAAACGAGTCGCCGCATTGGGACTGGGCGGAAAAATCGGTGCCGGCACACAGGGTCTAAGCTGGCTCCACATCGAAGACATGAACCGAATCTTCGAAGACGCACTCACCAACGATTCACGCCAAGGCACCTACATCTCCACCGCACCCAACCCGGTGTCCTATGTCGATTTCATGCGTGCCCTGCGTAAAGCCATCCACCAGCCCATCGCCCTGCCAGGACCAACCTGGGGGCTCAAACTGCTCACAGCAACCCTGATGGATACCGACCCAGATCTGATCCTCTATGGCCGATACTGTGTCCCAAAGCGCCTACTTGATGATGGATTCGAGTTCAAGTTCCCAGATATCGCATCAGCAATGGCCGATCTCACCCGCAAATCCTGAATCGAAAAAACACCCCGAGAAGGATTCGAACCTTCGACCTACGGATTAGAAGTCCGTTGCTCTATCCAGCTGAGCTATCGGGGC
>MAAC01011017.1_pt1 | contig 10175 bp, 11 predicted proteins | sample 1115981 | NCBI WGS metagenome assembly MAAC01 (sample SAMN04961126, study PRJNA320927) | seawater metagenome | isolation source: sample BD02T64 sea water enriched with oil for 64 days | place: USA:Gulf of Mexico | collected 2013-07-27 | reverse complement strand
CGGAGCTTGGATATGTTCTCGGAAAATTCCAAATTCTGGTCCTGGGGAAAAGATGAATTCAACATGCTGGCCATCAGTTGCTTTGTGGCTAATATTCATCCGCCGATCCCTGCTTCTAGGTTTGACAACGCGTGTAAGCTCGTCTTGAAAGCAGGCATGCCCTATGACGACATGACAAAAACACGCAGCACCGAATTAGTAGGGTATTATAACTTGGAGCATCCACCCCTCAATGCCCATGACGCGCTAGACGATGCAATGTCCGTCGCATATGTTTTAAAACACTTGTTGGAAAAGGGTATGCTAAACGGGCAAGATTTTATGGGTGATACAGATTTGTATTCTCATATAATGTGAGCCTATATCTTTGACGATTTCAACCCGCTAAACTGAAACCATTTTTAAATCTCAAAGAGGGGAAGATCACTCTGGAAAAGCGGTCATTGCGACGTCGATAAAATCGGCGAAGGCTTCTTTATCTGTGCTGGCACGTCCGAGGACGCCGAGGGCAAGGGACTGGCCGGAGAAGAATTCGCCAAGTGCTTTGGCATTGACGTCAGCGGGGAGCTCGCCGGCTGTCTGTGCCTGTTCAAACCGGAGAACAAAGGCGTTACGGCGCGTGGTATCAAAATCTCGCACGAGCTTTTCAAGGGCTGGTGGTTGTGAGGCGCATCCTATCAAGGAGTTGACGACAAAACATCCGCAAGGGTTGTTTTTGTCGAGCATGCTTTGAACAACGTTGTCAAAGAACCGTCGCACGACGGTTTTAAGCGGATCTTTTGAATGCCTTAAATCCTCGAGCAGGTGCGAGCTCAAAGTGTTGATGTAATTGGTCAGAGCTTTTTTATAGAGGGCTTCCTTGTCGCCAAAACAGGCGTAAAGTCCGGGCTTTGCCATACCGGTCGCAGTGACCAGATCGCTCATGGATGTGCCGTCATAGCCCTTTTCCCAAAAGACTTTCATCGCAGTGTCCAGAACAATATCCGGATCTGTTTTCCGGGGGCGACCGCGTCCCATGCTCTTGCCGTCTCGCATAAATAATTACCAATTGATATTTCAACACCTTGACACGATGCTACAAGATCCCAATTTAATACCAAAAAGTATTAAATTATTATTGCTGAATAATCAATTTTATAAGCCCAGTTTTTTGGTATTTGGCCATTTGGGAGCTATTTTGGGGCAATGGCTTGGGCAAAGAGGCGTAATTCCCACTTTGCGCGGGTTTACTTAGCTGTTTTGCGTCAGGTTTATTGACTTCTTTGATACAGGACCTTTTCTAGTATCTTTTTTAGGTGCTGGTTGCTGAAAAATTATTTTGGCGAGGGCTGTTTAGGTCTAGTGTGTTTTCTATTATGGATAGCTCGCCCAGTAATCCGACTGCCAATTCAATGTTTCTTGCAGATCCGGAAATAGCCGCTTCTGTATTGCCTTTGATTTCACGGATATCATCTGTAAGGCCATTGAATTTTTGTAGTTCTTCATTGAACAGGCCCAGTTGTTGTCGCGTCTGGGTGACCAGAGACGACATTTTATCGCTGGTATCCCTGGATTTTTGTTCGTCGGTCTTTGTTTTTTCTTCGGTATTTTTCATTGTTGTTTCAAGCGATTGAATGCCGTGGGTCAAATCTTTGAGGCCTTCATTCAAAATTTGAACCAGCGCGTTCACCTGGGTTACTGATTTTGAAACGTTGGTGGCAAGGTCCTTTACCTCACTTGCAACAATGGCAAAGCCTTTGCCCGCGTCACCTGCGCGTGCTGCCTCAATCGTGGCATTTAGCGCCAGCAGGTTTGTCTGCCTTGCGACAACGGCAATATCATCGGCAACAGCATTGATTTCATTAAAGCTTGCGTTGAAATTGAGAATGTTATCGGCAAGTTGTGAACTGTTTTCCCGGCCTTCGGACATTTCATGATGGATAGTCGAAAAAGTGTTGCTCATGTCGGAGATTGTTTCACCCATGCTATCGAGATCTGTCTCGCTTTTCTGCATTTGCTGGATCAGGCCATCAATATTACCAGAAAAGTTTTCAGCCTTGGTAATGAGGTTACCGATAAACTCCGTTCGTTCTATCGAAGTTACATTGACCTTTTCAGCGTTGCCCTTGATGTCTGTTCCCTTGGTGATTGCAGTGGTCAGCGGAGTGATGAAATCGACATGCTGATTAACAGAAATATTTGGTGTCAGAGATGTATTGGGTGATGCCTTCCCGGATACTTCTTCGGCCAGAGAAAGCGCGGTATCCGGTTTCGATTTCGGAGATTTTTCTGAAAGAGTTTCACCTTGTTTGTTATGGGTAACGGTTGTGAACAAACTGGAAGTACTGGACACAATATAGGGCACGCAATAGGTGAGTATGACTTTTGGAATATCCAGCAGGTCTTCCCCAAAAATAGCGCCCCACTGGTTGATCAGAGTTAATATCGTTCCGGCGGTCAAGGCGACAATAACAGCGCGCTGTACCAAATTTTGGTTAAAGAGAACACGACAATCAGAAAGTTGCATGAAACACCTGAGCTCTAAAAAGCGAGAAACACCTTACCAGAGCTATGGTAGAAATATTTGGTAAAGATATCTTTTACAAATATTCTTTGTGGGGGTGTTTTCTCACCAAGTATGGTCGATTGGGATTGGTAAACTAATCTGCTCTGCGGCGATCCGTCTGATTCCAGTCTGACAAGGCGCTGGGAATCATATGGTCCATCAATTCGAAAGAGTTGCTGCAGGCGCGGTGCAGGTTGGCTTCGAAGTCATCGCTGGCGGAATCACTCGATGAGTCCGAAAGGGCGCGGATCACCACAAAGGGCAGGCCGTTGAGATAGCAGGTATGGCCAAAGGCGGCCCCTTCCATTTCTGTGGCGAGGGCAGCAAATTCCCGCTGGAGCCACCGCAGTTTGTCCCGATCCTGAACAAAAGTATCACCAGAGGCGATAGTGCCAAGCATCAGGTTAGGCGCGCCCTGAACTCCTTCAAAGGCAGCATCAAAGGCTACGGTTGCCTTGCCAACCAGATCGGGCTCGCACTCTATCAGTCTATCGCGACCAGGGGTCTCACCATGACGGCGGCCAAAGGCAGTGAGGTCCATGTCGTATTCGACCACGTGGCTGGCAATAATAATGTCCCCGGCCTGCATGTTTGGAAGCAAACCCCCGGCGACCCCGCTGAACACCATTTTTACCGGGTTATAGAGATCGATTAGCATTTGGGTGCAAATGGTTGCATTGACCTTGCCAATACCCGATTGGGCGAGGGCGATCTCGGTCCCCTTGTAATCACCCCGGCTGACGGTGATACCAGCATGAACACTTTCTTTCACATCGCTCAATTCTCTGAGTAAAAGCTGAACTTCTTCACTCATTGCACCAATAACGCCCAGCATATTAGACCTCCTTAACCAGAGTGTTTTCCGGAATTGCCAGAATACTTTCTGAAACTATAAGTCATTCAACTAAAGGAATAGTAAATCAGGATAAAGACCAGAACGAATAAGACGACGTGTCTTTGACCTCTGGCGTCTTGTCCTGGAATTAAGTGAAGATGGGGAGGTGTGATCTGCCTCACGCTTGGTTAAATCACTGAGGGGTAAACTGAGTGTTACTCTGTGACCGTGACCTCAATCATTTTATCAAAAGTTCTGATCGTCCGTGATGTGTTTTTCCCTTCAATTTCAAAAAGAGCTATTATAGAAATGTGAAGTTCGTGTTTTCCCTGTTCCTTTGGCTGGATTTCCCATTTCCATTCCGTTCGTTGGTGTTTTGATACGGTCTGTTCCGCGGCTGTTCTGGCCAAAATTTTAAATTGATCACCGGAAAGACGAACCTCCATTCGGTTGTTTACATTGACCGTTGCTCCGACTTTTAAAGCTTCGTTTTCAATCGCTAACTTCAACACCTCAACGCTATCGGTCAGGCGCAGTAACACCTGAAATTTAGCATTATCATCGATATTCATTTTGGTTGGAGAATTGATGATTATATCGTCGAATTCCACTGTATCCAACAGGCGATCAACACGGTTCAGATATTCCGGCCTCGGTTCGCCACCCGTGGTAAACGTCCACTCAACCGAGTTACGAGGGACCTCGTTTTGTGTATTCGTTGCCCGATAAAAAAATATCAGCGACGTAGATATGACAAGGAAAACGATAATCCCGCCAACACTGACGATGGTTTTTGACTTTTCTTTCATGCCTGCCCCAAGTGAACGAGTTCGGAAAAAACACTCTCAACCTATGGATTTAAATTTTGTGCAAACCAGTATAGCGAAAAATGAGCTGTGCCCCAGCACCATTATTGTCTTTCATCATTATTGTATTTTGAAGCGGGGGTACTAAACCAATTCGCTTTGGATCACAGTTTGAGGGTGTCATTTTTAGAAAATTGTCTCAAGGCTGGAGCGGCCCTTTTCTTACTGCTGCTGGTCGTTATTGTAATAGGCTTTGTGAGGGAAAAGTTGTATTCTTTAAGGAAAGTTACGGTCGTCGTTCAAAATCTCCGTGAGAAGGTTTGAGAGCGAAGCAACCAAAGAGTTAGTCCGTAAAGGAGGAATTCCCATGGAAAGAAGACAAGAGGAAAGAACACAAGAGGAAAGAACACAACAGGAAAAGTACGAGATCTTCAAATCTCTACATGAGAAAACGGCTGCTTTTCTTATTCCCAATCCCTGGAATGCGGGGACGGCCAAGATGCTGACCTCTCTCGGATTTCAAGCTCTGGCGACAACCTCTGCAGGTTTGGCTTTTGCACACGGTCATTGCGATGGTATCTCAGCTTTATCCCGTGGGGAAACACTTGTGAATTGCCGGGAAATTGTTGAGGCAACTCATCTGCCTGTATCGGCAGATCTGGAAGAGGGCTTTGGCGCTTCGCCCGATAGCTGTGTAGAGACCATACGTCTGGCTGCTGGTGTTGGGCTGGTTGGTGGGTCGATTGAGGATGCAACGGGTAACCCCCTGTCACCCATTTTTGAGTTTGAACAGGCAGTTGACCGGGTTCGTGCCGCCTGTGAAACCAGCCGGGATTTACCTTTTCTTTTGACCGCGCGCGCAGAGAATTTTCTCCACGATAAACCAGACTTGGACGACACTATTCGCCGTTTACAAGCCTTCGAAGAGGCGGGTGCAGACGTGCTTTATGCCCCGGGATTACCAAATCTGGACGCCATTCGTACCGTGTGTGAAGCGGTTAATAAGCCGGTTAATGTTGTTATGGGACGCGGGGGTGCAACTTATACAGTAAAAGACTTGCAGGACGTTGGTGTCAAACGCATTTCTGTCGGTGGGTCCTTTGCCCGTGCGGCGCTGGGCGGTTTTATGAAGGCTGCCAAAGAAGTGCTGGAACAGGGCACATTTCATTATGCTAGCGAGGCTCTTTCCCATAAAGAAGCCAGTGACTATATGATACGAAAAGAAACTTAACTTCTCTTGCGCGAAACCTGAGTTCCGATAACCGCAGCTAAAATCAGTGCACCACCCATAAATGTAGTATCTGCAGGGATTTCAGTGAAGATAAGCCATGCCAGTAAGGGGGCGACGGGCGTTTCCAGTATACTGAGTAAGGCAGCCTCGCCGGGGGGAATGTGTTTTGAACCTTCAGCCAGAGTTACAGAGGCAATGGCAAACACGAGGCCAAACGCAGCCAGTGCTATGATTTCTGATGTCTCAATAATCAGCGGTGTTCCCAAAAAGAAGCTGACAGGCAGGAGGATGAGCGATGACAGCGCCATCGGACCTGCCGCAGGTGTGTTCGGATATCGGCGGTAGATAACCATGATAAGAGCCAGGGCGGCGGTCATGAGAAGGGCGAGTATATCACCCGTCAGATTAAGGTTGTTGAAGGAACCGCCGACGACAATTGCAACGCCCAGAATTGCGCCAAGGCATCCCATAACCACCTGCCTGCTAATCGGCTCTCCTATCCATAGCCACGCGATAAGAGCCGCGAGCAGGGGGGAGGCGGCATAAATGAGGGAGACATTGGCAATTGTTGTAAACTTGAAGGCGGCAATAAAGGCTGCTGTGCCCATGGCCCCAATAATGGCGACAGCTAAGCCACTGGCCCCCATCCGGGCAAAGTTTTTAACCAAAGTACCCCGCCAAATGATCCAGACAATGGTGAAAACCGCTGCAAATGCTCCGCGCCAGAAAATTACCTCCCATGATCCCGCAACCACACCTTTGGTAAAGATGCCTGCAGAGCTGAAAAGCATTGCGGATATAACCACCAGAGTAACCCCAAAGAGGTAATCTGACCTTTTGTCCTTTGTGCTTTTCGGGGTGTTTTTAAAACTGGATCTTTGAGAGTATTCCATAAATTTACGCTTTCCCGGGTTTTTAAAATGTCGTGAATTTTAATAATATCGTGTCGGGATTTCTCATCGGATATACCAACATGAACCCCTGACACAACTCAAGATATCACTTGTTAGAATGGAATGTTTTGGATATAACCGAAATATGGATGTAGAACCTTCAATGGCATCAATCGGAGCACTTATCGGCTCCCCGGCACGCGCCGCTATCCTCGCAATTCTTTTTGATGGACGCGCGCTTACGGCGACTGAACTTGCTCAAGCTGCGAACGTGTCAGCTCCGACAACAAGCGAACACTTGAGTAAACTTGTGACAGGGGGGCTTATTGTCTGTGAAAAACACGGCAGGCACCGCTATTACAAGATCGCGGGCAGTGAAGTGGCAGAAGCCCTGGAGCCGCTGGTTCATCTTGTACGTGATAGACCCGTTCCCGCACGATCCATGTCACCTGAGACCAAGGCGATCCGTAAGGCGCGGTTGTGTTATGACCACATTGCCGGGCACCTCGGGGTCCTGATAACCAGTGCTCTGGTGGACAGAGGCTACCTTGTTCCAACCGAACACAATTACGACCTGAGCGATGCGGGTGAGGCCTTCTTTACTGATCTTGGCATTGATATACCCGAGACGAAATCCAAACGCCGTCTCTTCGCACCGCAATGTCTGGATTGGAGCGAACGCAAACCTCACTTTGCGGGCGCTTTGGGGGCAGCCTTCACGGATCATGCCTTCAAGCTGAACTGGATCAAACGCGCCAAGCGCAGACGCATCATCGAAGTAACACCAAAAGGCCGACAGGCGTTCTCAGAGATTCTGGATTTAAAATTATGACTGTTTCTGCTGATGATTGCTCCAACCCTGATGTGATTGTCGTCGGGGCGGGTATTGCAGGCGTTTCTGCGGCCTGCAAGTTGATGGATCAAGGTCTGTCGGTTCTGGTCCTTGAGGCACGAGATCGCATTGGCGGCAGGGCCTATACGGAAAGCGAAACTTTTGGCGTGCCTTATGATCATGGCTGCGCCTGGCTCCATTCCGCAGATGTAAATCCGTTGGTGCCTTTGATCAGAGATAAGGCAGGCTTTGAGATCTTTGATCAGGGAGCGAGAGATCCAATCTATTTCTGTGAGGGGCGTCGGGCAAGCAAGCCGGAGGTTACGCAGATCGAGCAGGCAGAAGACGCGCTTTATGATGATCTGTGGGCCTATGATGCGAACGGGAAAGGTGATATTTCTATCCATGACCTCAGACCGCCGCAAGATAGTTGGGATCAGCTCGCACACTTGCGCAAAGGACCACTGGAAGCGGGAGTTAGCTCTGACCACCTGTCCGTGATCGATTATCAAACCCAGTATGAAACCGGGACAGAGTGGATGGTACCAAAAGGCCTGGCTGCTGGCATATTCAAGGCTTTGGGACCTGTGCCGGTAAAGCTGGGAACCCGGGTTGAAAAAATCGAGTGGGGCAACAAGCAGGTCTCTTTGCACACCGATCAGGGAACACTGAGCTGTCGCGCGGTGGTGATTACAGTCCCAACCGAGATTATCGCGGATGAGAGCATTGCTTTTTCCCCCGCTTTGCCTCCCGAAAAGATGGCCGCTTTTCACGCGTTGCCGATGGCTGTGCTCGACAAGATCACCCTGCAGTTCAGCGACAGTTTTAACGTGCTGTTACCGGGGGTGAACACCAACGAAGCTTACTTGCAGTTGCAGGTGGGCGCAGATGAAGGAGACAAGTGGCACAATCATCTGCTGCGTCCCTTTGATCTGCCCATGAGTACCATGTTTGTCGGGGGAGAGCTTGCGAAAGAACTTACAAGGGAGGCAGAAGAGGCTGTTTGTGACTATGCGCTTGGGTCCCTGGCTTCTATTCTTGGCAATGATATCAAAAAGCTCTTTGTGAAGGGGCATTTCACCCGATGGCTGGCTGATCCCTTTGCGCGCGGGGGCTACGCCTATTCCAACATTGGGCAAAACCATCAGAGAGAAATTGCGCGCTCTCCGGTGGGGGAGCGTTTGTTTTTTGCCGGGGAAGCTCTGCATGGGAAATGGGCAAGCATGGCGCCGGGGGCATACCTTACCGGGGAACAGGCGGCAGAAGAGGTGCTTGTTGCCCTCAAGTGAAGGTCAGAAAATACCAGATTTCCGGGAAAAACATGGACTTGCCGGGCTCATGGCTCTATGACTAGGACTCGCTTTAAGCTCTTGAAAGTCTTTACTAACATGTCCTGGTTCGAGGAATGCATCCACCCTGAAATTCGCCAATCTATTCGTGTGGATGAACTTATTTTTCAGGGACAGACAGATTTTCAGACGGTATCTATCTTTGACAATAACTTGCTGGGGCGTGTTCTTGTTCTTGATGATGCGGTGCAGATTACCCAGTTCGACGAACATATCTACAGCGAGAGCATGGTTCATATTCCCATGGTCTCTCACCCCGCACCGAAAAGGGTCCTTATCGTTGGCGCTGGCGATGGTACCGTCCTACGCGAAGTGCTCAAACACGATGTGTTAGAACAAGTCACCATGATCGAACTCGACGGGGCGCTGGTTCAACTGTGTCGGGAGCATCTTGGCGAGATTTTAAACGAGGCCTTTGATGACCCAAGACTGGATCTGGTTATCGGTGACGGGGCAAAATTCCTGTGCGAGAGTGATCAGGTTTTTGACGTTATCATCATTGATTCCACGGACCCGGATGATAACTCCACCGCCCTTTTTACCGACGCGTTCTATACCAGCGCCAAAGCACGTCTGGCGAGTGGCGGTATCGTTGTTGCCCAGGCCGGTTGTCCTGCTTATCAGCCCTCTATCAGACAGCACATGCGAGAACGGATGCAATCGCATTTTACCTTCGGCGGTTTTTATCACGCAGCGGTGCCGACATATATCGGTGGTCTGCACGCTTTTTCATGGGCCAGTGATGGGCATGATCTCAATGCGATTGCCGAAAAAGGTGTTGGGCACAAAGCCTCAAAACTGGATGTTCGCTACTACGCCGAGCGGTCTCATAAAGCCGCTTTTTATATGGAACCAGCAACGTCGTCCTAGGTGAAACCTTTTCCACTTATTATTTGTTCTTACTGAGCCAGTAAAATTCTTGCTGGGCTGCTAGTTCGCTGTGCGTTTTTTCGCTTTGGCAGAACGCTTCCGTTTCTAACCTTTTTGGCATTCAATTAATCTCTGGTGAAAAAATAAATACATTTTTGCTTGATTTTATTATCGTAAAACAATAATAAAATGTATAAATAAAAGAATCGATGATGGAGTTAATGAATGTTATCAAAATTTATATCGCCTGTGCTCGCCCCGGTTTCTCGGGTGTTGGCTGTCGGGTTTATAGGTGTAAATGCGGGTTTGTGGTTGAGCCCTGAGCTAGCCGAATTCCCTGCGCGCGCCTATTCTGGGATTGCCGATGCAGATTACAACTTGTTGCTGAATAACCGTTTGTTGGGTTTACTGATTTCTTCGCTTCAACTCGCTGTTCTTGCCTATGGGCTTTTTGCTGTGGCGAAAATTTTTAGTCGCTTGAATGCGGGGAAATGGTACGTGCCGGAATTCAGCGGGCTTCTTCGCAAGTTTGGCTTGTCTTTGGTGGTCTTTACCCTTTTGATCCCCCTGGTTCAGGTGCTGATGAGCTTGGCTCTGACCTATAATAACGAGGTGGGCAAGCGGTTAATTGTCATTGATATGGATGCTTCTACTGCGCCGATCAGTTTTGTCTTGTTGCTTATTGGTGTTCTGCTGTCCCTTATGGCAACAGTATTGCTTCGCGCAGGGAAAATGGCAGAAGAATACGAGAAGATTGTCTAGCTGTGACTGATACGCAAAAAGCCGAAAAAGAAATTATCGTCACCTTGGACGT
>MAAC01013492.1_pt1 | contig 10181 bp, 6 predicted proteins | sample 1115981 | NCBI WGS metagenome assembly MAAC01 (sample SAMN04961126, study PRJNA320927) | seawater metagenome | isolation source: sample BD02T64 sea water enriched with oil for 64 days | place: USA:Gulf of Mexico | collected 2013-07-27 | reverse complement strand
ACGAAGGTCTGTAGTAACTACTGCAGGAAGCGTAAGCTCAACTGTCTGTAATCCACCATCAATTTCACGGGTTACTTTTACCTTGCCGTCTTCAACATTAACTTCAGAAGCAAAAGTACCTTGTCCCATACCCGCCAATGCAGCTAGCATCTGACCAGTTTGGTTGTTATCAGCATCAATTGACTGCTTACCAAGAAGAACAAGACTAGGCTTTTCTTCATCAACAATGGCTTTAAGAAGTTTAGCAACCGCTAAAGGTTGAACTTCTTCGTCACTCTCAACCAAAATTGCACGATCAGCACCAAGTGCTAACGCAGTTCGTAACTGCTCTTGAGCAACCTTAGGACCAACAGCTACTGCAACTATCTCAGTTACAACACCTTTCTCTTTTAAGCGAACGGCTTCTTCAACGCCAATTTCACAGAAAGGGTTCATAGCCATCTTTACATTGTTTAGATCAACGCAGCTGTTATCTGCCGCAACACGTACTTTCACGTTTGCGTCAACAACTCGTTTAATAGCAACAAGAACCTTCATAAAATCCCCGGCTTTCTTGTGGGTAAATGTAAGCATCGAAAGGTTATTTTATAACCAAAATAACGATGCCATTAAACTTTTCTCGAACAGTAAGAGGGATAAACACCCCATTTTTTGAACGGTCGATATCTTGCCGTGTTATACAAGCTAGGTCAATAGCTAAAAAAGACCATGAAATGTGTCGTTTCGGACAATGGCGAGCTGCATCAACATCATAACCAATATGGAAATACAAAAACCATATACCTCATACACTTACCAAAACCTACCAAGATCACAAAGGCCACCAGGTTAACCCGCAGAATACCTGCCACTAATGTCAATGGGTCGCCTAAAACCGGAAGCCAGGCGAGTAACAGAACCCAAACACCTCGACGAGAAAACTGTCTCTGCGCCTTGATAAGAGACTCATTGTTAATTGGAAACCAACTTGCCCCTTTGAATCGCAACAAATAACGTCCAATAACCCAGTTAATTACAGCCCCGGCCGTATTACCTCCTGTGGCAAAAAGAAGCAATAACAAGGGGTTATACTCCTTTTCAAGTAGCACCAGCAATGTTGGCTCTGAACCGATAGGCAGAAGAGTCGCCGCAGCAAAAGAGTGCAACCAAAGAAACACGTATTCCATAGTACCTCAATCATTAAAGCTTCCCACAATACCTAAACTAACTTGTCTTGATTTTTTCTTATAAAACACTCAAAAAATATCAACTTTGTGAATATAGGCAGTGCATGAATATTACAATAAGTTATTATAACGATTCGTTTCAGAACATTTCGTTAAATTTACGATTAGACGCACAATAAACGAAAATGGAACGCTAACAAATGGATCAGCAGCAAATGCTTGCTTGCATAGAACAAAAACAATTGGAGCTATTCCCTCATGAAAAAAATCACTTCCTTTATACTTGCTGCTTTGGTTAGTACACAGCTTTTCGCTGTAGAAATTGGTGGCATTGATATGCCCGACACCCTAAAAAAAGATGATACCTCGTTAAACCTAAATGGTGCAGGCACTCGTGAAAAGTTCTTTATGGACCTTTACGTTGGCGGCCTTTATCTGAAAAGCAAAAACCAAGATGCAAACCAAGTCGTCAGTGCCGATGAGCCAATGGCTCTTCGCCTTCATATTGTTTCAGGGTTAATCACCAGCGAAAAAATGCTTAAGGCAACAAAAGAAGGTTTTGAAAACTCTCTTGGTGATAAAAAGAACGAAGCCATTCAAACTAAAATTAATACCTTCCTAGCAACCTTTAAAGATGAAATCAAAGAGGGTGACATCTTTGAAATGATCTATGTGCCTAGCGAAGGCGTTAAAGTCTACAAAAACGCTGCGCTAGCCAACACTATTGATGGCATAGAATTTAAACAAGCACTATTTGGAATCTGGTTAAGTGAGAACCCAGCACAACAAAGCCTAAAAGAAGAAATGCTTGGTGCGAAAAGTTAATCATAAAAGTTGATTTGTTTTTTTCACAAAAAAAGGAAAGCTAACAAGCCTTTCCTTTTTTTGTGAATTTATTCGACGGATTTACAATGTCTTCTTCAGGATGCCTCTGAAGCCTCCCTTGTAATAAATTGAATGCCCTCTTCCAGCGCAATGGACACCGCTAATGTACGATTATTACACTCCAATTTCCTGTAAATAGCTCGAATATGCGTTTTGACAGTTCCAGGGGAAATATCCAATTCTCGAGCAATCACTTTATCTTGAGCGCCTTCAACTAATAAATTTAAAATGGTCAACTGCCGACTAGACAGCGACTTTAAGCGCTGGGACTCCAACATAACATTCGCAGCAGGCCATAGTGCCGTTGCAGCCCGATGTAATTGCTCAAGCAATTTTAATGCATCAAAATCTTGATACATTCGCGGCTTTACTCTCACAAGCATAGGTACAATGCCTTTACCTGCCTCAAGAAACGGCCCCAACACCAACTCATCACCCGCACACTTTATTGCTTCCATTAAGAGCAATTCCGCCTGAACAGGATCAGTGTCCTCCACTAGCAGAGCCTGAGCTACTTTTGCTTTAATAAGATGCAAAACTCTATACTTGGACATCGCATGACAAGCTATCCTGTCCAACATTTGTCGAGCTCGATCAGGCTGATTTTTCGCTACCAACCATTCCGCATACAAAAACTGCTCACACTCATAAGCAAAATCATCGGTATTAAATAGTTTATCCGCACGCGTCATAAACCAAGCATCAGCTTTTTCTAGGGTTCCCCAGCGTACTTCATATTGTGCACGCATAGCATCCACTGGCGCCCAACCAAAAGACCAAGATACACCAAGCAAGCGCTTAAAATGCTCCGCCTCTATCAATGCGACATTGGCTTTCGAGGGTTCATTTATTGCAACAGAAAGCCTGAAACTTCTGATGTGCGACACTAAGTGAGGTAGGCCTACCGGGGTCCCCTTGCAAAACGCCTCCATTGTCTTTACCCCTCTTTCAGCAAATACAAAGTTTCCCATTTCACGATAAAGATCATTCGGTAAGTCACTCAACAATCCAGCCTGAGGTAGATCGATAAACCCTGTTTCCTCGAACCATTTTTTACAATTGTCGTACTCCAATAACGCCGCCCTAAAACGCCCTGCTAGCACCAATGTAGCAATAAGATAACCTAGCGCAATAAGCACATTATGAGATTGCTTATATTGTTTGCCCAATTGAATCGCATTTTGAATGGCCAGCTCACTCGCGACTAAATCCCCGCGCAAATAATAATCTTGACCTAATGTCATATAAAGGCGGCTTAAAATTGCCGGATGAACTTTTACTGCCAACTCGACAGCAGCTTCGGAATGCAACACAGCATCATCGTAACAACCACTGATTCGAGCTACATACCCTCTCAACGCCAATATTTGCGATTGTATTTTTTGGCTATCTATATACGTTTTTGATGCCTTGTCTTCTACTTCCAAAATAGGGTCGACAATATTTTCGGCTCGATCCAACCATTCATTTCCGGTATGAATCTGACGATGCTCAGGCATAGACCAGACATGATATAAAATCAGCACAGGGTCAGAACCAATCACATCCTCAGACAGTTTTTCAAACCAATAATGCAGAAATTCAAAACCTCCAACGCTGACATACGCCTCCCCTTTATCCCTCAATATACCTGCAACCATATTCCATAATTCGTATTGCTGGCACAAATGCAATGCTTCATCGAGATAATCTTTTTTTGCACACCAGCGTATCGCCCTCAACACAAATTCTTGCTGCTGTTTCACATTCAAATATAAGAAACGCCCATGCAACAGTGTTCTTAACGTTGCATGAACACGATACCAATGAGACTGCCCTTTCACCGGTTGCAAAAATAAATTACTTGCAATCAAGGCTTCCAATAGTACAGGGGTTTCTTCATTTTCAGTGATAGCTACCAATAAAGAAGCATCAAATCTATCCATAAAAGAGCAGGTAATCAGTAACGTCTGTTGTTCCCCTGGCAAGTCTGAAAAAATCTGTTCCCAAAAAAAATTCGCTATATCTGTTTGGTATTGTCCATCATCCAATGCTATTTCCACGCCGTGTTTCAATTGGTAGCTAGCAAGCTGCACAGCAACAGGCCATCCTTCCGTAACCGCCATGGCTTGCTCCAGCCATTGCGATGAAACTTTTCTCTGGCCTCTATCAGCAAGTAACCTTTTAACTTCTTCTACATTAAACCTAAGTTGCTCTAACCCAACTCTCTGACATTCTTCAGTCAAACTATGTTTTGATAGTTTTAACGTACAGGTTGTTCGGCTTGTAATTATAAGCGTTACATTTTTTGGCCAATACGCTAACAGCATGTTAAGTGCATTATTTAACGCGCCACTTTGCACTTCATGAAAATCATCCAGCACTACAGAGAATGCACCAGGCGTCGCTTCAATTTGATTTAGCAACCGAACACAGCTATCCGTTAGCAATGATATATCTGCGTTGTAATAAGGGTTAGTCGCCAATGAAACATCAATATCTGGATTCAACAACTTCGATAACCCCGTCGCTAAAAGCGACAAGAAACGACCCACATCAGCATCACGAGTATCAAGGGATAACCATACATTAGAAATCACTTTGGATTGCCAATATTGAACGACATCCTGCGCTAAAGCTGACTTACCATAACCGGCTGGGGCACTAATAATGAGAAAACGAGGCACTTTTTTATATATCTCATCCACGCGACTTAAGCGGATATACGGAGTCGCTTGACGAGTTGCCCTAAACTTTCCTAGTGGGAACATACCTTCCTACACTTTTTTATTTTAATGCGTTGAACATCCTTCGTAGCCCCAGCCTACCGGAGTCTAGGCCAAAACAAAAGTAGACTATTAGGCTTAAGATTGGAAACCAGACAGTACTGAGTGTCAAAACACAAAGATGAATACTGTATCGGCATTAGCCTTCATTATTCGAGGTGTCCGTCACTAGCATTGCCCTGATCCCTATATGCTCCAGGAGTGATACCGGTCCATTGCTTAAAACTACGGTGAAATGATCGTGCCTCAACAAAGCCAATACGTAACCCTATTTCATCAATACTTAATGGTGTATTGGCCAAATAATGTTGCGCCAGCTCCAGTCGTAATTCATTAAGCAGCTCTTGATAACCTTTACCCTCATCATTTAGCTTTCTCTGCAATGTTCGACTGGTCATCCCCAACTTTTCTGCAATAACTTCTTTTCTTGGCAACTCTTGACGCATCATTAAGCGCAGCAGGTTCTTCACTTGATATGAAAGCGGTTGGTCTTTATCAACTTCTCTTAATATGAGCGTTGCATGCTCCTGTAACGTATCTAACAACTGAGGGTCAGCTTGCATTAGCGGATGATTTAACATCTCCCTATCAATGATAATCGCACTATAAGGTTGATTAAATTTAATCGGTGCCTGAAAAACCTCATCATACTCTTTGACAAGGGAAATGTTCGTCGGTGCCTCATGCTCAAAACACACACCTACAGGACTGCGGTCTTCACCAGAAATCCACCTTGTATAACGTGTCCATGACCCAAGCACATTTTCAATAACATGACGGCGAACAAGCGCATTGTCGAAATTACAATGCCAGCGAACATGCGTTAAATCTCCCTCAACATGAATTGTGGTAACCCCCATATCCCCTACGATTTTTTCATAAACAGGCACCATGGATAGTGCCTCCCCGACAGTACCGCAATTCATCGCGATATAGCCGAGCACACTGTAGGACGCAGGCTGTATAAATTGTGATGTGTGAACACCAAAACAACGGTCTCCGCTTTGAGGTATTACTTCAGCCAGTAATGCCTCAAGCTGATAACCAGGTACCCTTTTGTTCGGCTGAGTGAGCAATTCAGGATCAATACCCGCCTTATGTAACGGGCCACTACAGCTTATGCCCAACGTTTCTGCCATTTTCAAATACTGCTGTACTGCCGGAACGGATGCGTACCCAGAGTCTCTCATAAAGCTTTTCACCATCATTTGTCCCAATTCGTCCATCTTCTGTCCACTTTCGACAGTGAAAATCAGGCCATCAGGTCTAGTATATATGCAGACTAATCAATTCCTTAGCAAATGACAAAGAGAATCCCCCCATGACTGGTATCAACAACAGACAAACCCTTTGGAACGACTTGACGAGTAACCAAATACAATGGGACATGGTTATCGTGGGGGGGGGTATCACTGGTGCAGGTATTTTACGCGAAGCTGCTCGCCTAGGCCTAAAAGCACTATTAATTGAACAAAAAGATTACGCCTGGGGGACCTCTAGCCGCTCTTCGAAGATGGTTCACGGCGGTCTACGCTATATTGCCCAAGGAGAAATCAAGCTCACCAAGCACTCAGTTGAAGAACGCGAGCGCTTAATACGGGAAGTTCCAGGCCTTGTTGAGCGAATTGGTTACTTATTTACTATTCGAAAAGGGCAATTCCCCGGAAAGATTGCATTTAATACTTTGCTAAAGGTATACGATGGTCTTGCCGGTATAAAAACGCAAAACTATTTCGATAAAAAAATTCTCGTTCAAAAGGTTCCTGGTCTAAATGAAAAAGGCCTAAAGGGAGCAAGCTATTATACCGATGCCGCCACAGACGATGCTCGACTCACATTACGTGTATTACAAGAGGCCATTATTGAAGGTGGTACCTCTGGCAACTATATGCAGGGGGAAACTATCCTCAAAAATGAAAGCGGCCAGGTATCAGGCATTCGTATCAAAGATATGGAAACCGGAAACTCCGCTGACGTAAATGCAAAAGTCGTTATTAACGCCACTGGAGCGTGGGTTGATAAGCTACGCTCTCAAATGGTCAATGAACACAAAATCCGCCCGCTTCGCGGCAGTCATATCATCATCCCCCACCATATGGCACCCGTTAACGACTCTCTTACCCTATTTCATCCCAAAGACAAACGTCCCGTTTTTGTTTTCCCCTGGGAAGGTGTCACCGTCATAGGCACCACAGACTTGGATCATTCCAAAGATTTAATGGAAGAACCCTGCATTTCCAAGGAAGAACTAGACTACTTACTAGACATTACTGACTTCGAATTTCCTGATGCAAAGATCACAAAAAATGACATCATCTCAACCTATGCCGGTGTTCGCCCCGTTATTAGCAGTGATACATCAAAAGACCCATCAAAAGAAAAACGTGAACATGCAGTTTGGTCAGACCAAGGCCTCATCAGCGTCAGTGGCGGAAAACTTACAACCTTCCGCTTAATCGCATTGGATGTAATAAAGGCAGCGAAAGTGGAGTTAGGCATTGTGGACTCAACACCACCGTCTGATGTTGTTATTAGCCCTTCCACTATCAGTGAGAATGATATCTCAGCATCCGACACTGTATGGGCAAGGCGCTTAATTGGAAGATACGGCAATCACGCCAAAACAATGTTCGATAATGTTGAAGAGGAAGAAAAAGGGAAAATTGATAACACACAATTTTGTTTAGCTGAATTACGCTGGGCAGCTAGGCATGAGTCTGTTATTCATCTCGATGACTTGATGCTACGACGCTCTCGCTTGGGCTCCCTCTTACCTAACGGTGGAGAAAGCCTGATGCCTCGACTAGAACCCATTTGCAAACAAGAATTAAACTGGGATGACGACACCTGGCAGGCAGAAAAGTCACGCTACTTAGCCCTGTGGAAGTCTAGCTATTCTCTTCCAACGAGCTAATTAACCAAACCTTTTTGCTTTTAAAAAGCTTACACAGATTCCTTACCAAGGTCGCCCAATGACAATACAAGAACAACCCTATTTACTCGCCATCGATAACGGTACTCAAAGTGTTCGAGCATTAGTGTTTGATCTTAAAGGACTGTTAATTGCAAAAACAAAAGTAGAAATAGAACCCTACTACTCCAAACATCCTGGGTGGGCTGAACAGGACCTGGGTTACATTTGGGATAATCTGTGTAAAGCCTGCAATCAATTATGGGAAGAAATCGACTTTCCAAAGGAGTGGATAAAAGGAGTTTCCATTACCACACAGCGAGCCACCGTTGTTAACCTCGATAAGCAAGGCAACCCATTAAGGCCTGCAATGTTATGGCTTGATCAACGGCAAGCTGAATTAACGCCGATGAAAGGACCGTGGAGCCTCATCTTCCGAGCCATTGGTGAAAAGCCATCGCTTGATTACTTTCGAAGTGAGGCCGAGTGTAATTGGATTTCGCAAAATCAACCTGATATTTGGAAAAAAACAGACAAATTCCTTTTGTTATCCGGTTATCACATTCATAAATTATGCGGTGAGTATGTTGATTCCTCTGCCGCACAAGTAGGTTTTATCCCCTTCGACTTTAAGCGCTTTGACTGGTGTAAAGACAATGACTGGAAATGGGCAGCCTTGCCTGTAAAACGTTCAATGTTACCTCGCATTGTAAAGCCTGGCGGATTAATGGGTCATATCACGACCCAAGCATCTTTGGAAACAGGGATTCCTGAAGGGCTGCCTCTAATCTCATCAGGTGCAGACAAAGCTTGTGAAGTCATTGGGTCTGGCGCATTAACCCCCGAAATCGGTTGCCTAAGCTACGGCACAACCGCAACCTATAACAACACCAATAAAAAATATGTTGAAGCCATAAAGCACATCCCACCTTATCCGGCTGCAATCCCAGGAACCTACAATAATGAAATTATTATTCGTCGAGGCTATTGGATGGTGAACTGGTTTAAACAAGAGTTTGGTCACAGAGAACGCAAACTTGCCGCTGAACAAGGGGTTGTACCTGAAGTATTGTTTGATGAATTACTCAGGCAAGTTCCCGCCGGATCAATGGGTTTAACCCTGCAACCTTTTTGGTCTCCTGGTGTAAAAATTCCTGGTCCAGAAGCTAAAGGAGCAATTATTGGGTTTGGCGATGTCCATACTCGAGCGCATATTTATCGCGCAATCATTGAAGGCCTTGCTTATGCCTTACGAGAAGGAAAGGAGCGTGTTGAACGTAAGAACGGGGTGAAAATCCAAACATTACGTGTTTCCGGTGGTGGTTCTCAAAGTGATGAAGCAATGCAAATTACAGCAGATATTTTTAACCTTCCAGCGGAACGCCCACACACCTTTGAGACATCGGGATTAGGGGCTGCTATTAACGTCGCAGTTGGCGTTGGCCTCTACTCAAATCACCGGGCTGCCATATCAAAAATGACACGCAAAGGAGATGTTTTTTTTCCTAATCGTGAAAATGTAAAAATATACGACAAGCTCTACAAGGAAGTTTACCTGTCAATGTACGATAGTTTAAGCCCTCTATATAAAGCCATACAAAAAATCACAGGGTACCCAAAGTAAGGTCTCGCAAAAACAAAAAGGAGGGGCTGTAGGCATAGAAAACACGTAATATAGATCATATCAACTATCAAAGTGGCGAAATCCCCAAGCCTTTTATAGAATGTTGTTATCGACTACACAAAGTGATTGATTGTAAGAATGAACTCAGATAGACAAAAATTACGTGCTAAGGCATTTGATTATCTTTTCGATGCGGTGGTAGTCACTAATTCAGAGGGTATCATCGTTGACTGGAACAAAGGGGCTGAGGCGCTTTATGGCTACACTGAAGAGGAAGCCATCGGTCAGACCGTGAGTATATTACATGTTCCCGAAGATCTTGATCACATTACTTCTGAGGTATTATCTGCTGTAGAAAAAGTGGGAAAATGGACTGGCGAAGTCAGAATGTTGCATAAAGACGGCTCTATTGGCTGGATAGAATCAATGTGTGTGCCAATTTTTGATGGCAATGAGAAGATGATTGGAGCGCTGGGTATCAATAGGGATATTACTGACCGTGTTAACGAAACTGAGCGTCTTCGTTATTTGGCCCAGTATGATCAGCTGACTCAAGTACCTAATCGCTATCTTCTGTTCGAGCGTATTTCTCATTTAATTGATCAATGTGAACGCACTAAAAGTAGCTTTTCCCTCGTCTATTTTGATTTAAATAATTTCAAAATCATCAATGACACGCAAGGCCATGCATTTGGTGATTTAGTGCTCCGGGAAGTCGCTTCGCGTATAAAAAAGTCCATACGAAAGTCTGACACGATTGGAAGAATTGGCGGTGATGAGTTTGTGTTGTTATTGGAAAACACCTATAAAAAAGGCGACATTAATGTGGC
>MAAC01008129.1_pt1 | contig 10183 bp, 11 predicted proteins | sample 1115981 | NCBI WGS metagenome assembly MAAC01 (sample SAMN04961126, study PRJNA320927) | seawater metagenome | isolation source: sample BD02T64 sea water enriched with oil for 64 days | place: USA:Gulf of Mexico | collected 2013-07-27 | reverse complement strand
GCGCTCTTCATCGAGATGGACATCCATCTCTGTGCTCAGCGCGCGTTCCGCCAGCGCCTTGGTCAGCTCCGCCAGGATGCCGCTCTTGCCAAACAGGTCACCGGGTGAACGCCCTTCCAGACGGTCCAGCAAGTCTTTGTCGATGCTCATACGTGGGTCTCCTCTGTGAGCAGTTACCACGTCAGCGCACAAAATTCAGGATAGTCTCCGAAAACCTGATCCGCCCAATTGCCCTGACGCGAAAGAATGCGCTTTTTGCCGGCCACGACGAAGGTGGCCACGCCTGGGGCCGCATCGCATCTCTCACCGCCACTGCGAAGGTCAATGATGTCGAACCGTTCGCAAACCTTAAGGCCACCCTTGAAGCGATTGCGTCAGGTCATCCTGCCAATCGCATCGACGATCTTCTTCCGTGGAATTTCCAGCCGTCAAGCTGACCCGACAGTGCCCTCCTAGGAGCGCTTACATGCGGCCCGCCATGTCTCTAAAATCAAAAAACCCGGCCCCGTCAGGGGCCAGGCTTCTTGCGCCTATTCGGCGGTCGACATATTGAGTTAAGCTGCCTACTCGGCAGGAAACTTGGCTGCCTATTCGGCGGCCTCACCACAATAACCATACACACAACTAGTTAAGGCATGATTAACGAATGGCCTTCTAGGGTAATCCCCCGTTTTTGCGGGGGATTGGTTGTAGAATTTACGCGGCCATTTTCAGTTTCTGGGCAGGTGTCATCCCGCCGTTGCCCATGTTCGGGCGTTCATTGTTGTAGGACCAGAGCCACTCGGTGGCAATCTGTTGAACCTCGTCGATGGTTTCGAAGATATGGAGGTCCAGCCATTCATGCCGGACCGTCCGGTTGTAGCGCTCGACATAAGCGTTCTGCTGCGGTTTCCCTGGCTGTATGTGGGCCAAGGCGATGCCCTTGTTTTCGGCCCATTCCATGAGGGTGCCGCTGATGTATTCCGGGCCGTTGTCGACTCGTATGGTTCGAGGCGCACCACGCCATTCGATGATCTGGTTCAGCGCTCTGACGACGCGTTCCGCGGGTAGCGAGAAGTCTGCCTCGATACCCAAACCTTCGCGGTTGAGGTCGTCCAAGACGTTCAACAGCCGAAACTGGCGACCGTCCCCAAGGCGATCTGCCATGAAGTCCATGGACCAGACTTCGTTCGGCTGTTCTGGCACGACCAAATCTTCGGGCTTCTCCCGTTTCAGCCGTTTGCGCGGCTTGATCCTGAGGTTCAGCTCCAGCTCGCGGTAGATCCGGTAGACCCGCTTGTGGTTCCAGCCATGGCCCTGGACATTGCGCAGGTAGAGAAAGCAAAGGCCGAAGCCCCAGGTCTTCTTCGCCTTCGTGAGCCCAAGCAGCAGGTCGGCGATCTGTTCGTTCTCGTCGTCGAGTTTCGGGCTATAGCGATAGCAGGTCTCGCTGACATTGAACGCCCGACAGGCCAGCGCGATGCTGACGCCCTTCATCGCCACCGCTTTCACGGGCAACTCTCGGCGGTGAGCTGGCCGGATCATTTTCTCCTAAAGCCTCCTTCAGAAGGTCATTCTGCATGCTGACATCGGCATACATGCGCTTCAGGCGGCGGTTCTCCTCTGCCATCGCCTTCATCTCGCTAATGAGGCTGGCGTCCATCCCGCCATACTTCGCCCGCCATTTGTACAGCGTGGCGCTGCTCATGCCATGTTCGCGGCACAGCTCGGCAGCAGGCACACCGCCCTCCATCTGGCGCAGCACAGCCATGATCTGGGCTTCTGTGAATCGTGTCTTCTTCATCGGAATCTCCTCGTTCATCCTGCCGAGAAAATTCTACTTCCGCACCCCCTTAATATCGGGGGGGGGATTACCCGACGCTGCGGCTGACGATGCCGATCTCACAACTTCGATGTAGAACACCCCAGTTGCGTCGCGCATCTTAACGGAATTTATTGGGTGATTGGACGAAAAGAGACCTGATTTCTCCTGCCGCCGGCGCTATGAGCTGCGCCATTCATCCATTTATGACCAGTCGCTCAGGCGTTTTGGACGCACGATCAAAGACGATCCAGATCGGCAATACGGGTATCAGCATTTCTTTCGGTGACTTTTGACACCCTGTCGTCGACGTGCAAACGGCGACGGGGTTTGGCTGGGAAGCGGTGGTCGTTGTTCCGCTTGAAGGGGGCTTTGTTTCTTTACATGCTATGCTTCGCCCTTGGGGGTGATCTCTCCTCAGGGCAAGCGGGGACAAGGCAGAGCCGTTTTTCCATAAAAGCGATGTTTTCGCCAAATCACCTGTAGGAAAACCCAGAAATAGCTTTCCCTTTGCCCCTACCACGCGAATATCCTGACGGGAGATTGCGGAAGACAGTCGGGCCAGGGCTGCTGTCGCTGCATCCAGATGCGCATGGTTGCTGGGGTCGAACGCGACGTTGAGCGTCGGCTCGAATGCAACGCGAACTCCTTGATCAAGCAGCCGCTGCAAGGCGCTGGCAGGATGTGAATCAAGATCCGCGCTGAAGGCAAGCTCATAGGCGAGCGTCTCGTGATCCGGCGTCACTGAATGTGGCGAAGAAAGGCTTTCGGTGCCACACAATAAAGCCTGCCAACCCCAGAGGCTGTCTTGGGTGGCGGCGGCCGCAGGATACTGAGGGGAAGGCTCTTCTGCCGCAACGGGCCCCGCCGCGCATACTGCAAGATAGAATACTGCGGCGAAGAAACGTCCAGATCGTCCCAATGTCTTGCATCCTGCCAAATTGAGCGCCCCCTGTAGTATTGCCAAAGCCCGATATTCTGGCGGGCTTGGCCCTTGGATGCCGATCTTATCTGCCATGCCCCTTTTGGAACATGATCCTTGAAGGGCAGATCGAGGTGGTTAAACTCCAGATGTAGAAATTTAACCACCACGCTGTGACCCTATTATACACGCGACCTGATCCAAAGCCGTTCATAATTAACATCTATGAGAATACTGATGTTGCTCAAACCGATCAAACTTATTGTACTGCTGTTGCTCGGCTGCCTTTGTGTCGGCTGCCAAGCGCGCATAGATACCGCCCGGCCCTTGTCAGCGCGCGACACAGGTTCTTTCACGCAAAACGCCCCTGATGCAGTCCCCCCCGGCGTTACCCGATCCATCAATGCAATCCGCCGCGCCGCACAAGACGGTGATCGAGCGGCTCTGCTTTCATGGATATCGGAGGACATTGTCACCAGCTACGGGACAGAAGATGCCCATGCGGTCTTTCTATCCTTGTGGGAAGATCCTTCGCGTCAGCCCTATCACCGGTTCTTGCGGGTGTTCGATCGTCTGACACAGCATGGCGGAACGCGTGTCGAAGACGAAAGCTATTTATTCCCGTATTTCGCTAAAATCGAAGATAATGATATCAATACGTATTATCTGGTCAGAGTGTCTTCTGGCATGGTGCAACTTGCAAAGGATGGCGGTCCGCCGCGCTCTCGGGTGCGCACCACCGATACCTTGCTTTGCGTTGACATGTCATGCCTGACGCACCGGCAAGACGGATGGCTTGAGCTGCGCACGCGGCACACGGGCACTGTATATGCAAGATCAGAAGATCTGGTCTTTGTCGCGAATGAATACCGCCTTCGCTTTGATAAAGAGCAGGACGGGAAATACCGGCTAGGGCTTCTTGTAACGGCAAATTAGAACGGGATGCGAATTGAATTTATGCGCACGGACCATACCAATATGCACCCAGAGCCGATGATGACTTGCAACTTGTGCACAGACGCCTGCCTGCCCTTGGGACATGACAGCTTATGAACAAGAAACGCCTAGCCGTATTGGCTGAATGGCTGGAACAAGGCGCACCGGGGATCGCATTTAACATGTTCTGCGTCCGTGAACCCATTGCGCAGGTGCTTGGGCCGGACGGGGACCCGCTTGATGCCGAAATGGTCCGCCGCCAAATAGCCGAAAAATCCCTGACCCATTCGGATCTGTGCTGCGGTTTGGAGGGCGCGACCGTACAGGTTTTTGACCCGGGCTTCCCGCTCTATGCGCCCGAACATTCATTTCTTGTGCAAGATCATGCGCTGGCGTTGCTAGATCTGCCTCGGATGGACAAGGGGCCGCAATGGGACTGCGCGCATGATCTTTTTGATCCGACACACGCGCCTGAAAACTGTCGGCCCGAAACGGCGGCACAGGCGGTGTGGCGGCTTTACTCGGGGGCGGATCCTTGGCCAGCTATCGTGTAAATCAACGCATCCGCCGTCTCGCTTTCTTAACCGTCGCGGGTGCGGCCATGGTACTGGGCCTTTGGCCAAATGCAGTACCCGCGCAAAGTTTCGCAAACCACGCGTTCGGGCATGATCTGGCTCGCCATGTCATCGTCATCAGCGGGGAGATCACTGCAGAAACGCCGTCTCGCTTTGTCGCATGGCTTAACCGCGAACAGCCAGACGGCTATATCATATTGCTTAACGGTGATGGCGCGGATCCGCGCGCGGGAATGGCGCTTGGTCAGATCATTCGCGACCACGGGTTCGAGACGGAGGTCGGGCGGGTCGAACATTCCGGCAGAAAAATTGCCCCGGGGCGCTGTTTCGATGCATGCGCCCTCGCCTTTCTGGGTGGCCAGGCACGGCGCTTTTCCGACCAGGCCTTTCTCGGGTTTCGAGGCGAAGAAACGCGCGTCGGAGCAAAGCTCAAGAGCATAGCTTCACCGCAGCTGAGTGCTGACTTCGTGACCTATCTGATCGCTATGGATGTGGATGTGCGCCTATACGCCGCCGTCGCAACCCATACGGGGGCCGTCCCCCTGTCTTTATCGCGCACCCAATCCAAAAAGTTCCGGATCATCACCCCCGACGGTTTCAGCCCTTTCGGGTTGTCCGCGAGGCAGAAGGGTATTGCTGCATATGCGCAGCGCGTTGGCACCACACGACCTTTCGATACGGCAACTGGAATGGGGGTGATCTGCGCCCGGGCGGGCGGGGGCGATATATGGGTCGAGATTGGCACCGATGACACAGCCAGCCAAGCGGCTGATCACATGTCTCAGCTTGACGGGATGACGATAGATATCACAGATCACAATGACCAAGTTAGAAGCTTCCACATTCCAGTCGAAGATATGTTCACCCCCAAAGGCACCAAGACATGGCACGGACGCGCCGACGAGACGCTGATCGCCGCGCTCCAGAACGCGACGCGGATTGCAACCCGCTTGAATATGCCCAGGTCCTTCGGCGCAGTTTATACATCACATCAACTGGTTGAAGCAGACCGCGACGCAATCAATGCAGTATTGGCGCATTGCGAATAGATAGGGTTGATCAATGCCCCGTTCCGATTTCCTATTTTGACATGAGCAAAAACCCAAGGCAGCCACCTCCGAAACGGCCTGCGATCGTACTGGCATGCGTTATCTTTATCGTACTCCTCGGGGGGCTCGTTTACTTTGGCAGCGGCTTGCAGGCGCTTGCCCTTGGTGTTCTGGCGACCATTGTCGCTGGTTTATGGGCCCAAGGTAGACTGTGCCGTCTTGGTGACGAGACTGCCGAAGACGGCATCGTCGAAACCCCTGCGGATGATGCAAGCCTTATCCTCGTCCGTGCTTCAGAAACGTACCAGCACAAATTTTCGGGTCTGATGACTCTGTCCGATCTCCGTCGCACGCTGACGGGTGCCGTGGCACCCGAAATGCTGGTCACCCTGCACCACGCAGAGGCGCAAAGCGAGGTCATATTCCCACTCGACAGACCGGAAAACGCCGATTTGCAGGACTTCCCCGAACAGATACGCCGGTCCTTAAGTCGATTAGCTGACGTGATTACGCCCTGTCGGTTTAGCGGGTATCTCCAAGAGGCGACGTTTCAGATCCACAGCCTGACAGATCACCCTTTACTGGTCACCGGTACTGTTGCCGAACAGGCCGAGCTTCTGCAAAACCTTGACTACGCTGTAAAGGATTATGGGCTGGGCCAGGAACTCTCCGTCGTCGTGCCACTTTCACGCCAGGACTTTGTTATGGCACTGGACCAAGGGCACCTCACAGCCGTCACAGAGGACATTGTCACAGTGCTGGAACCCGCCGCGCAATGGCCGGGCTGATGTAGGAGCCTACCCGCGATCGCCATCGCGCCGAATAGCCTGATCGGACGGCATATCCAAACCCTCGTGACCGAATATGCGGTCTGATCTCAGGCCCCGTCAGAAAACTATTGGTGGTTGCGTGAGCATACCCTAACCTTGACGTTGCTAGAATGAGACGGGCATCGCATGGCCACCAAGAAGTTACTACTACCGCGCGGCGAAGATTATCCCATTGAATTAACAAGTGTCTTCGTTTGGACAGGCGCGTTTGTCAGTAGGGGCGACAAGCTTTACACGATGAAAGCACCATCGGGGCGCGAGGTCTTGGTGCGCGCTCCGATGGACGGGGTTGTGACAGGTCACGTCTGGAACGTAGGGGACAAGCTCAGCGCCCGGCAGCAATTGTTAGGTATTGATCCCGTCGCCGCAGTCCGGCCGGAGGTCACCGAGAACAATTTCGAAAAGGCATTTGACGAAGAAGACGACATTCGGGACGCTCAACCGTCACCCGCTCCGCAAAAGCCCGCCCCCAAAAAGCCTGCTGCCAAGCTGCGACGCGCAAAGCGCGCAGCAGCCGCGCCAGTAGATAAGAAAACCAAGGCCGAGGCCGTAAAGCGCAACACCACCTCCGCTAGGTTAGTTACGCTCTTACGCATCATAGTAGCTGGCATGCTGTTTTTGCCCTTAACCTATGTTGCGCTGCACCTTGCACACTCGGTTCCCTTCCCAATCCTGGCTGATCGTCTTTTGTTTCTGGCGATCATGCTGCCTTTGCCTTGGATCGTGGCCTATCTTGCCGGTCTGCTTTGGGTTTTGATGCTTCCGGCGGCACTTGTTCTCATTATCGTCGACTTCGCCTTTGGAAACGCCAAAGGCGCTCGCTATGCTTTCTTGCTCGGGGCCGCTATTGTCGCAGTATCATTTTTCATGCCGCTAAATACGCTCAAGGCCTATAGCTCTCCGATGCTATCGGAACTGGTTGGGCGCCTTACGGGCGGCCCCGTTCTGCTGTATGATCAAAAGCTATACGTCCTTGGAAGGCAGGTGAATATACCGCGACAACCAAAGATCGAACGCGCTTGGCGCCTCGGGCCTTATGGTGCGGTCATCGAAAAGAGCTTGATTTTGACGGACCAAGGACGAAGTCTTGATCCGGCCAAGATCATCTCCGATGCTCAGCGGAATACAGATGGCGAACTGAGTTACAGATGCGCCAAGTTTAACCTAGATAGCATTATATCGCAGCGAAGTGATACCCAGCGGTACGCCGACCATGCGATATTCTACAGTCCCGACCTGGGCGCCAAGGACCCAAGCTACACGGGAACGGAGTTTTTCATCAATAGCACGGGCCAAGTCGCGCGCCTGCGCGAAACGAAACGGTCACTCGGCAGTTTAAAGAGTAGCTGCGCCTCTGCCGACGACGCATTTCGCGTTCCTGAGTATTGATTTTTGCACTGCGCAACTGGTGCGACAGTGAATGATTGCATTCCTATCTGGAACAGCGCGCAGGAACTATTGCTAGTTTGTACCGCGACAGCGCGGTTGCCGAGAAGGCCATGGCAAAGGGTCGATGGTCCTTTAGCATCCGTCGCGACCCTTTGCTTGCTGACCTGTTAGCGCTGATACAGCATCCACCATTCTCGCGTCGACTACTAAGTATACTGCACATCGAAACGGTTCGCCCTGACCAACCGATAGGTGAAATTTGACTATAGCTTAAATTTTTTCTTGGTGTGAAATACTATGTACATTAGCCTCTTCGCCATAAAAGTATAGATTTTGGAGACATCGTATGACCTATTTTAATGCTGCGACTGGAGCCGTTATTTTGGCCGCTACGCTTGGTATGACACCCGTACACGCCAATGAGTACGGCCAATGCCGCGACAAATGTAAAGATAACTTTGCTGGTAAACTTTATGACAAGGCGTCACCGTCTGGTGCATGCAGCGACGGTTGTAATGAAGCCCATTGGAATGGAAAGCAAAAGGGAGCCAAGAACTGCAACCAGAGTTTCGCATCTGGAACCCTTTTGAATGCTTGCTTGAGAGGTGTTGGATTCTACAACGACTAAATAAACAGTCAAAAACCTCTAAATGTATTTCCAATACGCATGTGGCGCACGCTCTCCGCAAGCTGAAGGGTAAGTGAGCGAGATATGCAAAGCCATTCTGAAGAAAGCAATGAACGTGCTTAAATTTCTTTCCTTTGTGGTGAGCCTGTATACTCTAGCTGCCTCGGTAGCCGGAGCTGCGACCGTCGAGCCCTGGACATACAAGGGTAAGATTTCTTGGAAACACCCAAGTGGCAAGAATATCGTTGGGAGATTTGTCGAAACTAGCGTTGATGATGACATACTCCGTATCATCCGAGAGGCCGGTACAGGGGAGTATTTCGCAGAAATGCAACTGATAGGGAATGGGTCGCACCTATCCGAACCGGCGCACTTTTTCGTACTCGACGCGCCCAAAATAGCGGGAGCTGTAAAGCTTGCAAAAGTCGCGGCTTCGGTTTGGCCAAACCCGGGTGGTAGCGGAGGCTCAATTGTAGCCGAACTCCCTCCAGCCCATCTAGACGCCTGGAAAGCAGGCTCGGGCAACCTAATGGGTGCTACTTACATTTTTGGCAACTCATCAAGCCTTTCAAATTTCAAAACATATTATTTTTCCGGTAAGAATTTTGGAGATGCATTGAACCAATTGGAAAAATCAGCAGCGGCGGACAATACACCCTCTTCCGATGAAACGTTTCTATACCTCGCTGATCTATTGACCCGAGAATTGCCCCGCCTTCGCTACCGAGATGGTCACAATGCGAACGTTCGTCGCATCACGTCCAGTTCCAGTACATTTGAGATAGGGGTGTTTTACCGCGAGGTCTCTGACATCATTCCCTTTAATCAAATCGGCGAAATAAACTTGATCACCCGTCTCGACGAGAACAATTCATGCAGTGGTCCCACCACGGGCACTTACTTTGAATTATACCTACGGTGCGCCAACAACCACTCCTGCGTAAACGCGGATAGGCAACATGAAAGGATCCCTTCGCAGAAGGATGCCTTTCTCGCTTTTTGCTCAGACACGGTGGGCAAACAGGCCGCTAGAAACGCAGCGCGCAGCATCAAGCTCCTTTCAGAAAGCAATGGTCACAGCGTTGAGTTTTCGGACCCGAACACTGTCAAAAGCTTTTTTGAATAGTCTGCATTGCAAGGAGTGGTCCTCGTGCTCCAACGTTTCCCCCGCTAGGTCCTAGTAGACCAACCTGCTAGAGAAGCCTGTTTGCATGGCGCATAGGCGCAGAAGTGAGCAATTGACAAAATACCATGGAACCTCCCCCCACAGCGTATGGACGCATTCTTGCAAGCACCCATCCACGCCACTAAGATTCACCTGCATCTAAAACTCTAATCGCGACGATCCCACCGGCAGACAGGAGGCTTACACATGTACGTACCAGGCGGCGAACCACCGTGGGAAAGTCCAACAAAACCGAAATCAGAAGGCGACGAGTCCGAAGAAGACACTTTCGATGGCACAGTCGCTGCTGTGATATTTCTGCTCTTGTTTGGTGTTGTGCTGCTGGTGGAGCATTTCTTGATTGAAGGGCTACCAGTGCTTTTGGCCGGAGGCTTCCTTGCAGCGGCGATGGCGATCGCCATTGCCACCGCGTTGAAGTCTTAATACCTTCTGACAGTGTTGGCACGGTGGCGAGCAGGGCATGCTTTGTGTCACGACCTGGCCGAGGGGCAAATAAGGCTGCTCGCAGCTTTCGGGAAAACTGACGCGACACCTTTGGGGGGTGCGGACGAAAAGTTGGACTATCTTGGAGATAGTTCATGTACAGCTACGAAGAGCGATTGCGCGCGGTTGAGCTTTATATCAAGCTCGGCAAGCGCGCGCAGGCCACCATCCGTGGGACTATCCTGAATTTTGTGCGCTGACGTGGTAACTGCTCACAGAGGAGACCCACGTATGAGCATCGACAAAGACTTGCTGGACCGTCTGATGGAAGGGCGTTCACCCGGTGACCTGTTTGGCAAGAGCGGCATCCTGGCGGAGCTGACCAAGGCGCTGGCGGAACGCGCGCTGAGCACAGAGATGGATGTCCATCTCGATGAAGAGCGC
>MAAC01016893.1_pt1 | contig 10193 bp, 5 predicted proteins | sample 1115981 | NCBI WGS metagenome assembly MAAC01 (sample SAMN04961126, study PRJNA320927) | seawater metagenome | isolation source: sample BD02T64 sea water enriched with oil for 64 days | place: USA:Gulf of Mexico | collected 2013-07-27 | reverse complement strand
TTTTCTGGGCCTGTAAAACCTAGTGCTAAAAAGGCCATTTCACAAGGCCATATTTTTTCAGAATTTGGTACTTCGACTAATTTTGGTCTTTGACCGGAAATAATTTCCCATTCAACATTTACCGTTTTTAATGCAGTTAATTCACCGTTGTCATTCGCAATAAACTCTTTTGTGTTTATCAACCAATTTCTATCACATCCTTCCTCATGAGAAGAACTTGTTTTTAGTTGTAATGGCCAAAAAGGCCAAGGTGTACTCTGATCTCTAAGGATAGATGGTTTTGGCATGATTTCAAAATTTGTAACAGACTTTGCGCCTTGCCTATTTGATGTTCCAACACAATCTGAGCCTGTATCACCACCACCAATAACAATTACATCTTTATCTTTTGCAGATAAAATTTCCCCATCTATAGGTTTATTAAATACTTGTTTAGTTTGTTGGGTTAAAAAAATCATCGCCTGAACTACTCCTTTTGATTCTATGCCTTTTATTGGTAAAGACCTTCTTTTTGTAGCGCCACCACACAAAACTATTGCGTCAAAATAATCTAAGTTCTTAATGTCGTAATTAACACCAACATTTACATTGGTTTTAAAAATGACACCTTCTTGTTCTAATACTTTAACTCTTCTATCAATGATTTTCTTTTCTAATTTAAAATTAGGAATTCCGTATCTCAATAAACCTCCAATCTCATCATCTCTTTCAAAAACGGTAACAATATGACCAGCTCTATTTAGTTGTTGAGCAGTTGCCAATCCAGCTGGACCAGAACCAATTACAGCGACTGTTTTACCAGTTCTCGTTTTTGGAATTTCTGGAACTATCCATTTATTTGTAAACGCACTTTCAACAATGTTTTTTTCAATATTCTCTATAGAAACAGGATCTTCTATCAAGCCTAAAACACATGCCTTTTCACATGGAGCAGGACACAATCTACCTGTAAACTCTGGAAAGTTATTTGTTGAATGTAAAATTGCTGATGCTTTTTTCCATTCACCCTTATGTACTAGATCGTTAAAATCAGGAATTAAATTCCCGAGTGGACAACCACTTTGGCAAAATGGAATTCCACAATCCATACATCTAGAACCTTGATTTTTCAATTCTTTTTCTTTTAATGGAATTGTAAATTCTTTATAATTTAGAACTCTATCCTTAACAGCAATGTTACTTTCGTCTTTTCTCTCAAACTCTTTAAATCCTCCTATTTTTCCCATAATTTAAAACTTAAGCTGTTAATTTGTTTCGATTATCTTCTGTTATTCTTTGTAAGGCCTTTTTATAGTCTTTCGGAAATACTTTGATAAAGTCTTTTTTTGTGTTGTTCCAGTTGTTCAATATGTCTTTTGCTAATTCACTATTTGTATATTTCAAATGCTTTTCGATTAGCTCTTTTAAATCGTTAAAATCATCTGTAGATAAAGGGTCTAAATCCACCATTTCTAGGTTACATAATTCAGATTCAAAGTTTTTATTTTGATCATATATATACGCAATTCCACCACTCATTCCTGCGGCAAAGTTTCTTCCTGTTTCACCAAGAACAATTACTTTTCCTCCAGTCATATATTCACAACCATGATCACCCAAACCTTCTACAACAGATATAATTCCAGAATTACGTACGGCAAAACGTTCACCTGCAATACCATTTATATAAGCTTCACCAGAAACAGCTCCGTAAAAACAAACATTACCTACTATAATATTGTCTTTTGCTTTGAAGGTTGCTTCGTTTGGTTTTTTAATAATGATTTTTGCTCCAGATAATCCTTTTCCTAAGTAATCATTGGTTTCTCCGTCTACTTTAAGAGTGATTCCTTTTGTAGAGAAAGCTCCAAAACTTTGTCCGGCAGAACCTTTGAAGTTTAAGTTGATTGTATCTTCAGGTAAACCTTTATCTCCATAAAGTTTAGAAATTTCATTACTAATAATTGCACCTAGAGTTCTGTCAGTATTTTGAATTTTATAATTCAACGTAGTTTTCTCTATATTGTTGATGGCAGATTTTATAGTATTAAAAATTTGTAGGTCTAACACATTTTCTAAATTATGATCTTGTGATTCTGAATTTGATAACGCAGTGTTTTCTCCCATATCTGGTTGATGTAATATGGCACTAATATCTACGCCTTTAGCTTTGTAGTGATCTACTGCTGGATTTGCATTTATTTTTTGTGATTGTCCAACCATTTCTTTTAAAGTTCTAAACCCTAACTGCGCCATGATTTCTCTCAATTCTTCTGCTACAAAATGCATGAAATTGATTACATGTTCTGGTTTTCCTTTAAAGTTCTTTCTCAATTCAGGATCTTGAGTAGCAATACCAACTGGACAGGTGTTTAAGTGACAAGCTCTCATCATCACACATCCCGAAGCTACTAATGGAGCTGTTGCAAAACCAAATTCTTCGGCTCCTAATAAGCAAGCAATGGCAACATCTCTTCCGGTTTTTAACTGACCATCACATTCTAAAACAACTCTACTTCTTAAGTTATTTAAGACTAGTGTTTGTTGCGCCTCTGCCAATCCAAGTTCCCATGGTAAGCCTGCATGTTTTAAAGAAGTTAGTGCTGACGCTCCAGTCCCGCCATCAAATCCAGAAATTAATATTACATCTGCTTTTGCTTTTGCTACACCTGCAGCAATAGTACCAACACCAACTTTGGAAACTAGTTTTACATTAACTCTAGCTTCTCTATTTGCATTTTTTAAATCGAAAATAAGTTGTGCTAAATCTTCAATAGAATAAATATCATGGTGTGGTGGTGGCGAAATTAATCCAACATAGGGCGTTGAATTCCGTACTTCAGCAATCCAAGGCAATACTTTTTCTCCAGGTAATTGACCACCTTCACCAGGCTTTGCGCCTTGTGCCATTTTTATTTGAATCTCTTTAGCACTGGTTAAATAGTTACTTGTAACTCCAAATCTACCAGAGGCAACTTGTTTGATAGCACTATTTTTCCAATCACCATTGGCTTCTTTTTTGAAACGATTTTTATTTTCTCCTCCTTCACCAGAATTACTTTTTCCGCCAATTTTATTCATTGCCAAAGCTAAATTCTCATGCGCTTCTTGACTGATAGATCCGTAAGACATCGCACCCGTTTTGAAACGTTTTACTATTTCTGTCCAAGGTTCAACTTCATCAATAGAAATTGGGTCTAAATTATTAAACTCAAACAGACCTCTTAATGTCATTAGGCTTTTTGCCTGGTTGTTTATTTTATCAGAATACTCTTTATAACTTTCGTTGCTTTTTGTTCTTACGGCTTGTTGTAATTTAGAAACTGTCGTTGGATTGAACATGTGTTTTTCTCCATTTCTTCTCCATCTATATTCTCCTCCGATTTTTAAATCTAAAACACTTTTAAATTCTTCTTTTTTAAAGGCATTGTCAAATCTATTTTGAATGTCCTTGTCTAAAACAACCAATCCTATTCCGCCAATTCGAGAAGGTGTATTCGGAAAATATTTTTTGATAAATGCTTTCTTCAATCCTAAGGCTTCAAATATTTGAGAAGCTCTGTAGGAATGTAAAGTAGAGATTCCGATTTTATTCATAATCTTTAAAATACCTTTTCCAATTGCGGTATTAAAGTTCAGAATAGCAGTGTCTTCATCAATACCTTGTATTACTTTATCTTTTACTTGATTTGCAATAATTTCATTGACTAAATATGGATTTATGGCACTTGCTCCATAGCCAAATAGGGTTGCAAAATGATGTGGTTCTCTCGCTTCTCCAGTTTCTATAACAATACCAAATTTTGACCTCTTTTGCAGTTTGTTTAAAGAATGATTGATGTATGAACAAGCAAGTAATGCAGGAATAGGAGCTTTCTCTTTATCAATATTTCTATCTGATAAAATAACAATATTAGCACCGTCATTTACTGCTTTCTCACATAATATAAGTGTGTTGTCTAATGCTTCTTCTAAACCATTTACTCCTTTTGAAATTGAATATAAAATCGGAATAGTTACTGATTTGAAATCTGGATGTTCAATGTTCTTTATCTTATCCAAGTCCTCATTTGAAATTACAGGATTTTGAATGATCAATTTTTTTGCTTGCTCAGGAATCACATTAAAAATATCTCTATCACCACCAATTGCTAAGCTAATATCTGTGATGATTTCTTCTCTAATTCCGTCTAATGGCGGATTGGTAACTTGTGCAAATAATTGTTTAAAGTAGTTATATAATAATTGTGGATTATCAGATAAAACAGCCAAAGGAGTATCTGTTCCCATCGAGCCAATTGCCTCTTTACTATGTGTTGCCATTGGGTTAATAATGGTTGAAATGTCTTCATGTGTATATCCAAAAGCTCTTAATCTTGTTTTGTAATTTGTAGGCTCTAAAGGGCACATATTACCAGTATATGGAACTTCAGATAACGGAAGAATGTGTTCTGAAATCCATTCTCTATAGGGGTGTTTTGAAACAACTGCAGTTTTTATTTCTTCATCTTCAATAATTCTACCAGCATTCATGTCAACTAAAAACATTTTTCCTGGTTCTAGTCTACCATGTTTTTCAACATTTTCTGGTTTTACTTCAACTACACCAATTTCAGAAGACATAATTACAAATCCATCTTTTGTTACTGTATATCTCGATGGTCTTAAACCATTTCTGTCAAGTAGAGCCCCAATATAATTTCCGTCTGTAAAAGGAATAGAAGCTGGTCCATCCCAAGGTTCCATAATACAAGAGTTGTATTTATAAAAGGCCTTTTTGTCTTCACTCATAGTTTTGTGCTTTTCCCAAGCTTCAGGAACCATCATCATCATTACTTCTGGTAAAGACCTACCGGTCATCAATAACAATTCTACAACCAAATCCATTGATGCTGAATCTGACATGCCATCACTTATAATTGGGAAAATTCTTTTAATATCGTCTCCAAACAAATCACTTTTCATGATTTCTTCTCTGGCTTTCATTCTGTTTACGTTTCCTCGTAACGTATTAATCTCTCCGTTATGACACATGTATCTAAACGGTTGAGCTAGCCCCCAAGCGGGAAATGTATTGGTGGAAAAACGTTGATGTACCAAAGCCAACCTGGTAACCACATCTTTTTCTTTTAGATCTAAATAGTATGCTCCAATATCTTCAGGAATTAATAAACCTTTATATATTAAGGTTGTGGTAGAGAAACTAGGTAGGTAAAAGTAATTGTTTTGTGATAATTTTGATTTTGAAATGCTGTGTTCTGCAATTTTCCTAGCAGCAAAAAGCTTTGCATTGAATTGTAAATTTGTTAATTCTAGATCATTTTTATCAACAAAAAGTTGTTTGATTGTTGGTTCAGTTTCTGCTGCAATTTCTCCCATGTTTGTTGAATCAACAGGGACATCTCTCCATCCTATAATTCGCAAACCTTGTTTCTTTATTTCTTCTTCTAAGATTGTAGAGCAATACGTACTTTGATTTAAACTTTTTGGTAGAAACACCATTCCAACTCCGTATTCTTTTGGTTGTGGTATTATAAAATCACAAACACGTCTAAAGAAATCATGGGGAATGTCAATTAATATTCCAGCTCCATCACCAGTCCTTCCATCAGAACTAACAGCTCCACGATGTTCTAGCTTTACTAAAATTTCTAAGGCATTATGAATTATTGTATTCGATTTTTCGCCATTTAAATTACAGATAAATCCTGCTCCGCAATTGTCTCTTTCAAATTCTGGTAAGTATAATCCCTGTTGTTTCATGTGTCTTTTTTTATTGATTATTATAGGTCACATGCGACATCCATTAAGTCATTGTAGAATAAAATTATTTCAGCAACAATGGATGTTTCATAATGTTTAGTTTCTGAAACAAAATTAAGAATAACGTTGATTATAATTCAATAAAAGAACGATAACGTTGTAGTAAATTCATTAAAAAATTGTTTTTGATAAATAAAATGTAAATAATGTAATTTTGGTTTGTTTTTTTATTGAATATTCATTTTAGAGCATAAAAAATCACATAGTTTATAAACTATGTGATTCATTATACATTATAAAAATAATTTAATGTTCGTTTAATCGAAAGTCAGAATAGGCTTTCATTCCATGTTCATGATTGTCTAAGCCTTCTATTTCTTCTTTTTCAGAAACTCTGATACCTATTGTGATTTTTAAAACATAGATAATGGCTAATGAAGAAATAATGCAGAAAGCAGCATAAGCGCCCACTCCTTTGAGTTGACTTAAAAATTGGTTCCATCCTGATAAAGCTCCAAATAGACCAACTGCTAAAGAGCCCCAAATACCACAAACTAAATGTACTGCAATTGCTCCAACTGGGTCATCTAGCTTTATTTTATCAATCAAAGAAACTGTGAATACAATAATTGCACCACCAATGGCTCCAATAAGAATTGCGTCTGTAGGAGACATTTGATCGGCTCCGGCAGTAATACTAACCAAACCACCTAAAATTCCGTTTAAGAACATCGTTAAATCAAAATTCTTATACAAAGTTGTTGAAACTAAAAACGAAAGGATTCCTCCGGCTGCTGCCGCTAAGCAAGTAGTAACTAAAGTTAGTGAGGTCGCTCCAGGTTCGGCAGATAAAACAGATCCTCCGTTAAATCCAAACCACCCTAGCCAAAGGATTAATACCCCTGCGGTTGCTAGCGGAATATTATGACCTGGAATAGCTTGAGTTTTTCCGTTTTTGAATTTTCCAATTCTTGCACCTAATAACCAAACAGCTACCAATGCAGCCCAACCTCCAACTGAGTGTACTAGTGTAGATCCTGCAAAATCATAAAAAGGAGTTTCTAAAGTTTGTAAAAAACCACCTCCCCATTTCCAAGATCCGGCAATTGGGTAGATAAGTCCAACATAAATAATTGTGAAAATCATGAAGGGTACTAATTTCATTCGTTCTGCAACTGCTCCAGAAACAATGGTTGCTGCAGTTGCTGCAAACATTCCTTGAAATAAGAAATCTGTCCAATACGTATATCCATTATTGTATGCTAAGTCTAATAGTCCGGTATCTGTTAATGGTGCATCCAGACCAAATCCTGCGAATCCAAAAAAGCCTAAAGAATTTTCTGCAAATCCAGGGTACATTAAATTGAATCCGACGATATAGTAAAGTAATAATCCAACTGTGATGATAAAGATGTTTTTAAATAAAATATTGATGGTGTTTTTTTGTCTTGTTAAACCAATTTCTAAAAATGCAAACCCTAAGTGCATAAAAAAAACGAGTGCTGTACAGATCATCATCCATACATTGTTTATTGTAAGTAATTCCATTATTTTGTGTTGTTATATAGTTAGTTTAATGTGCTTCCGCCTTTTTCTCCAGTTCTAATTCTATAGCATTCTTTAATTTCAGAAACAAATATTTTACCGTCTCCAACCTCGCCAGTAGCTGCTGCCTTTATAATTGCTTGAATCGTGATTTCTTCAAAATTATCATTCACAACTATTGACAAATATCTACGTTGAATATCACTTGTGCTGTAGCTAACACCTCTATATACATGGCCTTTTTTTTCATTTCCTAAGCCGGTTACATCCCAATAGGAAAAGAAATTCACTCCAACTTCATGTAGCGCTTTTTTAACAGCACTGAATTTTGATTTTCTAATGATTGTTTCTACTTTTTTCATAATTAAAAGGTTGTTTTAATGAATAGTTTGATTTAGTTGTTTTAAAATGAATACACTGCTGCTACTGTTAATCCAGTAACATTTTCTTTGCCTCCGATAAGTAAAATATCATCTGAACTGTCATACCTTAATTCAGTAATTATTTTTAAGTTTTCAGAGATGTTTTTATTTCCTGTAAGAGTAACCGCAGAAATGCTGTTGTCTCCAGCTCCTGTTGTTGTTTTGAAATATTCAGGTCTTATTCCTATCGATAAAGTTTTTGATACTTCTTTTTGAAAATATAATGCTGCTCCGTTGTATCCTGCATCTGCATCATTTGAATTAGAATATGCAGCATTGATTCCTAGAAAAAGAGAGTCAGATATGTCAATTCCTCCAGTATAATCTATGTACAACACATCTTTAAAGCCAAAGCCATCTGAGCCATATGCTAGATTAAAATATTGATTTTTAAATCCAACTTGTGCTCCGAATTGAAAATTGTCAGTAGTGTTTGATCCTACTGTGATTCCATGTGGATTTGTAATTGCAAACATCAACGATAGATCTTCTGATGGTGCGTAATCTAATTTAACACCTGTGTGAGAAAATGGACCAGCATTAAATAAATATGACACTGAATAATTGAAGTTCCCGGTTGGAGAAATTACTTCGTAGCCATAAAAAGTGTTAAACTGTCCTAGTGTGAATTTGACAGTTTCAGAAGCTTGATAAAAGACATATAATTGATTGATTGCGCCAGAATAGGCATTTGCAGCATTTGCTCTAGGTCCAAAAGCTAAATCGGCTACAACACCGGTTTTTCCTTTTTTATATGATAAAATAGTGTTGGCCATACCTAAACCAAACCCGTTTGCTAAAACATCAGATAATATTCCTGTTGTCCCTATAGTAGAAGTTGTTAAGTTGGTTGTGTAATAAGCATCTACACTACCACTAAATTTGAAATTACTTTCTTCTTTTTTTTCTTGGCCAATTATTTGTAATGAGCTTAATAATAAAAGTGTAAAAATAGATTTGTTCATGATAATTGTTTTTTTAAGTTGTGGTTTAATTTGTTAATAATGAGCCAAATGTAGATTTAAAATTTGTTCTAAAAAAAGAGCTAATTTTACGAAAACGATGTAGAGAAAATGACCCCCTTAAAATTTATGGGGTAATATTAGCTATATGATAAAAATGATCTAATTAAGGTGTGATAATTTTGGGGTTTGTTATTATTTATATTCAAATTGTAAATTTGATAAAAGTGCGTTTTTTTGAAAAAAAAACTTTTTTATTGTATTTTTGCTTTTATGAAGTACCCTTTTAATTATATTGTAGAAATACAATATTTAGGATTTAGATTCCATGGATGGCAGAAGCAAAACAATGTAAAAACCCTTCATGAAATGATAGATAAAACCTTGTTTTATGTTTTTAACGGCGAGCGTTGTAAATCTCTCGGTGTTGGTAGAACGGATACAATGGTTTCTGCTAATAATTATTTTTTTCAATTATTCTTAGATAAAGAAATTGATGAAGAATGGTTTTTGTCTTTCTTTAATGAGAATTTACCTCCAGATATTAAGGCGTTAAGCATTAGAAGATCGCCTGTTGGATTTGATTTAATCAATTGCCCTAAAATTAAAGAATACCATTATTATTTTTCTTTTGGAAAAAAGAGTCATCCTTTTGCAGCGCCTTTTATGGTTAATATTGCAGAGGGGTTAGATATTGAAATGATGAAAAAAGGTGCAAGATTTTTTCAAGGAGAGCATTATTTTCATAAATACTGTACAAAGCCATCTGCTAATACAGTTTTTAAAAGAACAATTGATTCTTGCGAGATAGTTGAGAACACAGAGTTTACTGCTAGTTTTTTTCCAGAAAACAGCTATGTTTTAAAAGTGAGAGGGAAAGGTTTTTTACGGTATCAAATTCGATTGATGATGGGGACGCTTTTTGAGTTGGGGAAAGGAAACTTTGATTTGACCTTTATAGAGAATTCATTAAAAGAAGACAATGATCAAAGGTATATGAGGCATAATGCTTTTTCATCAGGACTGCAGTTGTATAATATTGAGTTGCATATTTAGTCTATAAAAAAAACTCACTGAAAAGTGAGCTTTTTTTTATATCTATTAAGTTAAAAGATTATCCTTTAATTAAAGTTCTTGAAATTACTATTTTCTGAATTTCCGAAGTTCCTTCGTAGATTTGAGTGATTTTTGCATCACGCATCAAACGCTCTACGTGGTATTCTTTTACAAAACCATTACCACCATGAATTTGAACTGCTTCAACAGTGTGTTCCATTGCTACTTTAGAGGCATATAATTTTGCCATTGCACTAGACATGTCGTAATTGTTTCCTTGATCTTTATCCCAGGCCGCTTTCATTACTAACATTCTTGCAGCTTCAATTTCTGTGTACATGTCTGCTAGTTTAAAAGCAATTGCTTGATGGTTGCAAATTTCTGTTCCAAATGCTTTACGCTCTTTAGAATATTTCAATGCCAATTCGTAAGCTCCAGCAGCAATTCCTAAGGCTTGAGCAGCGAT
>MAAC01009990.1_pt1 | contig 10196 bp, 4 predicted proteins | sample 1115981 | NCBI WGS metagenome assembly MAAC01 (sample SAMN04961126, study PRJNA320927) | seawater metagenome | isolation source: sample BD02T64 sea water enriched with oil for 64 days | place: USA:Gulf of Mexico | collected 2013-07-27 | reverse complement strand
CGCCAGTAGATAAAATGCCATTGGCAGAAATAATTCCTCATGCCAGCACGTCAGATAAAACCATTTCAACGACGGTTGCCTTTGCTAAAAAGCAAGGTAAAACACCTATTGTTGTTAAAGACAAAGCAGGTTTTTACGTTAATCGTATTTTAACGCCTTACATGAATGAAGCGGCTATTTTATTACTGGCAGGAGAGCCTATTGATAAAGTTGATAAAGCCTTAGTTAATTTTGGTTTCCCTGTTGGGCCTATACAATTGCTTGATGAAGTAGGTATTGATGTTGGTGCTAAAATAAGCCCCATACTACAAGCTAATTTAGGCGAACGTTTTGCTGCCCCTTCGGCCTTTTCTAAGTTACTTGATGATGGTCGTTTAGGTAAAAAAGCAGAAAAAGGTTTTTATCTGTATGGCAAGAATGTCAAAAAAGGCTTTATGCAAAAAGGGCAAAAGGGCAAGCAAGTTGATGAGAGTATTTATACCTTATTAAACTTGAAACCTGCAGGTAGTTTATCTGCTGATGAAATCGCTAAGCGTTGTACCTATATGATGCTTAATGAAGCAGCACGTTGTGTTGATGAAGGCATAGTGCGTAATGCTCGTGATGGTGATATTGGTGCAATTTTTGGTATCGGTTTCCCACCGTTTTTAGGCGGTCCGTTACGCTACATTGATAAAATTGGCGCGCAATCGTTAGTTGCACAATTATCACGATGGGCAGATCAACACGGTGAGCGTTATACACCTTGTGATGCTTTAGTGGCTATGGCTGAAAGTGGTGCTAAATACTATTAATCAAGCCTTAACATAACTTTATGCTAGCCACTTGCTGGCATCACGGCATTATTATAAAACGTCAACTTTTAGCAGTTGGCGTTTTTTTTTGCTCTAAGTTAAACGAAAATTAGTTTAGTAATATTGTTCTTATTGCTCATGGTAATGAGAGTGCCATTTATTTGACTGCAAAAACAAACCGAGCACTGGCGAAAGCATTCCGTGTTAGTGGCAAGTTCTTGCCTGCAAAAATTGAGTTAATATTAATAAGAATGATTGAATGATCACTTCGTTTTTATTATATTAGCGGCGATTTTTTAACTGTTATTATTTTTGGTAAGTTTTTAGCCTACTTTTTGGAAACTTATTTATGAGGAGAGCGCTTTGTTGCTGTTAATTCTATCTATAGGCTGCTGTAGCATGGTTTGTGGGTTTTTCTTTAATATTCAAGCGCTAGTGGCTGGTTTTGGTCGAAAACGTTGGACAGTAGCTGGCTTGCTCTTCGGTCCCTTGGTATGGCCAATGTTTATGATGAAAAAACGTATGCAGTTAAATCATCTTTTTGGATTTAATCAATTGATTTTTAAGGCCTAGAGCTGTTTGTTGTACAAAAAGGGTTATAAAAGGAGCTTCAGTGAGCTTAAATAGAACCGAGAAGCTGAATAAATAAAAATTTTCTAAGAGGGAATTAGATACTTCAGATAAAAAAGTCACCAACATCCATGTTAGTACGTCTTAAATAGACTTAACTTTTACGACCACCAAGAATTGGCAGAGGTTTCTTTAAATTCAATACGAGCAGCAATAGGGTTTGCTTTCGTTTTTTTAGTGTTATTAGCCGTAAATAATGCTTTCAATAGATTAATCATAGACAACCTTTTTTAACTGTTAACTTTAGGCTTAAAGTCTGAGTGAACCACGTTTATTCCCAACAGTTTGAACTTTCAACGTATTTTCATTATTTAATCGAAGTGAACCACGTTTATTCCCAACAGTTTGAACTTTCAACGTATTTTCATTGTTTAATCGAAGTGAACCACGTTTATTCCCAACAGTTTGAACTTTCAACGTATTTTCATTGTTTAACCGAAGTGAGCCGCGTTTGTTACTTGTTTCTTGAATATCAAAATCGTGAGTATCAGCAATAGGAGCAGGTGAAACTGACATTGCCATTGATAAAATAATTGAACTTAACATGCACTTTTCCTTAAAATATAATTGTTTATATGTATTGTTGATTTGTTTTACTTATTAGACTAATGCTTAAATTATGCCAAATTGAAAGTGTTTATGTGTAGAAGGGAGCAGAGCTTTGTTTTTAAAAGCCTACATACGAGCGAGCAATTATTTTTCGATAAAAGGGCGATAGTTGCCGTCGGGGGGTTTAGCTGGCGTTATATTTTTGACGCTGAATTATTAAATAAAAAGGGGAAACTTTTATTTTTGATTGAAGCTAGTGGATTGATGAGTTATTTGGTGAGATAACAAATACTGTTGAAATTGTTCTGTAGCCAATGGTTTACTGTATAAATAACCTTGTAACTGCTCACAACGCAAACCCGATAAAAAACTGAGCTGTTGATTGGTTTCAACGCCTTCAGCCACAACATCCATGCCTAGGTTGTGCGCAATGGTGACAATAGTAGCCACCATGTTTCTTCCTTGCTCAGATTCTTCAATATCATCAACAAAGGCTTTGTCTATTTTTAAGGTGTTAAGGGGGAATTTTTTTAAATAGGCTAAAGAAGAATAACCCGTGCCAAAGTCATCAAGGGATAAGTGAATACCCATAGCCCTAATTTGCAACATGGTATCAATAGCCTCTTGAGGTGAGTCCATTACCGTACCTTCGGTTATTTCAAGCTCTAGGTGTTTCGCAGGGAGTTGACTTTCTTTTAAAATGTCAGCAATTTGACCCACTAAGTTGGCTTGGGTAAATTGCACGGCGGATAAGTTAACCGCTACTCGGCCATCAAATAAGCCAGCATCAACCCATTTCTTGGTAGCAAAACAGGCTTTTCTTAAAACTATTTCACCTATGTCTATGATTTGTCCTGTTTCTTCTGACACCGGGATAAAGACAATGGGGCTAATGATACCTTTACTGGGGGTTTCAAACCTTACTAATGCTTCCATACCTGCCACTTTTCCGGTAGATATTTCAATTTTAGGTTGATAGAACACAGAAAAAGAGTCTTCTTTTAAACCATGACGTATCAAGTTTTCAATTTGTAAGCGTTTGACCGCTTGCTTGTTCATAGAGTCACTGAAAAATTGATATTTATTACCGCCACTGCCTTTAGCGTGATACATGGCGGTATCGGCATTTTTTAATAACTCGTGGCCTGAGTTGCCATCTTCAGGAAAAAGTACGATACCTATGCTGCTATAGAGTACTATTTCTTGATTTTTTAGTTTAAATGGCTGTGCAGTAGCCGTTAAAATATCTTTGGCTAATGAAGTGATGGTGTGAATATCATTAGTCCCCTCAATGATGATACTAAATTCATCGCCCCCTAAACGGTAAACACTATCTTGTTTTCTACTTAGTGCTAGCATGCGCTTAGCTATTTGACATAAAATACTGTCACCTACTTGGTGCCCCATAGAGTCATTAATCTTTTTAAAGTTATCTAAATCAAAAACTAATAAAGCATGATTAATTTTATTTTTAACTAGCCTTGCTTGATTTGCTTGAAAAAACGAGCGGTTCGGTAAACCCGTTAAGGTATCAGAACTGGCGAGTTTTCTTAGCTCGGCTTCTGTTTCTTTTCGTTTAGTGATATCAGAAAAAACCCCAACAAAGTGAGTGATATTACCACTTTCATCACGGATGATATCAATATTTAAATCGGTTAAATATTTACTGCCATTGGCACGTAAACTTTCAATTTCACCATGCCAACCGCCTTTGGTGAGTAAATGTTTTTTAATATTTTGACTGAAACTATTAGGGTATTGATTAAAGCTCATTGAGCGGCCAACCATTTTATTTTTGCTTTTACCCGTTATGCGCTGAAACGCTTTGTTAACATCAACAGTAATAAATTGGCGATCATAAATAACTACTGCATCGGAAATATTTTGAATACAACGAGCAAACAGTTTTAATCGCTCTTCAGCTTTTTTAATGTGACTGATATCTTTTAAGGTACCTGTCATACGCGTCGGTTTATTATTATCATCACGTTCAACAATTTTGCCGCGATCTAAAATCCAAATCCAACGGTTATTTTTATCTTTGACCCGATAAGTGCTTTCGAAATGTTCGTTATTGCCATTTAGATGATCGGCTAAGGCCTGTTTAACCCGCGCTAAATCTTGATGATGAATATTGGTTTTTGCATTGGCATTACGGGTACTGTCTTGAGGAAAGGCTAGGTTACTCCAAGTATTGGTGTGGTACACCTTGTCGGTTTTAATATTCCAGTCCCACATTTCATCGCCACTACCCCAAAGGGAAAGCTTTAAACGCTCTTCGCTTTCTTTGATTTGAGAGTTATATAATTGCTTATTACGATATTGCTGTATGACATAAACAAAAAATAGCATTGAGATTAGGGTATAGAAAAGCATGGCACTGGTGGATAACCACCAAGGAGGCAGTATGTGAACATTAAGTTGGCTAGTTTTTGAATTCTCAGGATCATTGACATCATAAGCTTCTACCTCAAAGACATAGTCGCCAGCGCCGAGGTTAGTATAGGTAGCGCGATTGTTATTACTGCCTGTGTCTGTGGCGGCATCAATCCAATTTTCCTCTAGGCCAATAAGGCGGTAACGATAGTGTATTTGTGCCGGTAATTTAGTATTTGGAGAAATAAACTCAAAACTGATAGGAGATTGTTTATAGGCTAATTTAAGTTGTGCTAATGAGTTTAATTGTTTTTTTAGGATGTAATTATTATCTTTGCTGTTATATATTGCCCCTTTTGGCTTGATTATTATTCTTTTGTTAGCGACATAAAGATTTGTAAAAATAGGGGCAACAATTTTTTGTTTGACCTTCAATAGTTCATCAGGGTTGAATTGATAAAAACCATTTGGACTGCCAAAAAATATTTTTCCATCGCTAGATTTAAAAGCTGAAAACTTGTTAAATTCAGGGGCAACAATAGAAAAATCCGAATCAAAGTGAATTATTTTTGATGCCTTAGGATATATTGCATTTACTCCTGTATTTGTTGCTACCCAAAGGTTTTCTTTATTATCTATTAATAACGAAGCTATAAAGTTATTTTTTAATCCATTACTTTCGTTAAGCGCTTGAATGTTCTGGTTGTCAATATTTACGAGCGTTAATCCTTGAGAATCAGAGCCTAGGAATATATTGTTATCATTTACTAAGAAATTGTTTATTGAGTTATTATTAATACTATTATCTAATTCAATAACAGTCATTGAAAAAATACTTTTCTTAATATCAAAAGTAAATATTTTATTATTTTTTGATAATAACAGAATCTTATCTTTGCTTATTTGAAGGTTAATAAATTTATTGTTATTTGTGGTTTTATAAACTTTAAATGTATTTTTATTTGTCAGGTACCTTGTTAAAAAAGCATCTTTATTAATGTACCAAAGGCTTTTTTTTGTAGCAAAAATAAAATTATCTATAGGATTTTTTGATTCTTTAAACCATTTCGTATGCTCAGATAGCTTGTTATTACTGGTGTTGTATTGATAAAGTTTACCACTTTCAGTTCTCAATAATAGAAGTTCATTATTTGCATAAATGACTTGCCATATATTTTCCTTTATATTTAAGTGGATTTTAGTTAATGCTTTTGCTGTGGACAGGCTAAATAAACCATTCTTCTCAGTAGAAAACCAAATCGTACCATCAGAGGTTTCAGTAAAAGATTCAACTCGATAACTTTGATCTCCATCACTAACTAAACCATGATAAAACAAGGCCGTCAGCGGTGAGTATTTATTGATACCACCACCATAGCTCGCCAACCACATATTACCGTTGTTATCTTGGTACATGTCCATCAACCAATTTTCACTGAGAGAGCTTTTGCTTTTATTGTTTTGATAAGCATGGATGCTATCATCAACTAGGTTGATAGTATTTAAGCCATTTTGAGTTGCTAACCAGACATGAGTATCATCGTACTGAGCAATAGAGCGAATATTGTTTGAAAGTAGTGATTGAGATGTGCTGCTGTGTTCTTGTTTTGCTGTTAAATGGGAAAGTAATTGGTAATCATCGTTAATAATAAATAAGCCGTTATTAGTCGCTAACCAATAGTGATTGTCAATAGTTTTAATATCAAATAACGCTTGGGCATCAACGGTCAAATCAAATTTATTATCTTCTTGTAACGAACCTATGTAAGCTAAATTTTTACTGATGAGGTGTATGCCATTGTCATAACTGCCTAACCAATAGTTTTGTTGCTTATCTTGAAAAATGGTTTTTATTTCTTGGAATTTGTTGTTATGACCACGTATATCAATACGTTTGAATTTTGCTTTTTTATTGATTTTTTCAAGGGATAAAGTGTGTAATCCGAGCGTTGTTGATACCCAAAGCAAGCCTTTTTGTTGCTTGTCCGCAACTAATTTACCGCTATCTTGATAAATATCCCAAATAACATTATCTCGAAGCGAGTTGTTATCGTTAGCAGTGTGGCTAAAAGTATCAAAATTATCCAGCTCAAGGTTATAGCGACTTAAGCCATTTTCTGTACCAACCCAAAGAGTGTTTTCATTATCGATGAATATTTTTCTAATAATGTTATCAGCAATTGAATGCTTATTGTTAGTATTATGGCGGTAGGTGACAAAATTATTACCGTCAAAGCGGTTTAAGCCATCTTCGGTAGCAAACCAAATGAAACCTTGGTGATCTTGAGTGATACCAAAAACATTCGAATTTGAAAGGCCATCTATTGCGGAGAGTTGGCTGAATTTTAATTGTTCATTTTCTGAATAAGTAATTTGCGGAGTATTATTTTCAGCTTGAGCTATACCAATAGACAATGACAATAAGGCGGTACAGCCGATAATAAGATATTTTAGCTTTAATAAAGCATAGCGATTAAAAAATAAGACTATGGATGATGGTACTGATAAAAGATAAGAAAACTTGAAAAAATTTAAAAGCACAGTTCAGCCTGAATAAAGGAAAAATTGATAATTATGATTAAAAAATGCCAGACCATTTAAAGTCATGCCTAGCCTTAAGTCAACTACTGTTCGTGGCTAGTTAATTTGATTAACTAGTTAAAACAACTTAGGCAATAGTTTATTATCGGCAGCATTAATATTTTCTTTTACTTTTTTCGATGAAATGATCGCAGTTGCTTATTATTTCTGCATTTGACGTTATTACTTCCAATTTAACTTTTGCACTTTCCTCTATAGGGGGGTCGATAGGAGTTGAAGTTAAAATAAGCCTGTCAGGATTGGTTGTGGCCATTAATTGCTCTTTAATGAAGGTTTTTACCTGCTCAAAAGTGAGTGACAAAATTGCCGTGAGTAATTGTTCTTTATGGGAAAACATAAGGTCTTTATTACATATAGCTGCCCAAAAACGTTGGCTTTTAATTCTCAAATTACTATCTTTTTCTTCAAGCTGTCCTGCTAATCCTTGGATGAGGTGACACCAATTTTCGTCGGTTATGTCATCTAACATAATTAAACTGTTGTTGATAAAGTTATCTATAGCGGTTGTTAAAGCGTTAGCGTCGGTATGCGGTGATTGAATATAAAAAGCGATACCGGGGTAGCGATTAATAGGAACATAGCCAACCCCAACAATGTAGCCGTATTGTTTTTCTGTACGCATTTCTTGAAAGAAGAAGGGCGATAAAAGGTGGCTGGTTACCATAGTTAAAGCGACTAAATGATTGTCTCGCGTTGGTAGCGGGCTGTAAACTACTGTGGCGTGATCATGCTCGGGAATTATCATGGGTAGCAAGAGTGTATTTTGATCTTTAAAATCAATCACAGGGCACTGCACGGCAAACTGTTTATGGTAGCTATTGCTAAAAACTTGTTTTATATTTTTTGCAATAGCTTGGGCGTGCTCAAGTAACCAGTTGCCATGAATAAGTGCTTCAAGGGTTATTTGCTTAAATAGCTGTTGGCAAAAAGCTTGGTACTGTGAAAAATTAATTTGGCTAAGCGCATTAGCAAGTGCCTCGGCATTGGGATTATTTGGCTGGGTAAAAGAGCTAAGCGTAGAAAATAATTGTGAAATTGACTTACTCTTGTCGGTATTTTGCCAGTGGTTAATTAATTGTTGTTTAAATAAGTCGAAGTCTTGTTCTGTGACGTCGTGGGTTTGTAAACGGTATAACAGCTTTTCTAAAAGTGTTGGTTGATTTTCGCTAATGCCTGAAACCTGTAAGGTAATACCACCTTGATGGGCGTAAAGGTGGTAATGAATGCAAGCAAGTTCAGCATCATAGTTTTCTTCAATAACGGTATTGGTGTATAAGTCTACAAATAATCGAGTCATGGCAATGTTCTCTATACTCAAAATAGAGTAGGGAGAGTCAATACCAAGATAGATATAACCTTTGGGTACTTTAAAGGTGGTGTCTTGTTTGTACCATATTGCTAGACCACTCGCTTCTTCAATTTTTATCGGTAATTCTTTCGGTTCAACATTCGCATAAATGTGCGGATTACCAATAATGTAAGGGTTTGCATCGGGTAGGTATAAATTATTTTCTGCTGCGCTTTTATTATTTGGGGCGGATAATTTACGCCAATGAGTTAATTTCTGTTTAGAAATGTTTTTAACGTGGTAGGGCACTTGGTACCAAGCGCTAGTTTGCGTGAATTGATTATTTTGACTGACATGGGTGATACGCAGGTTGTCGGCATCTAAATAAGCAAGCAAATGACCGATGTTGTTAGGATCCATCCCTGACATGATGTAATCACCAAAGATATAATCATCAACAGGATAATGTTGCATGTTAATAACTAATTGGCTGACATTATCTAAAGGTCGTGATTTTTCGTGATATATAAAAGATAACTCTGCAATAGCTTGTTTTTCTTTATAATAATGTTCGGATAATGCACTGGATTTTAATAAACCGATATATGAGAAAACCACCGCTATAATGTCATCTAAATGTTGTTCACCATACTCTGTTAGGCTAATGCTAATATTAAAATCTTTAAAATTTGAGCCATTAATACCTGAGCCTGCCGTTAAGCTCATTGCCCATTGCTCATGCTTTAATTTTGCTAAAATGCTACCAGCACCTTCATGACCAAGCAGGTACGCCAATATTGATTCAGGTTTATCTTGATAGTATTTATCAATACTTTCCATAGCAAAACTGATGATTAACTGACGATCGTTTTTCACGGGGCAAATATCTATGGCGATACCTTGATGCTCAGCAAGGTATAATGGCTCAGATACTTTCGCCAACGGAGTAGCCGTGGTTTTTATTGCTGTAAACATTTGCTCGGCTAATTGGCCTAATTCAGCTAAAGATTGAGGCCCTTCAATGGCCAGTGTCATGTAGCTGGCTTGATAATACTTATCGAAAAAAGCGTTGACCTCACTAACAATACTTCTTCCGTTTCTATCGGCAAGGGTATCGATATTTCCCACTGAAAATTGTGAAAAAGGATGGGCTTGATTGATGGTTTCTTTATGAACGTCGTATAAGCGGCGAATGTCATCTTTTAGCTTTAACTTAAATTCAGCATCAATATTCTTTCTTTCTTTAACAATAAATTCTTCACTAAGTAAAGGCGCGATAAAAAACTGACTAAAGCGATCAAGAGCGCTATTAAAATGTTGATGATGCACGTCAAAATAAAAACAAGTATGCTCTGTTGCTGTCCAAGCATTGTTACTACCGCCATGTTGACTAATAAATTTTTGGTATTCACTGCCATCGGGGTATTTTTCTGTCCCTAAAAATAACATGTGCTCAAGAAAATGTGCCAAACCTTGTCTATCTTTTGGATCATTAAAATGCCCTACATTAACCGCCAATGCTGCTGCTGACTTATCCGATTCTTCATTATGAATAAGTAATACCCGCAAACCATTACTCAAGGTTAGTGATTGGTATTGTTTTAAATCGTTTGGGCTTTGCTTCAACACATGGCAGTCCTGAGTGAAATGAATATTTATATTATTTTTAACAATAGGTTAACTTATCTAATTACTATATGGAATAACTAGACTTTCTTTATTCTTAACAGTTAATTTAAAAGGCTGGAAGATTCTATTACTATAGCCGCAAAAGATGATCTAGGTGTAAATTAATCTGTTTAATCTAATTGCTATTTATTAGGTGTGAGTATTTACGCATTTCTAAGAAAAACGAGTATTTAATGAAAATTTTTATTATGCGCCATGGTGAAGCAAGTAACCAATGCTTTACTTTAAACAGTAGTGATGCTTTAAGACCTTTGACTGAGTTAGGGGGG
>MAAC01017733.1_pt1 | contig 10207 bp, 7 predicted proteins | sample 1115981 | NCBI WGS metagenome assembly MAAC01 (sample SAMN04961126, study PRJNA320927) | seawater metagenome | isolation source: sample BD02T64 sea water enriched with oil for 64 days | place: USA:Gulf of Mexico | collected 2013-07-27 | reverse complement strand
CTAACGGCTAAAAAATATAGAGAAATGAAAAGAACTTACCAACCATCGAATCGTAAGAGAAAAAACAAACACGGATTTATGGATCGTATGTCTACCGCTAACGGTAGAAAAGTTTTGGCCAGAAGAAGAGCTAAAGGAAGAAAAAGAGTTAGTGTTTCTGACGAACCAAGACACAAGAGATAATTTGTGTTAGTGATAAGTAAATAAAAGGTCTTATCGGATATCAATCCGATTAAGACCTTTTTTTTGAAAAAAAACAAAAGATGCCAAAGGATACTACAATTAAATCTGTTCTAATCATCGGTAGTGGACCTATCGTGATTGGTCAAGCATGTGAATTTGATTATTCAGGATCACAAGCTTCGAGATCTTTAAGGGATGAAGGAATTGAGGTAACACTTATCAATTCCAACCCTGCTACCATCATGACTGACCCGATGACAGCAGACAACGTCTATTTGAAACCGCTAACCTTAGAATCCATTGAGGAGATTTTGGTTAAGCATCCAAATATAGATGCTGTATTACCTACTATGGGAGGTCAAACAGCGCTAAATCTATGTATTGAAGTAGACAAAGCTGGGATCTGGGAAAAGAACGATGTGCAAATTATTGGTGTAAATATTGATGCTATCAATATCACAGAGGATCGTGAGCAATTCCGTAAGCTTATGGAAAGAATCGACATCCCTGTAGCTCCAGCAAGAATCGCAACTTCATTCCTTGAAGGAAAGCGTGTAGCACAAGAATTAGGGTTCCCTCTAGTTATTCGTCCCTCATTTACGTTGGGTGGATCCGGTGCCTCTTTTGTATATACAAAGGAAGAGTTTGATGACAAACTTAAAAACGGTCTTCATGCCTCTCCTATTCACGAAGTACTAATAGATAAAGCTCTTTTCGGATGGAAAGAGTATGAATTAGAACTTCTAAGAGATAAGAACGATAACGTAATTATTATTTGTTCTATTGAAAATATGGATGCCATGGGTATCCATACTGGAGACTCTATTACGGTAGCTCCAGCTATGACCCTTTCTGACCCTACCTTCCAAAGGTTGAGAGATATGTCCATCAAAATGATGCGATCTATTGGAGACTTCGCAGGTGGCTGTAACGTTCAGTTTGCTGTAAGCCCTGACGAAAAGGAAGATATAGTAGCTATTGAGATTAACCCTAGAGTTTCTCGTTCATCAGCCTTGGCTTCTAAAGCAACTGGTTATCCAATTGCTAAAATAGCAGCTAAATTGGCCCTAGGATATAGCCTAGATGAATTGATGAACAACATTACTGGTACTACATCCGCCTTCTTTGAGCCTACCTTGGATTATGTTATCGTAAAGATCCCTAGATGGAACTTCGATAAGTTTGAAGGAAGTGATAAAGTACTAGGACTTCAGATGAAATCTGTTGGTGAAGTAATGGGTATCGGTCGTTCATTCCAAGAAGCACTTCAAAAAGCATGTCAATCTCTTGAAGTAAAGAGAAATGGTTTAGGTGCTGATGGAAAATACTGGACTGACCAAGATAAAATTTTGGATGCACTAGAACACGCAAGTTGGGATAGAGTATTTAGAATTTATGATGCCATTCGCATCGGAATTCCATTGAGAAAAATCTTCGAATTGACGAAAATCGATTACTGGTATTTACGTCAAATGGAAGAATTGGTTGCCCTTGAATTAGAAATTGAAAATTATTCTATTCAAACAATAACTGAAGAGTTATTGATGGAAGCCAAAATGAAAGGATATGCCGATCGTCAAATCGCTCACTTATTGAATTGTCTGGAAAGCGAGGTTTACCAACTTCGTGAAAATATGGGTATCCAAAGAGTATTTAAACTTGTCGATACATGTGCTGCAGAATTTAAAGCAACAACTCCATATTACTACTCAACTTTCGAAAATAAGAAGCAATTAGCTGGTCAAGAAGCTAAAGCGGAAAATGAAAGTGTAGTTTCCGATAAAAAGAAAATTATAGTTCTTGGTTCTGGACCAAATAGAATTGGGCAAGGAATTGAGTTCGATTACTGTTGTGTTCACGGTGTACTAGCAGCAAAAGAATGCGGTTACGAAACCATCATGATCAATTGTAATCCTGAAACTGTTTCTACAGATTACAATACAGCAGATAAATTATACTTTGAACCTGTTTTCTGGGAGCATATCTTTGACATCATTAAGCATGAAAAACCAGAAGGTGTAATTGTACAGCTAGGTGGTCAAACCGCCCTTAAATTAGCTGAAAAATTAGAACGTTACGGTATCAAAATCATTGGTACATCATTTGATGCACTTGATTTAGCTGAAGATAGAGGTAGATTCTCTGACTTACTAAAGGCAAACAAAATTCCATTCCCAGAATACGGTGTTATCGAATCAGCAGATGACGCACTGGAACTATCTAAAGTATTAGACTTCCCTATTCTAGTAAGACCATCTTATGTATTGGGTGGACAAGGAATGAAAATTGTTATCAACGAGGAAGAATTAGAACACCACGTAGTTAACCTTTTGAAATCTATGCCTGGTAACCGTGTTCTTTTAGATCACTATCTGGAGAATGCTATTGAAGCTGAAGCAGATGCTATTTGTGATGGTGAGAATGTATATATCTTAGGTATTATGGAACATGTTGAACCTTGTGGTATCCACTCTGGTGATTCAAACGGTGTTCTACCCCCATTCAACTTGGGTGACTTGGTAATGGATCAGATCAGAAACCACACAGTGAAAATTGCGAAAGCACTGAATACTGTAGGATTGATTAATATTCAGTTTGCTATCAAAAATGATGTAGTATATATCATTGAGGCAAACCCAAGAGCATCACGTACTGTACCATTTATTGCAAAAGCTTATCAAGAGCCTTATGTAAAATACGCTACACAGGTGATGTTGGGAGAGAAGAAAGTTACTGACTTCAACTTCAACCCTAAGAAAAATGGATATGCAATCAAAGTTCCTGTTTTCTCATTCGACAAATTCCCGAATGTAAATAAAGAATTAGGACCTGAAATGAAGTCTACAGGTGAGAAGATTTACTTTATTGATAACCTTCAAGACCCATTCTTCAAAAAGATCTATTCTGAAAGAAGTATGTTCTTGAGCCGTTAATAAGGTTTCAAACAATATAAAAAGCCATCTCGGATATCCGAGATGGCTTTTTTTTTTAATATTCAGTTCGATAACTAATCCTGCAACATTGAAATCAGCTTATTCACCGTCTTCCAATTCCTGGTAGTAGCATGTACCTTTAGTTTTTTCTCAAAAAGGTTATTGCTTAATTTTGATTTTGCAGCTCCATTTGGAACATACATCCAAAGCGTAGTTCCTGCCAAAGAAAATACATCCGGACTATGGTCTATTTTCAATAATTCAATTCTATCTTCCTTTTCTGGTAACTTAGACAAAAAGGTATAAGATAATTTGTCCAGTTCTTCCTCCTTAAAGGGATTACTTTCTAAAGAAAGAATCAAATCATCTAATTGCAAAATCACTACAGGGACTTCAAAACCGAATTCTTTTAAAATCATCACACTAATCTGCTTAGATAGTACCGATCTATCCCTCTCATCTGATTTAAAAACGATATTTCCACTCTGAATATAGCTTTGAACATCTGTTAGTCCCATTTCAGATAAATAAGCTCTTAAATCGGCCATTTTTATCTTTCTATGCCCTCCAACATTAATCCCCCGTAATAAGGCTGTATATGATTCCATTCTCTCAAATAAGGTTTAAAACCTAAAGGTAGATAATCCTAGCATTAAATAGAACAAGTCATTAACAATCCTCCCTCTTTGACTTAAGAGAATAATACTAACCCAACCAACTAAAAACCAATTACTTAAACTGAATAATAGACTAAAAATTACTAACTTACAATACCTATATTTAAATCAATAATTTAAAACTTTACAATTATGTCTTATACAGGAAAAATACAATTAACCCTGATTGTAACTGCTGGGCCAGATCAAGTAGCTGAGGGGGATAGAATTTTCAAATCACACCTTCCATGGATGAAAGCCACCCATCCAAAAGATGGGGATAAAGCCTTATTGAATTACAACGTTTCGAAAGCAGCAGAAATGAACAACCCGATGGATCCAAATTCGGGAACAACAGGAAATACTCAATTTATTCTTTCTGAAGTGTATGCAAGCCCTGCTGGTGTAAGCAACCATTTTGATCTAGCTGAAAATACCTGGGATGACTTCCCTGCATTTATGGCTTGGTTAGGAAATTGTAAATCAACATTGGTTCCTGTTGCAGAAATAGGAAATTCTCTTTGGTAATGGTTAAAAGTCTTGAAATGTTTTGCCATTACAAATTTGGGGCAAGTTCTTCATCGTCTTGTCCCATTTTTATTGCAAGAACAATTCCAAAGCTAATTATAAAAGAATTTTACATAAATGACTAACTTTGAGCCTGAAATTTGACCAATTAGTATTCTATGCTGTTTAGTTCAGGACTTTTTCTGTTCCTATTTTTACCGATATCCCTTTTGCTATTTTACATTAGCCCAAAAAGGCTAAAAAATAGCACCTTATTACTGAGCAGTTTATTTTTTTACGCTTGGGGAGGAGTTCATTATACCTTCATTTTAATAGGCTCCATCATTCTCAATTATATTTTGGGAAGACTTATTCATTCAACAAAAGGAACTTCTCAACAATGGGTATTGGGCATTGGAATTGGACTGAACCTATCTTCATTAATTGTATATAAATACGCCGGTTTTTTCATTCATAATTTCAATAGGGTATTATGGAAATTTAATTGGCCCACCATTGAGGATCCAGGATTCTTATTGCCTGTAGGTATTTCCTTCTTCACCTTTCAATCTATCTCCTACCTAGTGGATATTTACAGAAAGGAAGCTGAAGTCCAAAAGAACATTATTGACCTTGGCTTGTATATCGCTTTATTCCCACAATTGATTGCAGGTCCTATAGTTCGCTATCACGATATTGCCAAACAACTTATTTCGAGAACATTCACATTGAATGGTTTTGGTTTAGGAGTTGAACGCTTTATTATTGGCTTGGCAAAAAAAGTACTTTTGGCTAATAGCTTTGCCCTTATTGCTGACAATATTTTTGCATTGGATAGTGCTGAAATGAGCACACCAACTGCCTGGATCGGAATTATTTGCTATAGCCTTCAAATCTATTATGACTTTTCTGGATATTCTGATATGGCGATTGGTTTAGGTAAAATGTTTGGATTCGACTTCTTAGAAAATTTCAATTTTCCCTATATAGCAAGATCAATCCAAGACTTTTGGAGGAGATGGCACATCTCTCTTTCCAATTGGTTTAGAGATTATCTGTATATCCCATTGGGAGGAAATAGAGTTTCCAATAATCGACTTTACCTCAACCTATTTATTGTCTTTTTCCTTACTGGCTTCTGGCATGGTGCTAGCTGGAGTTTTATATTCTGGGGATTATTACATGGATTCTTTATCGTTATAGAGCGAATCGGTTTTCAAAAAATATTACAAAAAACTTGGACTCCACTGCAGCACATTTATACCTTATTGGTCGTTCTTTTTGCCTGGGTATTTTTTAGAGCAGACAATCTAGCTCATGGCTTGAATTATTCCAAACATTTACTAGGATTAGAAGAAACAACAGGAATTCAAAAAAACTGGCAGTGGTATGCTGACAATCATTTCTATTTCATACTAACCATTGCCTTGCTAAGTGCTGGTGGTTTTTGGCCTTGGATCATATCCAAAATTCAAAAATCCCTACCACAAACAGGTAAGATCGACCAGATTCAACAGACCACTGCAGCAATTGGTCTATTCGCTATTTTTGGACTATCTATTACCTATCTAGTTTCAGGTACTTATAATCCATTTATCTATTTTAGATTTTAATATGAAGCAAACAAAAACATATACCACCGTATTAAGTATTTGCTTCTTAATGACAATACTTATAGTTCCGGTTTTATTCTTCTCTTTTGATAAGGCTGAGAAAGATCTGGTTGAAAATAGAATGTTAAAAAAAGAACCTGTTTTCAACCCTCAATTATTAGATCCATTTCCGTCCGCTTATGAAGAATTTTTTAATGACCATTTCCCCTACAGGAGAGCCATTATCAACCAGAATAGTTATTTCAACTATCTCTGCTTTGATCATATCACCGCAACAGATGAAGTCATCATTGGAAAGGATGGATGGTTTTTTAAAATTGAAAAACATCTAGATTTTTACACGGGAAAGGATCAATTAACGGAAGAAGAACTTCATAAAATCTCAAAGGAATTAGAAAGAAGAAGGAGGTACCTCCAAGAAAAGGGAATCGAAATGTATTTTGTTTTAGTTCCATTGAAACACAGCATCTACCCAGAGTATTTACCTTCGGAAAAACTAACATTCTACGCAAAAAACACCATGGCTGATGGCTTGAGGAATAAATTAAAACTCAACTCTCAACTTAATTTTATAGACCTCAAAGACAGCTTACTTCCCTACAAGACTGAAGGGCTACTCTATCAGAAAACAGACAATCACTGGAATGAATTAGGAGCTTATTATGGAGCTAAAATTGTCCAAGGAGCCATTCAAAATGACTTCCCAGCCATTACGTTTCCAGACCGATCTAATTACGAAGCAAGGGTAGTTGAACAAACTGGTGGAAACATTGCCAATATGATGTGTTTGGCTGATGAATTGGAGGAGGACTATATAAGAATGGTGAAAAATTTCGATAGCCAAGCCAAAGATGGTATAAAAAGAAATTACCCTATTATCCCTGGGTTCGGACTACCGGAAAGTTATGAAATTGTTCGAACCAATTCTGAGGCTAATCCTTTAAAAGCATTATTTATTCGTGATTCGTTTGCCAAATACCAGATTAAGTTTTGGGAAGATTGTTTCAGTGAATCCGTGTTTATCTGGGATGCTTGGCAATATGGATTCAACAAAGAAATCATAGAAGAGGAAAACCCAGACATTGTGATTTATCAAATGTTGGAATCATTATTACCTGATCTTTTGGAAACCATTGAAAAAGAGGAACAAATCAAGAAAGTAAAAGAGAATTAGAAAGGTTTTATTGAAATGAAGCAACCTTTTTAAATAATAGGAGCTAATTTGATAGGTACATCATCTTGAAATAATTCAAGTATTAATCTGAAATCGTATAGGTCATAATAATCGTTGAATTAGCATCGTCAACATTAAGATCACTAAAATCACCTGTAAAGGTCAGATGATACGTCAATTTATGACCATTGGAATTTCCAGACCCCGTAAAAGAGGTTCCGATATTGGTAATAATATCTGCAGGAGAAGAAGATGGTACAACTAAAGGTGTTGCAGAACCTACATTCCCCCCCCCAGTACCAACATGTGCAGAAGCACAAACACTTAAGGTTAAGCCAGAAATAGATGGAACTGAACTAGATTCTACAGATATGGATTTTTGATTTTGTGGACCTTGAGCTATGCAAGAATAGTTGATCCAAATATCACAATTCTTTTGATCAATGATAAATTCATCACCTGCACTATTTATACTATCGGCATTAAGATTAAATGCGACACCCAATCCCGAAACACTTTCCAAACTCACTGAATTCATCTGGGGTAGTAGAATAGCGATTCCTGTCCCGTTTTGAACACCATCAGGACCAGCAGGGCCAGGATTAAAATCCTCCCCACAGTCCTCACAATTACTTTGAGCTAATAAGTTCCCAAAAGACAAAAGTGAAATAAAAATAGTATAGAAAACTATTCTATTCATAATAGTAAATGATAATATTTAAAGCCCAGATTTTACACTTACAATACATAAGCACTTGGCATTTTTTTTTGAAATAAAATTATTGTACTTAATCCGTAATGGTATAAGTCATTGATATGGTAGAAGTAGCGTCGTTGGAATTCAAATCTTCAAAATTTCCATTGAAATCTAAATAATAGGTCAGATTGTGACCATTTGTATTTCCATCTCCAGTATATGCACTTCCTATCCCCGTAATTATATTAGTTGGAGTTGTCGATGGCACAACAACACTGGTTGGGGTACCAAAATCTCCACCACCAGATCCAGTATGCGGAGATGCGACAACCGAAATAACTAAACCTACTACTCCAGGAACCTCTCCCGTTATAGTAATGTTTTTTTCATTGGAGGGTCCAATAACTAATGAAGTATAGTTTATCCAAAGGTCACTATTCTCCTCATCAATAATAAATTGATCTCCTGCTTCAACACCACTTGCATCTAAAGCAAAGGAAATATTTGGAGCATCTGTCGATTCAATATCTAAAATTGCAATTTCAGGAACATTTATAGCAACATTGTGCTGTCCGGAAACTACATCTTGAGCAATTACCGAATAAGCAGATAGCCCGAATACAAGGGCAAGTGGCAAAAGATTATATTTCATAATAATAAGTTTATTTAATCAAATTTTGATTACGATATATTTTACTTAAGTTCAATAAGTTACGCAATTAATTTAAATAAAAGAATATAACTATAAATAAAACCATAAAAAACGGATTAAACCAGTATAACAAAGGCTTTTTTTATGAAAAAAAACATCGTATCGAGATAGAGGCTTTAGTAAAAGTCATAATTCCGATTTCATTCTTCTCTTTTGCTGAGTGAAAAATTTAAAAGATTAACCAGTCCAAATATCTTTATCCAGACTTCTATATTGAATAGCCTCTGCAATATGTCCAGATTCTAAAGCATCTTTCCCTTCTAAATCTGCAATTGTTCTAGCCATTTTTAGAATTCTTGTATAAGCTCTTGCTGACAAATTCAATTTATTCATGGCCAATTTCAATAACTCTTTAGCATCTTCGGGTACTTCACAATATTCATGAATCTGTTTGCTATTCATCTGTGCATTGCAGAATAACTTGTCTATCCCATCGAATCTAGCTAACTGTTTATCTCTGGCCTCTATCACTCGTTTTCGAATATCAATACTCGATTCAGATTTCAATTTAGAAGCCAAAGATCCATAATCCACAGGTGTCACTTCAATATGCAAATCTATTCGATCCAAAAGTGGTCCTGAGATCTTCCCCAAATACCCTTGAACCATCCCAAAACTACATTGACAATCTTTCGTAGGGTGATTATAGAAGCCACAAGGACATGGATTCATAGAGGCGACCAAGGTGAAACTTGAAGGATATTCCACAGATAACTTTGCTCTTGCTAAGGCCACTACTCTATCTTCCATAGGTTGTCTCATGACTTCCAATACAGATTTTCTAAACTCAGTCAATTCATCTAAAAACAAGACCCCATTATGTGCCAATGAAATTTCACCTGGCTGAGGATAAGTTCCCCCTCCTACTAAGGCAACATCAGAAATAGTATGGTGTGGAGATCTAAAGGGACGTTGTGCCACCAAGCCTTTCTTCTTGATGGAATTCCCAACCACCGAATGAATCTTGGTAGTCTCTAAAGACTCTTCTAAAGTCATTGGAGGCAATATGGTAGGGAAGCATCTTGCCAACATAGTTTTACCCGCTCCAGGAGGCCCTATGAGCAATACATTATGCCCTCCAGCTGCAGCAATCTCTAAAGCACGTTTTATATTCATCTGCCCCTTGACATCTTCAAAGCCTACCAGATAAGATCTATCCTCTGCATTACTCAACTCCTGCCAGTCTGATTGATATTGCTTGAGGCTTTCAGGTTTACCCGCAAAGAATCGAATGATGTCCATAAGGTCCTTGGCTCCATATACTGCTACACCTTCTACAAAAGAAGCCTCCATGGCATTTTCTTCTGGTAAGATAATTCCCTTCAAGCCTTTTTGCTTTGCCATCAAAGCCATCGGTAAAGCTCCTTTTATCTTTTGTAAGGAGCCATCTAAGGACAGCTCACCCATGATAATATAATCTTCTACCCCAATTAGATTTACTTGCCTTGAGGACATCAATATCCCTATAGCCAAGACAGCATCATAAGCAGCCCCCTCCTTCCGAATATCGGCAGGAGCCATATTCACTATAATCTTCCATCCGGGCCATCGATAGCCCAAATTCTTGAAAGCCGCTTCTATTCGCTGTTGACTTTCCTTCACAGCATTATCTGGCAATCCTACTAAAAAAAACTTGGAACCTTTATCTGAATTTACTTCTACTTTCACTGGAAAGGCTTCAATACCGATCAGTGCACATCCATTTATTTTAACTAACATAAATATTCTATTA
>MAAC01013670.1_pt1 | contig 10208 bp, 7 predicted proteins | sample 1115981 | NCBI WGS metagenome assembly MAAC01 (sample SAMN04961126, study PRJNA320927) | seawater metagenome | isolation source: sample BD02T64 sea water enriched with oil for 64 days | place: USA:Gulf of Mexico | collected 2013-07-27 | reverse complement strand
TAAATATCCTATGAAGTTAGTCTTGGTATTTTCAAAGATTTTTTCAAGCTGGTTTCTATATGGTCCGTCACCTACAAGTGCTAGGCAAGCATTAGGGATACTTTCTAAGACTGGTTTAATTCTCTCAATTTGTTTTTCTGCTGATAATCTTCCTACATAAATCAATAAGTAATCAGCTTCGTTATATTCCCCAAATAATTTTTTTCTCATTTTCTCATTTCTCAAATCTGGTCTGAAACTGAAAGTATCTACTCCCCTTTGCCATAGAGCAGTCCTTTGAATACCTTTATCTTTTAACTCATTTACCATAGCGGTGGAAGTACATAAATTTAACAAGGCTTGATTATGAGCTGCTTTAAGTAATTCCCACAAAAGTGGCTCTAACATACCCATACCGTAATGTTCCAGATATTTCGGAAGATGAGTATGGTAGCTAGCAATTAAAGGAATATTATTAGTTTTCGCTAACCATATGCCACCTAAGCCAAGTACAGCTGGATTAACAACATGTATCAAATCTGGGTTAAATTTTTCTAACTTATCTGAGACTGCAGGACCCGGTAAACCAAGCTTCAACTCTGGGTATAAGGGTAATGGCATTGCAGCAACTCCAACTACAGTTGCACCCATATATGATTCTGGACACCCTTCTGGACAAAAAATTATAACTTCATCACCATTTTTTATTAAAAATTCAATCGTTTTAGTCAGTCTTGTGACTATGCCATCAACTTTAGGTAAAAAAGTTTCAGTAAACAATGCAATTTTCACTTTCTTAAGGTAACTATTTTAGAAATTTTAATTTGTCTTTATTGCCTCAGCTTGTTTTTTAGTCCAGGATGAAACACAAGGTATGCGCTTAAGATCACATCTATTGGAGTATTTTTTGGCAACTTCAACAACTTCTTCTAATAAGCCATTATCAAGAGTCGTTGGGTTTAAACCTAATTCTATAAAACATTTATTATCAACAATTAGATCATTTTCTACTGCTTCATTCCTTGGATTTGGTAAATAATTGATATCAGCTCCAGTTAGAGAAGCAACTTTTTTAGCTAGTTCTCCAACTTGATGACTCTCAGTCATTTGATTAAAGATTTTGACTCTTTCTCCAGATTTTGGAGGATTTTCAAGAGCAAGTTGTACGCATTTTACAGAGTCTTTTATATGTATAAATGCTCTTGTTTGCCCTCCTGTCCCATGAACACTTAATGGATATCCAATTGCAGCTTGCATTAGAAATCTGTTTAAAACAGTTCCATAATCTCCGTCATAGTCAAATCGGTTTGTCAATCTAGGATCTTTTAAAGTTGCTTCTGTATTTGTTCCCCAAACAATGCCTTGATGTAGATCAGTGATCCTTACAAGATCATTTTTGTTGTAGTAAAGAAATAATAATTGATCTAAAGTTTTAGTCATATGGTAAACACTACCTGGACTTGCAGGGTGTAATATTTCTTCTTCAAATCGGCTTCCATCTGGTTGTGGAACTTCAACTTTTAGATAACCTTCTGGAATTGTTGCACCTCTATGTGATCCATATCCGTAGACTCCCATTGTTCCTAAATGAACAACATGAATATCTAAATTACTCTCTACTATCGCAGCAAGTAGGTTGTGGGTGCCATTAACATTATTATCTACTGTATATCTTTTGGTAAAACTCGATTTCATCGAGTATGGTGCTGCTCTTTGTTCTGCAAAATGGATCACGGAATCTGGTTTTTCATCAATGAGCAAATTGAGTAATTTTTGATATTGCTTAGAGATATCCATGTTAAGAAATCTCATAGGCTTGCCTCCAGTCTCTTCCCATGCAGAAAGTCGTTCTGTTATAGAAGAAATTGGAGTTAAAGATTCTACCTCTAGATCAATATCAATTTTTCTACGACTTAAATTGTCGACAATAATTACATCATGATTTTGCTCTGCTAAATTCACCGCACAAGGCCAACCGCAAAAACCATCTCCACCTAGAACAATAACTTTCACTCAGAACTCCAGAATTAAAAGATTCATAATATATTTATTAAATTACTACAGCGTGCTTCCACTTTGCGAAAAAACATTGTAAATAGTTTCAAATCTTCTTTCTTAATACTATAAATAAAAGCAAATAATAAATTTTTACTTTCTTTTTAAACTTTTCTCAATTTAGAGAATTAGATCGATATATTTTTTTCCGGCGAACTTGCTACTGCAAAGTCTTGTTTTTTAATTCTTCCTGCCAGAAAAGCTTGCCTGCCAGCTTTAACACTATATTTTATCGCTTGAGCCATTAGAGGAGGATTTGCAGCTTGTGCTATTGCACTATTGATTAAGACACCATCAGCTCCAATTTCCATAGCTTGAGAAGCTTCACTAGGTACTCCAATTCCTGCGTCTATTATTACTGGCACTTTTGCATTCTCAATAATTATCTTTATATTTGATAAATTTAACAAACCTTGCCCGGAGCCTATGGGTGAGCCCAATGGCATTACAGTTGCACAACCTATTTCTTCTAGTCTTTTTGCAAGAATAGGATCTGCATTGATATAAGGTAGTACAGCGAACCCCTTTTTTATTAAAATTTCGGCTGCTTTAAGAGTTTCTATTGGATCTGGTAGCAAATACTTTTTGTCAGGAATAACTTCTAACTTCACAAAATTATTTTCTTCTTGACCAGATAATTTTGCAAGTTCTCTACCTAAAATTGCTATTCTGACTGCCTCATCGGAATTAACACAACCAGCTGTATTAGGAAGCATCCAGTATTTTTCCCAGTTGATCTTTTCGAGTAAATTTTCTCCGGTCTGATCATTTTTAATTCTTCTAACAGCGACGGTTATAATTTCCGTTTCAGAATTTGACAAACTTTCCACCATATCTTGAGTAGATTTGTATTTGCCAGTACCCACCATTAATCTACTGGAAAATTGTTTTCCACCAATTAGTAAAGAAGAATAATTTTCCATATTTAGAATCCCTTATCTTTAATACCTTTATAAGGTTTATAATTGTTTCTTTTTTCTAACTCCTTACTTTTTTTAATTGCTGTTTTGTTTTTTGGATCTATCACTAAAACCTTTTGATAAGTTTCATATGCCACGTCGTACTCAAGTAAACGCTGTTGTGCTGATGCGAGGTTATTTAGGGCTATAGGATATTCTGGAAGTGATTTTATTGCAGAGTTATAGTGTTTAATTGCTTTCTTAAATTCATTTTGAGCAGCATAAGAAAATCCTAAAGCATTATTTATTATCGCTTTGGCTTCATCAGGTTCATTTTCATAATTTTCAATTGCTTTTAAAAAAGTTTTTGTAGCTTCAGAATATAATCTTTTTTTTATCTGAATAGACCCAAATTCATATAGTTCTGTAGCTTGAGTGAGGGAGTCTAAACCTTTCTGCTCGAATTTTACTAAATTTAATTCTTCACTTCTTGTTTTTAGAAATTGTCTGAATACAAAAATAGAAATTATTATTAATACAACAAAAAGAATTATTAAATAAGATTGAAAGGAAGATATTTCCATTATTTATAATTACTTTTCTAGATTATATTCTTTTTTCTACTTACTAACGGAAGAAACAATTTTTTCAAAACACTTAGGATCGTTTAAGGCTAATTGAGCAAGCATTTTTCTATTAATAATAATTTCTGAATTTTTCGTGCCATTTATCAACTTGCTATAGTTTGTGCCATTTATCCTGGCAGATGCGTTAATTCTAGAAATCCAAAGTCTTCTAAAATCTCTTTTTCTTCTTCTTCTATCCCTATAAGCATTACAAAGAGCTTTCATCACTCTTTGGTTTGCGGTTCTGAAAAGATTTTTGTTGCCGCCTCTAAAACCTTTTGCAAGATTTAAGATTTTGTTTCTTCTTTTTCTGGCTATGTTGCCTCTTTTTACCCGTGCCATGAATATCTAATAAAAATTGGTTAAAGATTTATGCGTATGGAATCATTAATTTTACATTATCAGCATCTCTTTCATCAACTACGGCTTTTGTTGATAGATGTCTTTTTAATTTTGAGCTTTTATGATCAAGTAAATGATTATGGAAAGCTCTTCTTCTCATAAATTTACCCGTCGCAGTAGCTTTAAATCTTTTGGCAGCTGATTTACGAGTTTTTAGTTTAGACATTTAAGTCAAATGTGTTTAATTAGGATAATCTAAACCTTTATACGCATTGGTGCAAATTAAAGTTTTTAATTGATAAGGAAAGTTCTAATTTATGAAACTTAAATTTGCCTTTTTAAACATATTTTTAGGCTGTATTTCTCTTTTAATAATAAACACTAAATTTATTTCAAATGCAAAAGGAGAAGAATTGCTAAAGGTTGAACTCCATAATGAAATTAAAAAAGGAAAATTTTTAATTGGTTTAAAGCAATATTTAGGCGGGGAGAATGATAGTTTTTCGGAGAAAAAGAATATAAACTTTAAAACTAATAAAGGTTTTTTAAACTTGATATCGTCCAACGGTATTAAACATAAATCAAAACAGATAAATATTACCTGGGCGGATATTCCCGTCAAAAATCCAAAAACAATTGAAAGAATTGTTTTTGGTCCTTTTGCTAGCTATGAATCTGCAAAAAAACAATCAGAGAAACTAAGAGATAAAGGATTTGAGACGACTGTTGCCTACCCTAAAAATTGGGAAGTATGGATTCCATTTCAAGATGATCTGCCAGAGTTTGAATTAAAAAATAAGATGAATAAAACAATAACAGAAATTGAACAATTTTGGAATACTGAATTAGAACCAGGATACCCATTTTCATCGTATTTTGTAAATCAGAAATTTGCCAAAACGTATGAAAAATATGCGCAGCAGCAAACCCTATTTACATGGCTAACCTCTATTGTTATATTGATTGCATTATTGGGTTTATTTGCTTTGTCAAGTTTAACAATACAGCAGCGTTTAAAAGAAGTTGCTATCAGAAAGGCACTAGGATCATCCGTAAAAGAAATTATGTTCCAGCTACTAAAAGATTTTTTAAAAATCGTGGTGATTTCTTCCCTAATTTTATTTCCAATTGCCCATTACTTTATGCAAAATTGGCTAGAAAACTTTGTGTATAGAATAGAAATTCCAATGCTACCTTTTTTGGTAACTCCTATAATTTTAATGCTCCTTGTTTTTGTAGTGGTAGGACTCAAAGCTTATAATGCGACGAAAGTTGATTTAATTAAATATTTGAAATATGAATAAGCTAGAATAGTATTTGATTCATAAAAAAAACAGCTTTTGATTTAATTCAAAAGCTGTTTTAATAGTATAGGGTACATGGTTTATTTTTTTGTTGTAACCTCATTTCTGTTAGGCCTTTTTTCTCTAAATGTACCAGCAAAAAGAAGTCCGCCAATTATGCCCATCAGAATAAAAGCAACTTGTTCAAATAAATTTCCAGAACCTGTGGTAGTAGATGGATTAAAAAAGGAGCTGCTCAAGCCCATAAAAGATTTACTTCCAGGTACTAGCATTACAATACCTTGAATTAAATAAACTGTTTTTGGCGTTTTGGAAATAAGTCCAAAAATACGGCTCATTCCAACAACAACCAACGTTCCAATAAATGTGCTTACCAATATCCCATAGCCCGAGAATAATACGGTCATAAAAAATGCGATTACACCTGTTAATACACCAAAAATAATGTCTTTTTTCCGTACCTGAAATATTGGTAACAGCGTAATAGATAATATAGGAATCGCGAAATAGATGGTCCATTTTGGCATTTCTGATACATGATGCGTTACATCAATATCAACTATAGACGTCATCAATGCCAAACCTAGTAATACCCCAAAAAACTGTTTAAAGAGTAGAATAATCGCATCGAAAAGTTTTGCGCCTCCAGAAACCAAACTTTTAGAAGTTATTTCTTCAAGCGCAGTTGTAATAGCTAATCCCGGAATAAAAATAATGATCGATGCCAATATGGTTAAACCTATATTGAAATTTGGAAAAATTAATGTTAATGAGCAACAAATAATGGTTGCAACTAAAGCACTTAAAGATTCAAATACATTTTCTAAATAGTTAGATTTACTAGTTAAAAAGACTAAAAGATAAATAAATGCGCCTAATAGTAATGAAAATATAAAAGAAACTAAATTAGTACCAATCAGTATGCTAAAACTACCAGCGGCAAAGGCATATGCCAACGTTAACCGGTAATGATTAATGATCTTGGTTTTTGCATGAATAATATCTAGTTCTTCAATTATTTGGCTATTGTTAATTTTAGAATCAATAACCTTATTAGTCAATTCTGCAATTCTAGAATAAGCACCTAAATTTAAGGATCCGGGAAGTACGCATTCAACATAATTATAAGATTTCTCACCTTCATAAAAAACATAACTGATCCATGTTGGAGAGTCCATAAAACTACCAGTAATGCCTTGTTTTTTAGATACTTCTGTTAGGTGGGATTGAATTTTATAGGAAGGAATACCGTATACATGCAAGGCTTTTCCTAATGCAACTATAAATTGATATTTTTCTGGAACTTTCATTAACGGATATTAAATATTTCTATTTTATTGATGATTAGCGCAAAAAAAAGGGGCTTTTAATAAAAAGCCCCTTTACATATATAATTTAGGGCGAATATTATTTCGTCAACCAATTTTTTGCATTTGTAAAAGCTTCTAACCATGGAGAAACTTCGTCTTTCCTTCCTGCTGGGTAATTTGCCCAATTCCACTGGAAAGTAGAACGTTCTATATGTGGCATCATTACTAAATGTCTACCTGTTGCATCACATAACATTGCTGTGTTGTAATCAGATCCATTTGGGTTTGAAGGATAAGAATCATAGCCATACTTAGCTACAATGTTATAATTATCTTCTGACATTGGTAGGTTAAATTTTCCTTCTCCATGAGAAATCCAAACTCCTAATGTGCTTCCAGCTAAGCTAGATAACATAACAGAATTGTTTTCTTGCACAGCCACAGATGTAAATGCACTTTCGTGCTTTTGCGAATTGTTATGGTGTAATTTCCCATGAATTTCGTGTTCTGGATTGATCAGCTCTAATTCCATCCATAATTGACAACCGTTGCAAATTCCTACAGATAAGGTGTCTTCTCTTTTAAAGAAGTTTTTTAACGCGGCATTTGCTTTTTCATTGTATAAAAATGCGCCAGCCCATCCTTTAGCAGATCCTAATACATCAGAATTAGAGAATCCTCCAACAGCTCCAATAAACTGTATGTCTTCTAAGGTTTCGCGTCCCGAAATTAAATCTGTCATATGTACATCCTTTACATCAAAACCAGCTAAATACATCGCATTTGCCATTTCTCGTTCAGAATTAGAGCCTTTTTCACGTATAATAGCCGCTTTAGGCCTTGGTTTTGAAGCATCAATTACCGGAAGCTTTCCTGTAAAATTGCTTGGGAATGTATAGTGTAAAGATTGGTTTTTATAATTGTCAAATCTAGCTTGAGCCAAATTATCAGCCGTTTGCTTTTGATCTAATAAATATGAAGTTTTATACCATACATCTCTCATTTCAGAAACATCAAAAGAGAAAGTATCTTCATTGTTTTTGATGTTTACTTTTTCAGAAGTATTGACAGTTCCTATATTAAAAAATTCAATATTATTTTCTGCAAAGACTGTTTCTACCGAAGAATCTGCTTGAAAAACAATTCCGGCGTTTTCAGAGAATAATACTTTAATAGAATCTTCTTCATGTAACGCAGAGATATCAAAATCAGCACCTAAATTGCGATCAGCAAAACACATTTCTAATAAAGTAGTAATCAATCCACCAGAAGCAACATCATGCCCTGCAGAAATCTTATCAGCCTTAATTAAATCTTGAATGGTATTGAATGTGTTTTTTAGAAAGCTAGCATTTTTAACATCTGGAGCTTGATTTCCAATGGCATTTAATGATTGGTTAAAAGAACTTCCTCCTAAATTAAATTCATCTTGAGAAATATTTATATAATAAATGTTTTCGCCATTTTGTTGTAACACAGGTTCAACAACTTTGCTGATTTCATTACAGTTTGCTGCGGCAGATATGATAACAGTTCCCGGTGATATTACTTCGCCATCAGGATATTTTTGCTTCATTGAAAGCGAATCTTTTCCCGTTGGAACATTGATTCCTAAATCAATAGAAAACTCAGAAATTGCTTGTACAGCTTTATATAAACGAGCATCTTCACCTTCATTTTTACAAGGCCACATCCAATTTGCAGATAATGAAACCGACTGTAAGTTATCTTTCAGTGGCGCCCAAATAATATTCGTTAAAGATTCTGCAATTGAATTTCTACTTCCTGCTTCTGGATGAATTAATCCTGAAATAGGAGAGTGGCCAATTGAAGTTGCGATTCCTTCTTTACCATGATAATCTAATGCCATAACACCAACATTATTTAATGGAATCTGTAAGGAGCCAACACACTGTTGTTTGGCAACTTTACCACCTACGCAACGATCTACTTTATTGGTTAGCCAATCTTTACAAGCAACAGCCTCTAACTGTAATACTTGTTTTAAGTAGATCTCTAAATTTTTGGTTTTGTATCTTGGATTCTTATAATTTCTTATAACAGTTTTATCAGTTAAAACGGTTTTTGGAGAACTACCAAACATGTCTTCTAAGGCTAAATCCATCGGTTTCTCGCCGTTGGTTTTAGATTCAAAAGTAAATCGATCATCACTTGTGACATCACCAACAGTATACATTGGAGAACGTTCACGCTCGGCGATTTTTTGCAACGTATCTAGATGTTTTTCAGCAATAACTAAGCCCATTCTTTCTTGAGATTCATTACCGATAATTTCTTTTGCAGATAATGTAGGATCTCCAACAGGTAATTGATCTAAATCTATTTTACCTCCGGTATCTTCAACCAATTCTGACAAACAATTTAAGTGCCCACCTGCTCCGTGATCATGAATAGAAACAATAAAATTCTCTTGACTTTCTACCATTCCACGAACGGCGTTAGCAGCACGTTTTTGCATTTCAGGATTTGAACGTTGTACAGCGTTTAGCTCTATTCCAGAAGCAAATTCTCCAGTGTCGGCAGATGAAACTGCAGCACCACCCATTCCTATTCTATAGTTTTCTCCACCTAGAATAACAATTTTATCACCTTCTTTCGGGGTATCCTTTAATGCTTGTTCTGCTTTTCCATATCCAATTCCTCCAGCTTGCATAATAACTTTATCGAATCCTAATTTTCTAGCTTTCTCATCACTTGAAGCATTGTTTTCCTCATGTTCAAAAGTTAAAACTGAACCACAAATTAGCGGTTGTCCAAATTTATTTCCAAAATCTGAAGCTCCATTTGATGCTTTTATCAAAATATCCATTGGAGTTTGATACAGCCAATCTCTAGCTTCAAATTTTTGCTCCCAAGGTCTGTTTTCTTCTAAACGTGAATATGAGGTCATATACACGGCTGTTCCAGCCAAAGGTAAGGATCCTTTTCCTCCAGCTAATCTATCTCTAATTTCTCCTCCAGATCCGGTTGCTGCACCATTAAATGGTTCTACAGTAGTAGGGAAGTTATGCGTTTCTGCTTTTATAGAAATTACTGAATTAAATGCTTCTGTTTGATAAAAGTCAGGTTTGTCTGCTGTTTTTGGAGCAAATTGCTCTACAGTTGGCCCTTTTATAAAAGCAACATTATCTTTATAAGCAGAAACAATATCATTTGGATGTTGTTTTGATGTTTCTTTAATCATCTTGAAAAGCGATGTTGGCTGCTCTTCTCCATCAATTACAAAAGTTCCATTAAATATTTTATGTCTACAGTGTTCAGAATTTACTTGACTAAATCCAAATACTTCAGAATCTGTTAATTTTCTTCCAATTTTTGTAGCAACACTTTCTAAGTATTCAACTTCTTCGCTACTTAAAGACAATCCTTCTTGTTGATTGTAAGCAGCAATATCTTCAATGTCTAATATTGGTTCTGGCTGAATATCAATAGTAAAACTATCTTGATTTAATCCATTGAATTTTTCAGAAATCATAGGGTCAAAATCAGAAGAGTCGGCTGTAGAAGCTTCAAATTCTTCAATTCTAATAATTCCATCAATACCCATATTTTGAGTAATCTCAACAGCATTGGTACTCCAAGGCGTAATCATTGCAGCACGAGGTCCAATAAAAAAAGCGTCAAGAGACGCCGCGTTAATTTTAGGTTGATTGCCAAAAAGCCAGTGTAACT
>MAAC01008125.1_pt1 | contig 10213 bp, 9 predicted proteins | sample 1115981 | NCBI WGS metagenome assembly MAAC01 (sample SAMN04961126, study PRJNA320927) | seawater metagenome | isolation source: sample BD02T64 sea water enriched with oil for 64 days | place: USA:Gulf of Mexico | collected 2013-07-27 | reverse complement strand
TCTGATGCTTCAGTTTTGGTGGTCAGTGGCAGCCTAGTTGCATTAATTCTGGTTCTGCACGGATATGTTGCTTAATAGGGAGCTATAAAAAGCCGAGGTTACATGTAAACTCCTAATGAAGTTGATCCAAATAATTTGAAACATACCTCAATTCAGAATGTAGGTAAGGCGGCAGTATTTGCTTTTTTAACTGCTTTTTTGATGAGTATTGTTGCCGCTATGATAAAGTACTTGGCGGCAACGGTAAGTATCGAAATGATCTTGCTGGTTCAATACCTTACCTGCCTTCTTCTTGTATTCCCCTTGGCAATCAGAAACAATTTGTCTGCTTTAAAAACAGAATATTTACGACTCCATTTAATACGTGGAGTCGCAGGCTGGATCTGTATGTATACTTATTTACTGGCCATCAAATATATACCGTTAGTGGATGCTGTATTACTCAGGAATTCTGCACCTATATTTGTCACCCTGTTAGCACCCTTATATTTTAAGGTGCATATATCGAAATTATGCTGGGTTCCTATTACTATTGGTTTAATTGGCATTGGTCTGGTGTTACAACCTGACTATGGTGATTTAAAATTATGGCATTTCTTGGGAATTTTTTCCGCCGTGGCAATGGCTTGGTCCATTATCACCACAAAGCGATTGACAACAACTGAGCCACCTTCCCGTATATTATTTTATTATTTTCTAATCTCTTTTTTACTTAGTGTGCCTTTGGGTTTAGGTAAAGGGGCACCCGTTCCACCTTCAGCTCTGCCTCTCATGTTTGTGGTAGGAATATTTACAGTGTTATCAATTTGGTGTTACACGCGGGCTTACTATTTTGCTAGTGCGACGATCATTTCACCCATCAGTTATACTGGTGTTGTCTTTTCTGGTTTGTGGGGTTGGCTCATATGGTCACAATTACCAAACAACACAGCCATTGTAGGTTCTTTCCTGATTATTGTGGGTAGTGTTGGATCAGTTGTTCTTGGTAAAGCTGGGCATTTAAAGTCAGAGAATTAATGTTGAGTGACTATAGGGTTTGTTCGGTTCCCAGTATGGATGTTGCCTGGCTAGACAGGACGCCACCATTACCATGGACGAGAGCAACTTCAGCACCATCAATCTGACGTTTGCCACAACTACCTCGTAGTTGGCGAACAGCCTCAATCAGAATAAAAATGCCATACATGCCTGGGTGAACACATGATAGGCCTCCACCATGGGTGTTAACAGGTAATGTCCCACCTGGTGAAATGTTGCCATTGGCAACAAAGGCGCCACCTTCACCCTTTGGACAAAAACCAAGATCTTCCAGAAACAAAAGAGTATTAATGGTAAAGGCATCATAAACTTCCACCACATCAATGTCTTTTACCGATAACCCAGCCATCTCATAAGCACGTTGCCCTGACTCCTTGGCAGCCGTAATAGTGAGATCAGGCATTTGGGTAATTTGTCGGTGCCAGTGAGCCATTCCCATACCTAACAGGTAAACAGGTTTATGGTGGTAGTCTCTGGCTCGTTCACTGGATACCATGATGACAGCACCACCTCCATCAGTGACCAGGCAGCAATCCAGCAGAGATAGAGGGTCGCTGATCATTCTAGAATTGAGCACATCTTCACGGGTGAGCTTGTCACGGACAAAGGCTTCTGGGTTTAGTTGCGCCCATTGTCGAGCAGCCACAGCCACGTCCGCCAGCTGTTCACGCGTAGTACCGTATTGATACATATGTCGTGCTGCAGCTAGCGCATAGGAACTGATGGGGTAGTGGGGCTTGTAGGGCACCTCATAGGTTTGTTGTTCCGACATAGTGGCTAATTTGCCACCAGCGGTACGCTGATTACTGCCATAGCAAATTAGTGCAACATCACATAAACCACTGTGAATTGCCATGGCAGCATTTAATGTATGTGCAATGAAAGAAGAACCTCCAATCATGCTCCCGTCAGAAAACCGAGGCTTGATTCCCAGATATTCTGCTGTACTGAGTGTCGGCATGAAGTGGTAGGATGAACCCGTAAAAAGACCATCAACATCACTTAATGATAGCCCCGCATCATCTAGTGCGTTATGTGTGGCTTCGGCAAGTATATCCAGAGGGGTGCGCCCCTCAGCCTTTCCGCAACCTGCCTGGCCAATACCCACAATAGCGGATGAACCTCTTAATATGTGTGACATGAACCTGGTATTTCTGTTGGGGTGAAGATGACAAAGGGTTCATCTGTTTCATTATCGATGGAAGCTGTAACTCTTGAACCAATTTTAACTGATTCTGGTTCGACTCCTTCAACGCGACTCATGATTCTCGGGCCTTCATTGAGCGTGATAAGACTGACATTATAGTTGCCCCCACGCTCAGATTTACGGTAAATAGTGGTGCATGAGTAAACCTCACCTGCTCCAGTAACTGGGTACCATTCTAGCTTAAAGCTCCCACAATGAGGGCAGGCAGTACGCGGAAAAAAATGGTATTTTTTGCATTTCATACACTTGGGCAAAGCAAAAATCTGTTTTTTCAAATAGTCGGTATAGATTTGATCAGGTCCGACTTCCTTGTTTGTGATTTGGGTCACTCACTCTCTCCATGCAGCCTGCGCTTAAATCTTGTTGTTTAGCTTGCATTAAATTCTAACAGTTGTTATTTTCTGGTTCCACTATAATTCTGCTTACACGAGATGGAAATGAAACAACCTGAACCCCCCCTTCTTTTTAGCTCGTGGCAAATACGTGAAATGGAGATATCTAATCGAATAATGATTTCGCCCATGTGTATCTATCAGGCTGAGATAGATGGAAAGGCTTCAGAGCAGCATTTTGCGCACTATGCTCAGTATGCCCTAGGCGGTGCAGGTCTGATTATGATGGAAGCAACAGCCGTTGAAGCGCAGGGTCGTATCAGTGCTGGTGATCTTGGTCTTTGGTCAGATGAGCAAATTGCTCCAATGCAACCTATTATCAGTTATGCACATCAGCAAGGTTCTAAAATTGGAATACAGCTGGCTCATGCCGGCGCTAAGTCTTCATCAAGCCCCCCCTGGGAAGGGGGTAGTTTTCTAGATAAAACTGATGCTGATAAGGGGCGGGAGCCCTGGCAGTCGGTAGGACCTGTTGATAAGCCGTGCGCTCCAGGTTGGCCTCATCCAAGGGTATTATCATCAAGTGATATTGCTGATTTGGTCAATAAATGGGGTAACGCAGCTGCGCGAGCAGATGCTGCAGGGATTGACGTTCTGGAAATTCACGGTGCTCACGGGTATCTAATTAGTGAGTTTCTGTCGCCCTTAACCAACACCCGCACTGATGAATATGGTGGTGATAAGGGAAGAGTGAGGTTGGCCTGTGAAATTGTTGAGGCCATTCGTGCCAACTGGCCTGAACACAAACCACTTTTTTTTCGTATGTCAGTGGTTGATGGTATTAATGTTGGGTGGTCTATCAATGACTCTCTCAAGCTGGCAAAACAACTGATTGATTTGGGTGTGGATTTGATAGATTGCTCAAGTGGTGGTCTTGGTACAAAGCGTGAGCATGCAATACCAAGAGTACCTGGTTTCCAGGTTTTTCTGGCGGAAGCGCTTAAGACACAAGGTAATATACCGGTAGCTGCTGTTGGGTTGATCACTGAGCCCGAACAAGCAGAATTAATATTGCAGGCTGGGCAAGCCGATTTGATTGCAATAGGTAGGGCAGCATTAAATGACCCCTATTGGCCTAGGCATGTGGCACAGCACTTTGATCTTGATAAAAATTTTGAAAAATGGCCGCCTCAGTATGGGTGGTGGTTAGATAGGCGTGCTAAGGGTTCGCTTCGAGCTGAGAATAGTTGAACCTAATTGTTTGCGATTAATCTGAAGTAATTATTTGATGAAAGCCCAAAAGAAAGTGTGATGATAGGGTAAAGGGGTCTCACAAGAGGGCCATCCAGAAAATAGAGAGGACTTATTTTGACAGGCTTATTTATAAATCGTGACTTTGACTATCAAAAAAAATTGGAAAAGGCATGGGAGTATTTTCACTGTGGCCTAGAAATAAAAGAATCGAGTGTTCCTCAAGTTATTTTGGACTCTTGGCATCGGTCTCAGGAATTTTGTGTGAATACGAAATTAGCTCAAGGGCCAAGTATTTTGGGTGGAGGAAATATTTATTCTGAGAATAATACCTACGCCCCTCTACTGAAATCTGCATTACCCGTGATAAAAAATGCTCGTACTATTTTGGACGATTACCAGCTTTTTATGATGCTTACTTCTTCGAATGGAAAAATACTAGACCGGCAAGGAAACTCCAAATCCTTGGCATTAGCGGACTCGCAACAATTAGTAGTTGGCAGTAATTGGTCTGAGCAGTATTGCGGTACAAATGCAGTGGGGATGGCTGTTGCTATAAAGCGTCCTGTGCAGGTTATTGCTCGGGAGCATTATTGCGAGATGACATCAGTATGGGGTTGCGCTGCGGCTCCCATTAAAGATTTGAGGGATGGCCGTATTCTGGGAATTTTGGATACGACAGGACCTGATCATTCATTTGTTTCGATGAATATGGGTTGGGTGAGCTCAATGGCTTCATGCATAGAGTTTCGCCTGCACGAATTACAAAATTATTCAAAATACCGGCTAATTGATTATTGTATGGCACATACAGAGCGCTGGAAGAAAGAAACAATTATGGTTTTTGATGAAGAAGGTTTTCTTGTCTGGGTGAGAGAAGGTTCTGCTTCTAGTCAAAAAGAAATTCCAGCCTTGCTCCAAAACACACTTATTGATACACGGGTAGATGGAATGTCAGTTAAAAACATTTCTTTGAACAACCTTCCCGAAGGCATGGATAAAGACTGGTTAGAACCAGTTATTATTGATGGGGTTTTAGTAGGACATCTTCTGATTATAGTTGCAACAGAAAGAGAGAAAATAGTATCAAAAAATCCACTAAATACTAGAGTTAAAGAAACTTTATTGATAGGGAATAGTGATTCAGTTTCATATTTGCGTGAATTAGCGGGTACACTTTCCGAGGGTAGAGTAATTGTTGCACTGACAGGAGAAACGGGTACAGGGAAGGAAGTTATGGCTAGGGAGATTTATTTACAGGGAGGCCTTAAAGGAGAATTTATTGCTGTGAATTGCGGGGCCATTCAAAAAGATTTACTTGCCAGCGAATTATTTGGTTATGTGGAAGGGAGTTTTTCTGGAGCTAAGCGAGGCGGGATGATCGGAAAATTTGAGGCAGCTCAAAATGGAACAATTTTTCTGGATGAGTTTTGTGAGCTACCTTTAGACCTTCAAGTTTACCTGCTTAGAGTGCTTGAGATGCGTGAAATTGTACGGATTGGTGAGTCAAATCCTCGTCCTATAAATGCACGAATAATTATTGCTACTAATAAAAATTTGGAACAAGAGGTTAAGTCTGGAAGGCTAAGGGAAGATTTATATTATAGAGTAAGTACAGCTGTAATTGAATTGCCTACTTTGCGAGAAAGAAAAGATGATATTTTAGTATTATTTGATTATTTCTTAAAGAAACTTTCAGAAGAAAGCTGCAGTGAGATACCCGGCAGCAGTAATGCCTTTAGGGTAGCTCTACAGAAATATTCATGGCCAGGAAATGTAAGAGAGCTTCACAATTTTTCTGAAAATTGTATTTTGATGAATGCAGGTAAAGACTTAACTCTGGATCACTGCCCCCAAAGAATGCTTGAATCATTTTATCCCGAGTCTAAAAAAATATTATCTGGGTGTGCGCTTAAAGTGGCCGAACAAAAAAAAATAGATGAGGCGCTAATTATGTTCGAGGGGAATATTTCAAAAACATCTCGGTATCTTGGTATTGCACGAAGTACACTCTATTTAAAAATGAAAAAAATATCGAAGACTCTCTAGTCCTATCATGGTTTAAACCTTGAGCTAATATTAAAAAATAATGCTATTACTGATAACCAGGGTGAAAGGTTCCTGGGTTTCCCTGAATAGTCAGAAGAAAGCGAAGAAATTTTAAGTAATATAGAGTAGATAAACCTGTCAATCGAAGAGTTTTCAAAATGAAAAAAGTGTATATCTGTGATGCTATTAGAACACCTATAGGTCGTTTTGGTGGTTCCTTGTCCGGTGTTCGTGCAGATGATTTAGGTGCCATCCCAATCAAAGCCTTAATGGAAAGAAACCCAAACGTCAAATGGGATGATATTGATGATCTTTATTACGGCTGCGCTAATCAGGCTGGTGAAGATAATCGCAATGTCGCAAGAATGTCAGGGTTACTTGCTGGCTTGCCTCAATCGGTACCCGCAATGACGATTAACCGTTTGTGTGGTTCCGGTATGGATGCCGTTGGAACCGCAGCAAGAGCAATTTCTTCTGGTGAGCAGTCAATAGTGATTGCAGGTGGTGTTGAGCAGATGTCTCGAGCACCCTTTGTGATGCCTAAAGCGGATGTTCCATTTTCCCGTAAAGCAGAAATATATGACACAACGATTGGCTGGCGGTTTATCAACAAAAAATTAGCAGAACAGTATGGCGTAGATAGCATGCCTGAGACCGCAGAAAATGTTTCTGAACAGTTTGATATTAGTCGTATAGATCAAGATAGGTTTGCACTTAGAAGCCAGGAAAAAACACAGCAAGCGCAGAAGAAAGGAAAACTTGAAAAAGAAATTATATCAGTAACAATAAAGATTAACCGTAAAGAAACACAATGTTTTTCTGTTGATGAGCATCCTCGTCTTAGCAATATGGAAGACTTGGAGAAATTAAGAACACCATTCAAAAAAAATGGGACCGTGACTGCTGGCAATGCTTCTGGAATTAATGATGGCGCTTGTGCTCTGTTGCTGGCCTCGGAAGAAAAAATGATAAGTCAGGGGCTTAGCCCTTTAGCGAGAATTGTCGGTATGGCTACCTCGGGGCTTGAGCCAAGAATTATGGGCTATGGCCCGGTAGAAGCGACTCATAAAGTTTTAAAAAATGCTGATTTAAGATTAGATCAAATGGACGTCATTGAGTTGAATGAGGCATTTGCTGCACAAAGCCTAGCTGTTATGCGTGGCTTGGAGCTTGCTGATGATGACATCAGGGTTAACCCAAATGGTGGTGCTATTGCTTTAGGGCACCCTCTGGGTATGAGTGGTGCTCGTCTTGTCACAACAGCCGCATATGAATTACAGCGTAACAAAGGTCAATATGCTTTATGTGCGATGTGTGTTGGTGTGGGACAAGGTATAGCTATGATTATTGAGCGCGGATGAAAGTACTGTCACAGAACGACAACGGAAACTTTGCTTGATGACAAATCGATGTTGGCTAAGAAAGTCAGTTCAAATCTAAACTGGACCCAGTAAAAAAATGGGTGACTGTCAGGTTGACCCTGTATATCACTCTAGTGGTTTTTTCTACCTTTCCTCCGTAGAGTTTCGGGCTATTCGCTGTTAGCCCAGAGCCTTTTCTATCTCAGGAATTATTGTAAACAAATCTCCCACCAAGCCAATATCAGCAACTTCAAAAATTGGAGCATCGGCATCTTTATTAATAGCTACAATTGTTCTTGCATCCTTAATACCAGCTAGATGCTGAATTGCGCCAGAAATCCCAATAGCCATATAAAGCTCTGGAGCAATAATCTTACCAGTTTGACCTACTTGATGACTATTAGGGATAAAGCCAGCATCGACCGCTGCACGTGATGCGCCTACAGCTGCCCCCATCTTGTCAGCAAGGCTATAAATAATGTTGAAGTTTTCTTGACTACCAAGGCCTCTTCCGCCAGCAATTACTTTTGATGCTGCTTGTAGATCAGGATGATCATCGTCTCCATTTGCCGCGAGAGAGATAAAGCGTGTATGGGTGGGAATATCTACAAATATTTCACATTGTTCAATGCTGGCTAAACCTCCTCCTGCAGCCTCGGGGAACGATGCTGTCCTAATTGTTCCGACAACAGCTCCATTTGGTGCTTCAACGGTCACGATGGCATTACCTGCATAAACTGGGCGATCAAAAATATTTGGACTTTCAACTCGCATGATGTTGCTTACTTGCGGCACACCTAAGAGAGCGGCAACGCGTGGGATTAAGTCTTTTCCAAAGGTCGTGTTCGGTGCAAATATATGACTATACTCATTGGCTATGGCTTCAATTTGAGGGGCAAGTATCGCGGATACAGCATGTTTGTTTATTGGGTTTTCGACTACCAGGACTTTTGTAACACCAGCGATGGCGGCAGCTTGTGTTGCTATGATATTCCCGTCATCTACAAAGATAACAATTTCAACCGACTCAGCTATACCTTGTGAAGCAGTGACAGTACGTGCGGTTGATATATTTAGGTTCTTGCCATCATGTTCAGCAATAATTAAGACCTTGTTCATCAGATTAGCCCTTTTTTCTTTAGTGTTGAGAGAAGCTCTTCAACTGTTTCAACTTTGATGCCTGATTGACGTGGTGTTGGTCGAGTTGTTTTCAAAACTTTTATAAGCTCAGCTTGTTCAATATTAAAATCTTCTAGCGTTAAGGTTTCTATCGATTTACGTTTTGCCTTCATCATGTCTGGTAATTTAATATATCTTGGTTTATTCAAGCGAAGGTCTGCGCTGATTACTGCTGGAAGATCAATAGCTAATGTTTCCAATCCTGCATCAATCTCCCGGGTAACTATCGCTGTGTTTTCTTCAATCTCAATACTTGAGGCAAATGTAGCTTGTGGCCAGTTAGCCAATGCGGCCAGCATTTGAGCTGTTTGGCTGTTATCATTGTCAATGGCCTGTTTTCCTAGTATGACAAGCTCCGGTTTTTCTTTGTCTACGAAGGCTTTCAATATACGCGCACAGGTTAAAGGCTGTATTTCTTCATCGGTCTCAATATGAATGGCGCGATCGGCACCCATTGCAAGAGCTGTTCTCAATTGTTCTTGGCATGTTTTCGAGCCAATTGTAATGGCGATTACTTCGTTAGCTTTGCCCGCTTCTTTTAATTGCAGTGCCGCCTCAATAGCAATGTCATCAAAAGGGTTTATGCTCATTTTGACATTACTGGTCGTTATACCTGAGCCATCAGGTTTGACTTGAATTTTTACGTTGTAATCTACAACTCTTTTAATACCTACTAAAATTTTCATGTGTATGCTCTCTTCAAGAAATAATGACCATTAATAACTACCGCCGTCTCAAGTACCAATCATTTTTCTAACAAACGTTAGTCATTATACGAGATATTTCGTATTTATGTACAGGGGCAATTTTTAATAAAATATACCGACTGCTAGAACACATGAAATAACAAGTTTGTAACCCAATTTCAGGCGATGGACTAATGAAGTATGGAATAGAAATGAAAATTAATTGAAAAATTAGAAAGAGATTCATGTTGATACAGAGAGGGTGTGATAACAGCCGGAAATATACAAAAAAATAGAGTTATGACAGCTTTATCTACGGTATAAGCTAGCCTCGCGGCTGCTTTTCTTAATGAAGCACAGATAGTGTGTATTTATTTGAGACAGTACCTGATGCAAGTGTATTTTTTTGATGCAGTAAGTCGATCTAACAGGTTTGAATAAAACGAGAATTAATGCGTGTTTTTACACTAACACCCATGTTGGCACCTAACATGCATACGGGTATTGAGTCGATTCATTTAACTAAGCATCAAGGGGTATGTATTTATCGTGTTGCTAGTTTATTTTATGTATCGAGATGATAGTTGTTTGAACGGGAATATACCGATGATTAATTGTATTGGCTCTTTCTCTGGTCGAGTGAGTAGGTTGCCTTAATCCCCTATAAATGACAAAGATCTGTACGCAAAAATATTAGTTGTCACAAGCAAGATTAATCAAAACTGGGAGTATTGTAATGTATAAAAAATTGATAACTACTTCGGTAGTTTCTGTCATCTTACTGTTAGGGCTACCTTTCACTGCTCTTGCTGAGATCGACAAAAGTGACAAAAATAAGCCAAAAGATTATGTGGCTAAAACTGCAGATGGCGTCAAGCCAAGTGCACTGTACTACGGTGATCCACCCGCAGCAGGCCGCTGGGATGGTACGCCTTCACCTATCGAAGCACTTGGTGGCTGTACTGGTGAAGAGATGCCGGCCGGGACTGTGATTAAAGCTGACAATCTTGATGCGCTAAAAGACCTGTGCTTCGAAGGTAAAGCTGTCGGTAGCATGATCACTGATAACGTTGAGTGGATGATCCGTGAGAAGGCTCTGATGATTAATAC
>MAAC01020216.1_pt1 | contig 10217 bp, 11 predicted proteins | sample 1115981 | NCBI WGS metagenome assembly MAAC01 (sample SAMN04961126, study PRJNA320927) | seawater metagenome | isolation source: sample BD02T64 sea water enriched with oil for 64 days | place: USA:Gulf of Mexico | collected 2013-07-27 | reverse complement strand
GCAAATCATGCTCTTCGTTGCATCAGTTTTTAAGGGAACAACCCTTAATAAAAAGATGCGTCTTGATCATGAATCGCTCAGGCATCCTGAAACTCGCATCTTGAAGTATCATGGGTATAGGCTACAGTAAAATTAAGAAATCGTGGGAGAAAAATGTGTTTGATCTTGATGAACAAAAAATATCAGCGGTAGTTTCCAGTTTTCAAGTGCCTGTTAAACCAAGGATTTTATCTGAAATAGATGAGTTAATGACAGGGGAAGAGCCAAATATTGATGAGATAGCCGTGTTAATATCTAGTGATGTGGGCTTGTCTGCTACTATTTTGAAAATTATTAACTCACCACTTTACGGTATGAATAGGCGTATATCTGAAATAAAACAAGCGGTTATGATGCTTGGCTTAAAAACAGTTAATAGCTTAGTTACTGCTACCCTGCTTAAGCAAGCTTATGTGGGCAAAGCGAGTATATCATTAGAACGATTTTGGGATGATGCTAACGATGTTGCGAATGCCATGACTTTTATTGGCAGTAAAGTTAAAAGTAAAGTGCCAGTCGAGGTGCTTTATACCATAGGGTTATTTCATGATTGCGGCATTCCTTTATTAGCACTGAAATTTCAAAATTATAAAGAAGTGCTTATTGAAGCAAATACATCCCATGAAAATTTTGTTGATATCGAAGAGAGGCATTACCAAACTAATCATACGGTACTTGGTTACTATGTTGCTTCTTCATGGAATTTACCTAAAGAAATATGCCAATTAATACTTCAGCACCATGATAATAGCTACTTATCTAGTCATGCTGAAGAGGGCTATAAAATAGCCTTTGCAGCATTCAAAGCGGCTGAAAATATGGTAGAGCGAGCTAAGCGTTTTGACTATGCACCACAATGGCAAGAAGATGAAAAGCAATTGCTAAATATATTAGGTATTACCTCAGCCGATTATGCTGATTTAGAAGATGATTTTGCTGAGTTTTTTTAGGTTTGCCTCTTTTATAATAACATCATTAATACAAGATAATTTTCAATCGGGACGTTTTGCTTTAAAAAACATTTCAGCAAGTAGTACTACTCTAATTATTCCAAGTGATTGGCATTGCTCCTTTATTGAAGCACCATTTTAATTTAATAATATTGCTATTAGGCTATTGCTATTAGGCTATTGCTATTGGTGAGTGGCAATTTACTTGTGTGTGCAGGAGTACCTAGCCTTAGCTTATACCAAAATAAAATCATTGAAGCAGAAGAAGCCAGGCTTGCAGCGCAAACAGCTCAGCAAGTCAATTAGCTTCTATTCATTACTAAGTTAAGTATTTAGCTGATATGTCTTAATGAGTTTGTGCTGTCAAACCAGTCGTGATTGACGGCAAATGTAAAAAATAACCCTTGCCAGCAAACGTTAGTTGGTAAGTGGTTTCATCAGTGGTACCGCTTACCTTGTTTTGTTCTAACAAGCCTTTTTCTGTCAATAAAGTCAGCATGGTATTTGAAAGCTCTGCCAATTTAGCTTTTGCGCTAATTTCCATTTTGGTTGCTACGCCTTTAAATGAATACAGTGCTCGAATAATGGCGGCTTCTGATTCAGATATTGTTGGTAACGGCCCAATGTATGGCGGATATTGATCTTTTGAATATTTCCCTTGAATAGTTTTGTATGATGCTTGTATTGCTTGAATGTCATTGTCTTTATTACCCGTTAATTTAAAGGTATGAAACACACCCGTTTCTTTACTGAGGTAATCTACTTTGGCAAGAAAAATAGGCAGTTCGCAACCTTGAGCGACATGATAAAAGCCTGTTTTCCACTTGGGTACTGCACCACGAGTACCTTCTGGTGTAAACAAGAAAAATACGCGGTTATTTTTTTGAGATTTTATGAACGCCTTTATCTGCTCAACTTGCCCTTGTCCTTGTGGCGATCTGTCTATCGGCATAGCGCCTAGCCACATTAACCATGTTCCTAAAACAGGTACTCTGCACAGGCTGTCTTTTATGGAGAAGTATATTTTTACGTCTTGCAATATGGCAGCACCAAGCGCATAGATAAAATCCCAATTTGAGGTATGCGGCGCCGCAATAGCTACCCCAGCACCCTCAGGCGCGAGTTTACATACTTTCCAACCAGCTAATTTAAACCATAAAAAAAAGAGAGATTTTAAAAAATATTTGGTGAATACACCGTCAAATATTGTTTTTTCGCGAATAGAAAGAGTTTTTTTAGTCATAAGGCACATCAATAAAGGGATGTAAAATAAATAATGACAAGGATTATAACATTATTTTTCTTTTCTAATAGTGTTCTAATCGAGTTGAAATTAGAATTAATAACACCATATATATTTTCCTATTCAGATTGCTTTTTATTCATCAACCCTTGAAGGTAAAACCATGACCAATGCATTAGAAACTCATGCTTTGCAAATAAGCTCACTTGCAAAAACCTACAAAGGCGGTTTTCAAGCGCTTAAAGGTATTGATTTAAGTGTTAAACAAGGTGATTTTTTTGCTTTACTTGGCCCTAATGGTGCGGGAAAATCAACGACCATAGGGGTAATAACTTCTTTAGTGAATAAAACCCAAGGGCAAGTAAAAGTGTACGGTTACGACATTGATACTGATCTAGAAAAAGCAAAATCTTTTATTGGTTTAGTGCCTCAAGAATTTAACTTTAATCAGTTCGAACCCTTGATGAATATTTTAGTTAATCAAGCGGGCTATTATGGTGTTGACAGAAAAACAGCAATTGAGCGCGCTGAAAAATATTTAAAACAATTAGAATTATGGGATAAGCGCAATTCTGCAGGTAGGGAGTTATCGGGTGGCATGAAGCGTCGATTGATGATTGCCCGCGCGTTAATGCATGAGCCACAAATGCTTATTTTAGATGAGCCAACCGCAGGTGTTGATATAGAAATACGCCGTGGTATGTGGGAGTTTTTACGTGAACTTAACAAGCAAGGTATTACCATTATTTTAACCACGCATTATTTAGAAGAGGCTGAAAATTTGTGCCGTAATATTGCTATTATTAATGGTGGTAAAATCGTTGAAAATACCAGTATGAAAACCCTGTTGTCGAAATTAGATATTGAAACTTTCGTTTTAGATCTATCCCCTTTCCCAAATAAAATTACTTTAAATGGCATTAGCTACCGCATTATTGATGATCATACCTTAGAGATTGATTTACAGAAAACGCAAAACTTAAATTCAGTATTTGAACAATTGTCTGCTCAAAATGTTGAGGTATTAAGTATGCGTAACAAGAGTAATCGTTTAGAGGCTTTGTTTGTTAATCTAATCTCTACTAATAACGACTCTGAAAAAGAGGCTAAATAATATGAATAATTCTATCGCCTTAAAAAGCATTTTGACTAAAGAAATTCAACGGTTTATGCGTATCTGGGTGCAAACCTTAGTACCGCCAGCCATTACCATTAGCTTATATTTTGTTATTTTTGGCTCACTTATCGGCTCGCGTATTGGTGAAATGGGCGGCTTTGATTACATGTCGTTTATTGTGCCAGGGCTGATTATGATGAGTGTTATCACCAACTCATACTCTAATGTTGCTTCCTCTTTTTTTAGCGCCAAATGGCAGCGTAATGTAGAAGAAATGTTAGTAGCACCTGTGCCTAATTGGGTTATTGTCGCCGGTTATGTGGGCGGCGGTATGGCGCGCGGTATATTAGTTGGTTTAATTGTTACCTTAGTGTCGTTATTGTTTGTTGATATTCAAATTCATAATGTTTGGATAATTATCGCTACCGTGTCATTAACTTCAGCAACTTTTGCTTTAGGGGGCTTGATAAACGCTATTTTTGCAGGCTCCTTTGATGATATCTCGATTATTCCTACCTTTATTTTAACGCCGTTGACTTACCTTGGCGGGGTGTTCTACTCGATTAGTTTGTTGCCTGAATTTTGGCAAGGCGTTTCTCAAATTAACCCTATTGTTTACATGGTAAATGCTTTTCGCTATGGTTTTTTAGGTATATCTGATGTCAACATCACTACCGCTTTTGCCGTGATTGGCTTTTTTATTATTCTGCTATTTACTATTGCGATGACATTGATCAGCAAAGGTATAGGCTTACGCAGCTAGTGGCAGGATTTTGAACGCGCGGATTGATGTATGTATTTCGCGTGAACAAGCTCTCATCTACCAAAAGGATAAACAATGACGGATAACCTTACCGGCGATTCAAAAGCCATTATCACCAATCAAACAGGCATACATGAAAAGCTTGATGAAGTGGTGCAAAAACATTTAACGCATCCTTTTCAAAAGCCTTATCAAGCTCACACAGAGCAAGCTTTTGCTGAGATGAATTTACGAGTAAATGAGTTTTTAGCAGCTAATCCTCAAGGCGAAGTTATTCTCGATGCATGCTGCGGCGTAGGGCAAAGCACACGAATTTTGGCTGGACAAAATCCACAAGCACTGGTTATTGGTGTTGATAAGTCTGATCACAGGATAAATAAGAAGGTAGAAGGCTTTGCTGAAGAGCTTGGTTGTCAAACTAAAAATTACTATTTAGTGCGTGCTGATTTAAATGACTTTTATCGTTTGGTCAAAGCGGCCAATTGGCCTGTATCGAAACATTATATTTTGTACCCTAACCCGTGGCCTAAATCAAAACATTTGCAACGTCGCTGGCATGGTAGTGCGGTATTTCCGCAAATGACCAGCATTGGTAAAACGCTTATTTTGCGCAGCAACTGGCCATTATATCTGCAAGAGTTTCAACAAGCCGCTAAACAAGTAAAGCTGTTTGGGGATATTACTGAACTGGCAATTGAAGAGCAGCCGTTAACCCCTTTTGAGGCAAAATATCAAGCGAGTGGGCAAATTTGCTGGCAATTAACGCTTAGTTGATAAAGTATATGTGCAGTTTTAAATAAAGTTAGGTCACTATTATTCTATTTAAATTAGGCTGCGACTGATTCAACAGTCATAGTGAGTTTATTGTCAGCAAAAACAGGCTTAAAACGAAAGCCTATGCGATATAAGCAGTTCATTAACTTATCAATGCTGAACTTTTCAATCCGTCCATTTACCAGATCGCTAACACGCGGTTGAGTTATGCCCATTTGCTCTGCAGCAACAGCTTGTGACCATTTGTTAACGTTGATAATGTCACGTATAGCAATCATTAAATCTGAGCGCGTTTGAAGGTCTGACGCTTCGGCTTTGTCCTCAGTGATAACATCAAAGATGTTGTTATATTCAAGAGTCATCTTAATAAACCTTATTGATTAACGTACAATCATATTATATCAGTATTGATATATATACAAGTGTCGATATATATACAGGTATCGCTATAAATGTTATTTGATTTCTTTTTGCATTAATTTGTAACGCTTTTTAGCGGTGTCCATTGCTTGCCTATCAACACCGTTAGTTGTCTTGGTAAACGAATGCAATATAAAGACAGTATCGGCAAACTTAGCCACGTAAATAGTTCGATAAGCGGGTCTGCCGTTTTCTATAAGCTCAACAGCACCAATACCTACACTATCTTTTAAGTGCTTAAATTTACTGAATGGCTCTTTGTTTTGACATATTGCGTTTAAGTCATTAGCAAAACGCTTTTGAATTTTATCAGGCAAAGCCAAAAACTCTTTTTTTGATTGATTATTGATGAATGTAAACTTTTTCATTTATTTTAATGACCTGTGTTTTTGATGCGGGAGTAAACTTAATTTAATGCTTCACCAAAAAGCATGGTCGTAAATAGTCTGAATATCTTCATCAATAAAGGTTTGAAATAAAGCCATGGAGGTTGCAAAAACTATATATCAAATAATGCAATTCAGTCTACATGTAAACAAGCAACAATCAACTTGTAGCCTAATAAACAGTAACCAAAGTGGAATAATAAACCAGGGGAGGAGGGAAGCGTTTACGTTAGCTACAATCCTGATGACCTAAATAGCCATAAACGTAACCAATATGTAAATTTTATTATTTGCTGACACACTCAACATTATTTATGAAGCGGTGTTTTTCAAGGAGATTCCACATATAAAATCGCTATTTTATAGTGATATTCACCACTTTTAAATGTTTTGTAAAAATCAGTGTTCATTAATTTATTTAAAATCATAGTATTAGTTAGTTGGCATAACTGTTGATTACTATTTATTATAATAGTGTTATTTAAAGGAAATAATGATGAAAGCAGTGAAAAGTAAAATACTAATGATAATAGTTACCTTAGTTATGTGCACACAAGCAGGATTAATTTACGCTAGCTCTTTAGTTAATTAGTTTCGTTATAGCTATTATCAGTATTTTTTACGCTGAAAGTAGAAGACATTTGACTGTTTTTTTATTAAAGTTCACTGCTTAAATGTATAACACTTTAATGAATGAGTATGATCAAGACAAAGCGTACAGCACAAGCAACACCAGAAGCCCTACATAGAATTTTTACCATTGCTGAAGCGCCAGACTCCACGTTAGGGCGTATTGAGCAAGAAATTTCTCATAACCTTATCGGCTTTTTGAATAATCGTATTGTTGCTAGCAAGAACGCTTTAACGGATATCGAACAAGACTTTATTTGCTCACGCATCCCTGAGCAACCAGAATTTGTTTCTGATCATATTCGTCACTTATTAGATAAACTAGTCGCACAATCGGTACATACGGCAAGTCCTAGCTTTATTGGCCACATGACTTCTGCACTACCTGCCTTTATTTTACCTTTATCTAAGTTGATGGTTGGTTTAAACCAAAATTTAGTGAAAGTAGAAACCTCGAAAGCCTTTACGCCATTAGAGCGACAAGTGCTAGGCATGATGCACAATCTAGTTTATCAAGAAAACGAGAGCTTTTATCAAGCTTGGATGCACAGTGCTCAGCATTCTTTAGGCGCTTTTTGCTCTGGCGGTACTGTCGCTAATATCACCGCCCTTTGGGTTGCTCGTAACAAACTACTTAAAGCCGATGGCGATTTTAAAGGTATTACTCGCTCTGGTTTATTTGCCGCCTTGCAGCATTACGGATACAAAGACTTAGTTATATTAACTTCAGAGCGTGGTCACTACTCGTTGCAAAAATCTGCTGATATTCTCGGTATTGGTCAAGATAGTGTTATTGCTATTGAAACCGATGAAAACAATAAAATAGATTGTCAAAAACTAGCGCAAAAATGTCAGCAGTTGAGTGCACAAAATATTAAAATATTAGCGATTGTTGGTGTGGCGGGTACGACAGAAACGGGTAATGTTGATCCTCTTGATAAAATAGCGGATATTGCTGAGCAATATCAGTGTCATTTTCATGTTGATGCCGCTTGGGGTGGGGCAACATTATTTTCTAATAAACACCGGTATTTACTTAATGGTATTGAGCGTGCTGACTCAGTGACCATTGATGCCCACAAGCAAATGTATGTGCCTATGGGGGCAGGTGTGGTGGTATTTAAAGACCCTTCTTCTGTGGCGGATATTGAACATCATGCTGAATATATATTGCGTAAAGGCTCAAAAGATTTAGGTAGCCACACGTTAGAGGGATCTCGCTCGGGAATGGCGATGCTAGTGTATGCTAGCTTACATATTATTAGCCGCCCAGGTTATGAAATGTTAATTAACCGAGCGATAGATAAAGCTAAATATTTTGCTGAAATTATCAATGAACATGACGATTTCGAACTGGTTACAGAACCTGAACTATGTTTGTTAACCTATAGATATGTGCCTAAATCGGTACAAGCGTTATTATTAAAATCCGATCTAGGGCAGCAGGCGGAGCTTAACTTAATTTTAGGCATGTTAACTAAGTTCATTCAAAAACGTCAGCGTGAAAACGGCCATTCTTTTGTTTCTCGTACTCGCATTAAAGTAGCTCGTTATAATGATGAAAAAGTGATTGTTTTTCGTGTTGTGCTTGCCAATCCATTAACTCGTAAAGAAACCCTACGCGATATATTGTCTGAGCAGTGCTTATTAGCACAAGAGAGTGAGAACTTTTTGTCGCAGTTGTTAGCTAAAACAAAAGGGTAGATTGGCGGGGGTTGAATTTTTAATTGCGAATAAAGCACACAGAGAGTGAAATATTTTCGCTACTCGACCCCTTTCTTGCTCGTGACTTGAGTACTACAAGCTCACGGGTAAGTTATCTATCAATCTTGCCTTACCTAGGTAGGCGGCGGCTAGAATAACGACCTCTTTGTCGTTAGGCGCTGCTGGCGCTAATGTTTGGGCATGGCATAAGTTAATGTAGTCTGTTTTTAATCCTGATTTTTCTATTTGTTCACTGGCTTGCATTACAAGTGCTGCATAATCTCTAGGTTGATGGCTGGTACGTAATTGCTCGCTTAACCACTGCAAGGTTTGGTAAAGGGCTGGCGCCATTGCCAATTCTTGCTTAGTTAAGTAACCATTACGCGAACTCATGGCAAGGCCAGATTTTTCACGAATAATTTCTACGGGAATAATATCAACAGGCATTGATAAGTCTTCGACCATGGTTTTTATCACTTGCAGTTGCTGATAATCTTTCGAGCCAAAACAAGCGACATCAGGCTGCACTAAGTTAAATAATTTACACACTACAGTCGCGACACCGCGAAAATGTCCTGGACGGCTGGCGCCACAGTATAAATCTGAAATATTGGGTACTTCAATATAACTGTTTTCACCAAAACCTTTCGGATAAATAACATCGGCGGTTGGGGTAAAGAGCAAATCAGTGTTGACTGTTATTAAGCTGGCTTTGTCTTGTGCTAAGGTTCTTGGGTAATTATCAATGTCTTCACTTAAACCAAATTGCATGGGGTTAACAAAAATACTAACAATGACTTTATCGGCATAACGATGCGCTGCTTTGACTAACGCTAAATGACCGTCGTGCAAGTTCCCCATGGTTGGCACAAAAGCAATGGTTAAACCTTGCATGCGCCATGCTTTGACTTGTGCACGTAAATCTTTAATATTTTCAACTGTGTTCATTTGCTTCTCTTAACGAGTTTGGTTTTATTATTGAGTTTTTATATTTCAAGTGCTTATGCAAATGTAAAGCTTAAGTGGCGAGCTAAAAAAGTTGCGAGTTTTGCAGCTACATTCTATCGGTATATTTCTTCGATACTCGTCACTAGAAACTCGCTGCCGACATTATTTAAAAATATGATCTTCACCAGGAAAGTTGCCTTTTGACACTTCGCTGATATAAAGCTCAATCGCTTTTTTAATATCGCCTGTTTCTTTAATGAAATTACGTGAGAATTTAGGCATATAGCTACAAGAAATACCTAAAGCATCGTGCATCACTAATATTTGTCCGTCGGTATCGCCACCTGCGCCAATACCAATAGTTGGAATATCAATAGCCTCAGCAATAGCTTTCCCTAGCGGTGCGGGAATACATTCTAATACCAATAATTGTGCGCCAGCGGCTTCTAATGTTTGGGCATCCTTTATCATTTGCTGTGCTTGAGCATCTTCACGCCCCTGCACTTTAAAGCCGCCAAAAACATTGACAGATTGGGGGGTTAAGCCCAAATGTGCACAAACGGGAATGCCGCGTTCAACTAAGGATTTAATGGTATCAGCCAACCAAGCACCGCCTTCCATTTTTACCATGCTAGCGCCTGCTTGCATTAATTTAGCAGCATTGGTGAGTGCTTGTTCAGTGGTGGCATACGTCATAAAAGGCATATCGCCGATAATTAGCGTGTTTTCAACACCACGTTTAACGCATTGAGTATGATAAGCCATATCATCAATAGAAACGGGTAGGGTGTCGTCTTGGCCTTGCAGTACCATGCCTAGCGAGTCGCCAATTAAAATAGCGTGAATACCTGCTTGGTCAAAAATTTTAGCAAAGCTAGCATCATAAGCGGTAATCGTTGAGATTTTTTCGCCTTGCTGCTTCATTTTTATTAAAGTGGATGTGGTTATTTTAGCCATAGAGTTCACAATACATTTGTTGAGTTAAGTGATTGAGTTGAGTAATTACTCAGTTGAGCTACTGTCGCATAATTGAAATTTTAGCGCAAGAGCTTAGCTTAGTCTTGTTATGCCATTATTCGCAATATTTTGGCTTAATAATTTTACACTCTCACCATTAGGTAAATTTAACTCTGAGGCTATTTCTGTTAATGGCAGTAAAACAAACTCACGCTCACATAAACCATAGTGCGGTATTGTCAAACGGTCAGTTTGAATAACTTCATTACCATATAGAATGATGTCG
>MAAC01018042.1_pt1 | contig 10218 bp, 7 predicted proteins | sample 1115981 | NCBI WGS metagenome assembly MAAC01 (sample SAMN04961126, study PRJNA320927) | seawater metagenome | isolation source: sample BD02T64 sea water enriched with oil for 64 days | place: USA:Gulf of Mexico | collected 2013-07-27 | reverse complement strand
AAGCCGAATTTAGCGGGGAGAACGTTAGGTTATTTAACCCAAGGTACTTCACCAGCGGATTAATACTATTGAAGTCAAATTCCTTAACCAACAGAAGATACCCCTTCCCCTTACGAAGAAAGGATGGATTGGCTTCATAGCTATCGGGATAAATCTCCCCCACTGAAATCGCGAATAATTTTCCCTGATGAGAGACAAAACTCCCAGAAGTTGCCGTCTCCGGTTGCCTGTTTACAACCTGCTCAACCAGATAATTTATCTCAAGTCGTAAAGAGGGATTCAAATGCCCCTCTTCCAAAAAACTTATCTGTCGATTTTTGGATCCTGTGATCTCGTAATAGGATTTGAGATCTTCATGCAAAAATATAATTTCACTAAGACCGTTAGCATAGGCAAACTCCTGACCTAAATGTTTGTTTGCCCATTCCAAATTTATTTCTTCAACCAGATTGTGATAGCTCTCATCCCAATAGCTATTTGCATTAGTCAGATAGACGAGTTCTCCCAAATCATCTTTCAAGGAACGTTCAACAAGCTCGGCATAGTTATGTTGAATGACTTCATCTTGCTTATAAACTGCGTACCAAAGGACACCCAAGGTAAGAAGAATAGTCAAACCAATCGCACAGGCAATCTGGGCATAAAGGCCGTATATCACAGTGTGACGCTTGTGGTTCAAAAATTAATTCCCAACGAATCAAAGTGCGAATGATAATCTATCTTAATTATAATTAATACAAAATTAAACACCTGATTTAAATGGGTTATCTAACTTCATATCTAAACAATATGTCTGTTTAGCTGCAAGAATCTTAAATTTCCGAGCATAATTTCGACGATAACGGTGATAAACAATACTGTGATCATTCATAATCGTCATTGCGTGAGTAAAAGGCGCTTCTTACACTCATCAAATATCCGGGGATATACTTTGTTTTCGGATAGCCTCATTGACAAAAGGACGCTTCATGACAAATCCCACTGGCCCCTTATCAGGAATACGTGTTTTTGATCTTTCCAGGATCATGGCCGGACCAAGTTGCACTCAAATGCTGGGCGATATGGGAGCGGATGTCATTAAGGTCGAGCGTCCCGGTCAAGGCGATGACACACGAAAATGGGGCCCTCCTTTTCTTAAGGATAAACACGGAGAGGACACAGACGAGAGTGCTTATTATCTCTCGGCCAATCGAAACAAACGCTCCGTAAATCTAGACATCTCCAAACAGGAAGGGCAAGACCTCGCCCGTAAAATGATCGCAAAAAGCGATATTCTGGTTGAAAATTTTAAAGTCGGCGGCCTTGCGAAATACGGTCTTTCCTATAAAGACTTGAAGGACGAATTTCCGAACTTGATCTATTGCTCAATCACTGGATTTGGGCAAACTGGTCCCTATGCCCCACAGGCTGGCTACGACTTCCTTATCCAGGGAATGGGTGGAATTATGAGTTTGACGGGGGAGCCTGATGGACAACCGATGAAAGTCGGGGTCGCCATCGTCGATTTGATGTGTGGCATGTATGCCAGCAATGCCATACTCGCAGCACTACATCATCGAAACAATACGGGACAGGGACAGTTTATTGACGTTTCCCTCCTCGACACCCAGATAGCCTGGCTCGCGAACCAAGGGCTCTATTACCTTACCTCAGGAGAACTTCCACCACGTCTTGGAAACGGCCACCCGAACATTGTTCCCTATAATGTTTTTCCATCACAAGACGGTCACTTTATTCTTGCCATCGGTAACGACAGCCAATTTCAAAAATTCTGTGAGTTCGCCAAATGCCCGCAGCTTTTTGAAGACCAGCGGTTTAATTCCAATCAAAATCGAATTCGAAATCGCGACGAACTTACCCCATTGGTTAGCGAAGTCACCTGTAAGGAAACATCAGCTTACTGGATTAAGAACTTGCCTCCACTGGGCGTTCCTTGTGGCCCTGTCAACGACATGAAGGGTGTCTTTGCACATCCGCAGACTGTAGCACGTGACATGAAAATATCCATGCCCCATCCTGAAGCAAGCGGAGGCTCTGTCGATCTTATCGGAAGCCCGATGAAATTTTCAGAAACCCCTGTGGATTATAGGAAAGCGCCCCCTCGAATGGGCGAGCATACTGAAGAAGTCCTCAAAGAAATACTGAATATCGATAAATCCGAATTAACCTCCCTCGCGCAAGATGGTGTTATTTAACTTTTTACCATTTGAAAATTTTTTTAATAAGACAAAAAAATCAGTTCGAGTCATTTGCATTAAACAAACTTCAATGACATATTGCCGCTTTAATGACTACTTATGCTGAAACGATCGCTGCTGGCCTAACAAGCCACGGGCACCTGCTAGGAATAGAGGGCCTGAGAGCGGACCAGATTTCCAATCTGCTTGACCTGGCCGATGGCTATGTTGACCAGAATAGAGCCGTTAAAAAGACCACTGATTTGTTAGAGGGTCGAACGGTTATCAATCTCTTCTTTGAGAATTCCACCCGAACCCGCACTTCTTTCGAGCTTGCCGCCAAGCGTCTGGGTGCGGATGTTATCAATATGACCGTCGCTTCCAGCTCGATCAAAAAAGGGGAAACCCTGGTCGATACAGCCATGACCCTCAATGCCATGCATCCGGATGTGATGGTTGTCAGGCACTCAGATTCCGGGGCGGTAAAGCTCCTCTCTGAAAAGGTAAACGGATCGGTTATTAACGCCGGTGACGGTAGCCACGAGCACCCGACACAAGCTCTGCTTGATGCGCTAACCATTCGCCGCCGCAAGGGGGATCTCTACGGCTTGCGTGTTGCCATCTGTGGTGATGTCGCGCACAGCCGTGTGGCGCGCTCTAACATTCACCTTCTCATTACCATGGGGGCAGAAGTAAGACTGATCGCCCCACCTACCCTTCTGCCATCCGCCATTGAGCGTATGGGCGTGGAAACTTTCCACAACATGAAAGAAGGCCTGGAAGGGTGTGATATCGTCATGATGCTTCGCCTTCAATTGGAACGCATGAAGGGGAGCTTTGTTCCCTCCATTCGGGAATATTTCCGCTATTTTGGCCTTGATCAGGAAAAACTGGCTATGGCCAAACCTGACGCCTTGGTCATGCACCCCGGCCCAATGAACCGCGGTGTGGAAATCGACAGTGAACTCGCCGACGATTTGGATCGCTCTCTTATCCGCACACAAGTAGAGATGGGCGTTGCAGTTAGAATGGCCTGCTTACATGCCCTTACACAAGGCACCCTTACTGATGGGAATAAACCATGAGCCAGCGGGATAACAAAACAAAACGGGCATATATCAATGCCCGTCTCCTTGATCCTGCCAGTGGGCTAGATGTCAAAGGTGGCCTTCTCAGCGAAGGTATTCACATTGTCGACTTTGGTCCCAAACTATTCAAAGACGGCGTTCCCGATGGCATTGAAGTAATTGACTGCGAAGGAAATTGCCTGGCGCCTGGCCTTGTTGATATGCGTGTACATCTGCGCGAGCCCGGTGATGAACACAAAGAAACCATCCTGACGGCGGGACAGGCTGCTGCTGCGGGCGGTATCACAGCTATTGCCGCACTCCCGGATTCGAAACCTGTTCTGGATGATGTTTCAGGCGTGGAATATGTCGCCCGCCGTGCCCGGGAAGCCAAAATGGTGAAAATTTTCCCCTATGGTGCGATCACGAGAAACCTCGAAGGCAATGAACTCACCGAGTTTGGCTTGCTATCCGAATTTGGTGCTGTGGCTTTTACCGACAGTACCAAAACCGTTGCCAATGCACAGACAATGCGCCGTGCCCTCAGTTATGCCAAGACGTTCAATGCCCTAATCGTTCAACATGCCGAAGAGCCTACTTTGGCCGGGGGTGTGATGAATGGTGGAGAAATCTCAACCCGTATGGGGCTATCCGGCATACCAAATCATGCTGAAATCATCATGGTTGAACGTGATATCCGTCTCGTCGAAATGACAGGTGGTCGTTATCATGCTGCCCACCTTTCAACAGCCGGGGCAATTGATGTTATTCGTCAGGCAAAAGCGCGCGGATTACCTGTTACTTGCGACACCGCTCCACACTATTTCTGCCTGAACGAAAATTCAGTTCTGGATTATCGTACCTTTGCCAAGGTATCCCCGCCATTACGCGCAGAATCTGACCGGGAAGCCGTGTTTGAAGGTTTGGCTGATGGTACGATTGATGCCATAGCCAGTGATCACAGCCCGCACGATCAGGATTCAAAACGGCTTCCTTTTGCACAGGCCGAATTTGGCATTGTTGGCTTAGAGACCCTTTTCCCTCTGGCTCTACAGCTCTACCACAAAAAGGCCCTTAGCTTGATTGAAGCTCTATCCTTGGTTACCAACAAGCCTGCAGATATTCTTGGCCTTTCGGTTGGACGTATATCCAAGGGTGGTACAGCTGATCTCGTCATTTTCAACCCTGACAGTCCTTACTTTATCAATCCTGAAAAATTCAAAAGTAAATCCAAGAACTCGCCCTTTACCGGCTTTCCGGCACAGGGAAAAGTTTTGCGAACAGTGGTGGATGGGCGAACGATTTATGATAGAACAGCGGTTTAACGCATAAACGAACCATCTGAGGAACAGTATCCCGATGCCAGACCCAATATCCTGGAGCCACGTGGCTCCTTATTATCTGATCGCATTTTTTTGCAGTTATCTATTGGGATCTGTTCCTTTTGGCTTGGTTATCACACGCCTGTTCGGGCTTGGTGATATTCGCAATATTGGATCCGGCAATATCGGCGCGACCAACGTTCTGCGAACCGGGCGTAAAGGTCTGGCACTCGCAACCCTTATTTGCGATAGCGGCAAAGGTGCTGTTGCGGTTTTAATCGCCTTAAACTGGGGGCCAGACATTGCTTTGATCGCGGCTCTAGGCTCCGTTCTGGGACATCTTTTCCCTGTTTGGCTCAAATTCAAAGGTGGCAAAGGCGTGGCAACCACCCTCGGTGTCGTTCTCGCTCTTTCCTGGCAAGTCGGTATCGTTGCATGCCTTACCTGGTTAATCACAGCCATTACATTAAGAATGTCATCCCTTTCCGCTTTAATGGCAATGCTTGCGACCCCGATTGCAGTCTGGTTCCTGCACGGAGACCTGCAGATGATCGAGCTCACTGCTTTTCTCGCTGTGTTGATATGGGCCAGACACCACGAAAACATTCGCCGCCTGCTTAAAGGTGAAGAGCCAAAAATTGGTAAAAAGAAGTAACCAAACACCCGGGGGTTGACTAACTCCTCATCAATCTCCCAAATTACTGGCATGTTAAATATTGTTATGCCCCCGTCTAACCTTGATGAAAAACTCGACTGGCTTCAGCTCATTCGATCAAAAAACGTCGGGCCCGTTACTTTTTACAAGCTTCTGCATCACTTTGGCTCCGCCAAAGCAGCACTCAACGCCCTCCCCCTAAAGGCCCAAAAAAGTGGCCGGGCGAACCCCGTCTTTTCAAGAAAGAAGACCGAAGAAGAGTTTGCCAGAATTGAAGCTTTCGGGGCCAAGCTTGTTGCACTTGGCGAAGAAATTTACCCGCCTCTTCTTGCACATATCGAAGATGCCCCGCCCTTACTTCAGGTTCTGGGTAACGAAAAATTTCTCAAAAAACGCACCATTGCAATTGTAGGCGCACGCAATGCATCTTCGAATGGACAAAGCCTCGCTAAAGAGCTTGCACAGGATCTTGGTAATTACGGCTTTCTGATTGCATCCGGGCTTGCCCGTGGGATTGATACCGCAGCTCATGAGGGTGCTATAAACACAGGCACCATCGCTGCAATCGCCGGGGGCCTTGATGTTGTATATCCCCCTGAAAATAGCGCCCTCCAACAAGCTATTATTGACAAGGGTGTACTCATTTCTGAAATGCCCATGGGCAGTCAACCTCAAGCCAGACACTTCCCCAGGCGCAACCGCTTGGTATCCGGCATCAGTAGAGGTGTCGTCGTTATAGAGGCTTCTCTCAAATCTGGATCAATGATTACCGCCAGACTCGCGCAAGAACAGGGCAGAGAAACAATGGCCCTTCCCGGAAGCCCTCAAGACCCGCGCAGCAGGGGGGGTAACTTTCTTATTAAGCAAGGCGCAACACTCGTGGAATGCGCGGAAGATATAATGGAAACACTCGAAAGACCGTTTGATCCTCCTCCACACAAGCGGGTACCCATCCAGCCAAGTGAGCCCCTTTTTAAGGAGGCCACACAGAAAAATATCACTGTAAATGCGGATGATGCTCGACTTTCTGTAAAAGAGTTGTTAGGTCCTAGCGCAGTATATGTTGATGACCTGCTTCGGCAGTGTCAGTTATCGCCGACAGAATTAAACGGTATTTTGCTGGAATTTGAACTGGCAGGAGAGATCGAATGGCAACCCGGAAACAGAGTTGCCCTGATCTCGTGAAACCTGAGTTTATAAATTCTGAACGATTACGAGAGATCATGTCTCAGGATTCTTTCCTGCAGACACTTTATTTAAATTAGACGTAGGTAGCACCTGAAGCCATGAAGATTGTCGTTGTTGAATCACCTGCCAAGGCCAAAACAATCAACAAATATCTGGGAGAGGATTATCATGTTCTCGCCAGTTATGGTCATGTACGCGATCTCCCGCCAAAGGATGGATCGGTCAACCCTGACGAAGATTTTGCCATGTCTTGGCAAGTGGATAGTGGCTCGGAAAAACGCATAAAAGAAATCATTGCGGCCCTTAAAGACGCCGACCAACTCATTCTCGCGACCGATCCGGATCGCGAAGGGGAAGCCATTTCATGGCACTTGGCTGAAGAACTGGAAAGAAGAAAAAAGCTTAAGGGCAAGAAGGTCTCTCGCGTTGTCTTCAACGAGGTAACCAAGACCGCCATCCAGCAGGCTTTCTCTGAACCAAGAGAGTTAAATATGGAACTCGTTGAGGCATACCTTGCCCGGCGCGCTCTGGATTATCTCTTTGGCTTCACTCTTTCTCCTGTCCTCTGGCGCAAGCTACCGGGCAGCCGCTCGGCCGGGCGCGTACAATCCGTTGCCCTGCGTCTGATCTGTGATAGAGAATCCGAAATCGAGATTTTCAAACCACAAGAATACTGGACAGTTGATGCAAAACTCAGTACCGCTGACGGGCAAAAGTACCCGGCTCGCCTTACTCAGCTAAACGGTAAAAAACTCGACAAATTTGATCTTGGTGATGCCACAGCTGCAGCAAACGCAGTCCAGGTGCTGGAAGAAGCAACCAACTTCACGATCAAAACAGTCGAGAAAAAACAGTCTCGTCGAAATCCGCAACCTCCCTTTACGACGTCAACTCTACAGCAAGAAGCGTCGCGTAAACTTGGTTTCGGAGCTTCCCGTACGATGCAGGTTGCTCAAAAACTCTATGAAGGTATCGATCTCGGCGGCGAAACCGTTGGTTTGATTACCTATATGCGTACAGATGGTGTCAGCCTATCTGCAGAAGCGATTACTTCCGGACGCGACCTTATCGCCAAACAATATGGCAAAGACTATCTGCCTGCGAACCCACGTGTCTATAAAAGCAAAGCAAAGAATGCTCAGGAAGCGCACGAAGCGATCCGCCCGACAAACCTTGAACTTCTTCCAAGAGATGCCGCTCAGCACCTTAACGATGAAGGCAGAAAGCTCTACGAACTAATTTGGAACCGCACAGTTGCCAGTCAAATGGAAAGCGCCGTTCTGGATCAGGTTGCAGTTGATATCGAAGTCGGCCTCGGCAGTGCCGTTCTTCGGGCAAATGGATCAGTTTTGCGCTTTGATGGCTTCCTAAAGCTCTACAAAGAAGACAATGATGATGGGAAAGATGATCAGGATGATGATCGTCGTCTACCAAAATTAACCGAAGGCGACATTGCCAACCGAGAAGAAATAAATAAAGAGCAACACTTTACCCAGCCACCACCACGTTATTCAGAAGCCAGCCTGGTTAAGAAGATGGAAGAGCTTGGTATCGGTCGCCCTTCGACTTACGCCTCTATCATTCAGGTCCTTCAAGATCGTGATTATGTGGTTCTTGAGAAAAAACGCTTCACACCAGAAGACCGTGGCAGGATTGTTGTCACTTTCTTGAGAAACTTCTTTTCACGCTATGTGGAATTTAACTTCACGGCAGACCTTGAAACTCAGCTCGATGATATCTCTGCTGGCTCTGCTGAATGGAAGAACGTTCTTCGCGGATTCTGGGAATCCTTCCACGTTGCGGTCGATGAAACCAAAGGGCTGACGATAACCGAGGTTATCGAAGCTTTGGACGCAGACCTGAGTGATCACTTCTTCCCGACTCCAGAAGATGCAGAAGCCAAACACCCGCGTGAATGCCCAACATGTGATGATGGACGTCTCGGTATCAAGCTTGGGAAAACAGGTGGCTTTATTGGCTGCTCCAATTACCCTGATTGCCGTTATACCCGCCAGCTCTCCCTCCCGGATGGAGAAGGTGGAGAAAACGACCTGAGTCAGCCAAGAGAATTGGGTATGGACCCAGCTACAGAGCTCGCGATCACCCTGCGTAAAGGGCCCTACGGCGTATACATTCAGCTTGGTGAAGCCGTGGAGAAGACAAAACCAAAACGGGTCTCCATTCCTAAAGGCACACCGATTAGCGACGTCACGTTCGAGCTAGCTCAAGGCCTGCTATCTCTCCCTCGGGACGTCGGTCCTCACCCTGATGATGGCGAAATGATCATTGCCGGGATTGGGCGCTTTGGTCCTTACGTCAAACATAACTCGACTTTCAAGTCACTGACCAAAGACGATGATGTTCTCATTGTCGGCCTCAACCGTGCGGTGGCTCTTATTGCCGAAGCGCCGAAGCGCGGTCCATCGGCTGCTCTTCGCACAATTGGCGCCCATCCGGAAGATAGTGTCGATATTACCGTTCACTCAGGCCGTTATGGTCCCTATGTAAAATGGAACAAGGTCAACGCCTCTATTCCAAAAGATAAAGAAGTCGAGACGGTAACTCTTGAAGAAGCTGTTGAGGTTCTCAACAAGCAGATAGAGAAAAAGGGCCTTAAGAAAAAAGCCCCGGCAAAGAAAAAAGCTGCGCCCAAGAAAAAACCCGCAGCCAAGAAACCGGCTGCGAAGAAGGCGGCACCTAAAAAAGCTGCCGCTAAAAAAACAATCGTAAAAAAGACACCTGCAAAAAAAGCAGCTAAGAAAGCTGATACGACAGAAAAATAAAAGATAGGATAAGGGCGTGACTTCTGATCGCAAATCTCCGCCCTTTCCTACGAAAGAAGCGGTACTCGACTTTATCGAGCAATCTCCCGTTGCCGTTGGCAAACGAGAGATTGCTCGCGCTTTCAATCTGCGTGGCAACGATAAAATTCCGCTCAAGCAGCTACTTAAAGAGTTAAAAAACGACGGACATTTCGGGCGAGAGGCGCGCCAGAAAAAGAATAACATTGAGGGAAGATTACCTCCCGTTCAAGTCGTCGAAATAACCCGGATTGATAGTGACGGAGAACTTATTGCCGTTCCCGCTGCATGGGAAGAAGAGCATGCAGCGCCAATGATCTATGTTCTTCCTGATAGGAAGAGCAAATTTGATCTCGTGGTTGGCGACCGGGTTTTAGCCAAGCTCAAACGGCTCGATAACAAAAGTTATCAGGGCATCCCCATTCGCAAGCTCGAAGCAGCCCAGCTTAAGATTCTCGGCATATATCACATCACCGAAGAAGGTGGTTTGGTCCACCCGGTGGATAAAAAAGCCAAAAAAGATTTCATCCTGAATCCTGAATATGCAAAGGATGCAAAACAGGGTGAGCTCGTTCTTTGCGAGATTCGCAAAGGCAGATCCCGCAAAGGGCTCAAAGAAGTTCGCGTTGTGGAAACACTGGGTGCAATTGATAACCCGAGGGCTCTCAGCCTTGTCGCAATTCATGAGAGAAACATCCCGAACGTTTTCCCACAAGAGGTTCAGGAAGAAGCCGCAGCAGCTCAAAAAACCGAGCTCGGTAATCGAACAGATCTACGCGACCTTCCCCTTGTTACAATCGATGGTGCAGATGCGCGCGATTTTGATGACGCTGTCTGGGCTGAAGCAGATCCGGACAATGAAGACGGTTGGAAAGTTATTGTCGCTATTGCCGATGTCGCACATTACGTCCGATCCAGCAGCCCTTTGGATAACGAAGCTCAAACCCGTGGTAACTCGACTTATTTTGCCGATCGCGTTGTGCCAATGCTGCCCGAGGAACTCTCAAA
>MAAC01013491.1_pt1 | contig 10220 bp, 9 predicted proteins | sample 1115981 | NCBI WGS metagenome assembly MAAC01 (sample SAMN04961126, study PRJNA320927) | seawater metagenome | isolation source: sample BD02T64 sea water enriched with oil for 64 days | place: USA:Gulf of Mexico | collected 2013-07-27 | reverse complement strand
GAACTGTGTTATTATGTGCCAAGGCCTAATTTTCCTTTTGTATTACGTTGTTTGTTCGCACTTGCATTGTAACACTTATCGAGAATTAGGCCTTTTTTATGTCAAACTGTGGGACAGCAATGATAAGGACTATACTTTTGCGGTATTCATGCTACTTGGATTCGTGGCGCTAGCGTGTTAATCGAATATCACTCATATTTCCCCCGGCCTTAACGTAAATACCATCTATAATTTAATCAAATAGGTCGTAAATCAAGCGTAAAAGTTCAGTTATAGCTTCAAATGCATTTGCTCGGGTACTACTACAATGCCAAGACAGGTGTTCCCTAATATTGAGCACGTAATAGTCGGCAACAGACGGAGTACAGAAAAAGGAACATTGCATGAATAAATACACAATTACATCTCTTGTCAGTATCGTCGCCGCCAGTATCTTAGGGCTTGCCATGTGGTTGAATGGTGAATCGCAGCAAGCAGGGTTAGCAGAAGTACGTCAAGTGAAATTAGGTCATCTAGTGGCTCTCGACATGATGCCTCATTTTGTTGCCAAAGAGGCTGGTTTTTTTATGGAAGAAAAACTAGATGTTACCCTTGAAGCCTTTTTTGACGTTTTCAAAAATAATCAAGCCTTAGCCAATGGAGAAATCGATTTTAGTATCAATCCATTTACACTTCCGTATTTCGCTCTCCAAAAAGATATTCCTATCAGAACAATTTCTAGTGCTGGTGGGTGGGGGATTATACAGTTGGTAATTCAAGGAAGGTATGGCGTTAATTCTATCAAAGAACTCGGAAAGTATGTCCGTTTACATCCGGGTGAAAAAATCAAGATTGGATCATTTAAGGGAGATACTCTCGATTTAATTGTCTACGACGCCATTCGGGAAGAGGGGCTCTCATATAACGATTTTGAGATGGTTTGGTACACGGATCTCCTTGAAATGGTAAAAGCGTTTAAAGAAAATAAAGTTGGTATATTGGCTCATATTAAACCCTATACGACGGACCTCATCAAGAATAATGGCGCGATATTCTTAACTGACAATGCTCAAGTTTGGGACGTTAATACACCAAATTGCGTATTAAGTGTTTTGGACTCACTAATTGCAGAGGAACCTAAAGTTGTGGAGGCTTATTTGAGGGCGCTCATTAAATCAGCTCACCTCATAAACACTGAACCACAAAAAGCAATTTCACTTCTCGAAAATTCAGCATATCCACATTATTTCAAGGTTGGGTCTGATGTTGTTCTTGAGGCCCTGCGATCCCAGCCAGCACCGATTTCATTTACTCCGAATGTCAAAGCTGTGAATTCTGTGATGTTAGACATGATGGAACTGAAATATATTGACCAATATATACCAGGTAGGAAGTTATTTCGCCTTGCAACCATAAAACATCTTGAACAGGAGTAAAGATCGAAATGCATTGGTCCATTAGTAGATTAATAGGTTTTAGTAACCTATTTTCTATTGTTGTTATCCTTTTATTCAGCATAGCGGGCTACAGTGGCTCCCGCTATCTCCTCCTAACGTTTAATGAGTTGAATCAATTTACTAATTCGACAACAAATATTGTTAAATTACAAAGCCAAACACTTGATTTAACCCATTCAGAACAAAGTTACCTATTAAGTAAACAAGTAACAGACTATAAAAAGTGGAAAGAAATCCTTATCTCATTAAATTCAACTGTCGAATTGATTGAATCCCACCTGATCAATCAACAACAACAAGATACCTTGGACGACTTTATCCTTGCTCAACTCGAGTATGAAAATGCATTTGAGCAGATCCATCTATTTCTAAGAGAGGGCGAGGGCGAGGGCGAGGGCGAAGATGTTATCCTCGCTTATGAAAGTCTTGCAAGAGAAAAAGAAAATGTTTCCTTGAGAAAATCAATGATACTCTCGAAGGTCATGGTTGATGCAACTATTGATCTAGTTCGCCTCAATGAAATCAATATTTTGGAAAGTACTGAAAAAACTACTGAGAATATTTCCCGGGCCTCTTCGTTCATGCTAATCGTCTTTATGCTAGGAGCTGGAATAATATCCTTTATCGGCTATCGAACTTATATTTCTGCAAAAATAATATCTGAAAACCTTGCAAACACAACAGTTTCACGAGATATGTTCAAAGAAGCTAAGGATCAGGCAGAAAATTCGGAGAAAATAGCCACACTACGAACCATTGAAATTGAAGAGAAAAATGTTAAATTGGCAGCGCAAGGCGAGGAATTAAATCGAACGAACAAAGAGCTAATAACGACTCAAGAACAGCTCATTCAATCCGCCAAGCTGGCTTCAATCGGTGAATTTTCTGCCGGACTAGCCCATGAACTGAATCAACCACTCGGCGTTATTCAAATTAGTGCCCAATTCGCTAGGGAGTTAATTGAAAGAGACTACTTTGAAAAAGAAATCGTGACTAATAAACTGAAAAGAATTGTGGGGCAGGTAGAACGTGCAAGTAAGATCATTAATCATCTAAAAATATTCAGCCGTAAGGAAGAACCTGATGCCGAAGACGTGGATATCAATTGGGTCATCGATGAAGCATTGGTACTACACAATGAATCATTGCACATTAAAGGTATTAAACTCACCACCGAGTTAGCTAAGAATTTACCACCTGTTTCTTGTAACTACATCCAGATAGAACAGGTCCTCAGTAATTTGCTTACAAATGCTCGGGATGCATTAGAGAGCACGAAAGAGAAACTTATTTGCGTACGCTCCTACAAAAAGAGTGAAGTGATTTGTGTAGATGTTGAAGATACGGGATGCGGCATGTCAACGTCAGTTACTGAAAAGGTATTTGATCCGTTTTTTACAACAAAACCGGTTGGCAAAGGCACGGGGTTGGGGATGTCGATTAGTTACGGAATAATGAAAGACCACAATGGTAAATTAGCCATAGTCAGCCGTGAAGGACACGGCACCTGCTTTACTCTTTCTCTTCCGATGACAGGGTGAAAGATCGTATCTGTACATCCATTCAAAATTTCAGGAATCAATATGAAAAAAATACTTATAATTGATGATGACAAGGACTTTAATAGCTCATTGAAGGAATACTTGGGGTACAGAGAATTTGATGTTTCTAGCGCCCTTGATGGAAAGCAAGGCTTGTCACTCATCAGTACAGAAACCCCGGATCTGATTATTACAGATATTGTGATGCCTGAACTTGATGGGATTGAACTTCTGGACAAAATACAGTCGGATACCGTGCTATCTCCAATCAAAATAATAGCAATATCAGGTGGTGGTCGTATTGCAGGACAACAGTATCTAAGTATCGCTGAAGGGCTCGGCGCCGATTGTATATTTGAGAAACCATTAAATCTCGACGAATTAATCGAGGCAATAAATAATTTATTGGACTAGTAATCTGATGATGGTTTTTTGTAATTCAACCCATGAAGGGTTCTTGGGATAACCTGATCTAATGTGATTATTATCGGTGCAGCCGATGTTTTATTGTGTTCCTAAAGATCAGCCTGTTCGTCATTGGGGTCGCGCTCCCTTAACAGCCGAGAGATATCTTCCCTCAGCGCAGCATACATATCCTTGCTGATTCGTGTTCCTCATCCTTTCATCTCTTAGTCTAGGGAGTCATCTTGGCTTAGAGAACTCGCCTCAATCCCCATTGTCAACGGGTTACATTACCCTATCAGCATACAATAGGTCACAGAATGCCTTAGTGATTTTAGATATAAAAAATTTATTTGAAATAATAATTCCCCATAAAACAACAAAATCCTAAAATTTTCTTGTCATTTAAAAAGGTACCCGATATTGTAATTGATAGATCGTTCGTGGTTTGTTATGGCGGATTCAAATCAGCTCAAAACAAAACGACAGGACCAGTAGTATGAAGCGCTCAGGAAAAGAAATTCGCATTGGCTCCCTGCTAGTCGATAGGGGCTTAATAACCAACGGCCAGTTGCAGTTAGCAATCGAGATTCAACGTGCTACTCATAAGCAGCTGGGCGAGATCTTAATAGAACAGAAAATAATTACCAGGCGTCAACTAAATCGTTCGTTGAGACGTCAAAAGCTTCTGCGTAATACCATTGTTACCGCATTGATTTCCATCGCTCCTTTTCAAATGGTCATGGCAAAAGACCACCGCGTTAATACTCAGTCTTCAGCAGCTCAAATGGGACAACAACAAATTCAAAACTTTGATTCTTTTGATTATGTGGATAGCTTCACCTCTGTAAAAGATGTTGGCATGGATGACTCGGTGTCCGTAAGTGATATCATGAAAGGCATGCAAGTGGTGATAGCCCAATTTGGTATAGATTCTCCATTTTTTTCAAATTTATCTCTGGATAAAGAGCCTGAAAAGATTCATTATGATATGGACATCGCCCAAGATGGTTTTGCGGTTACCATGAAAATAACGTTTTAAAATTCAAGTTCTAAATTAACGAATTATCCAATGGGTTTTTTCTTAAAGACATTCAAAAGGTATGTCTGGTTTGGAAGAAAATTTTTTGTTGTTATCGTTAAAGGCACAAAAGCAGATGCTACAGGCCTCATCAAAGAGTTGTCGGGGAACCACAGTTATAGCATGTAAAATATAGACAACGCTACTCAATAATACGGGTGGATTTATATCTTTTGCTAACTTCTGCGACGTTTACAAAGTAGGGTGCTCGTTAACTAACTTCCAATAATTTGAGAACATTAGTAAACCCAAAATCACTCAATTGGCTGGTAAGTAGGGATATATTTTCGAATGATTTTTGAAACATCGTTTTTGCTTATGGATGCATAGGCATTGGACACCTTTGTAATCATTTCTGGGGTCATTCGCGGTGATTGTTTTGAACACTGTAGCCAGCTGGTATTCATTTGGAGAACATAGTAATCATAATTAATAACGGCGTAGTGTTCATCAATAGTTTCTTTCCCTCCAACAAAGCCGTCAATTCTTCCTTTGGCTAACATTCTTAATCCATTTCTGTAGCTATTGACCGGCCATTTTATGATTTTAGTATTTTTTTCAAGAGCATCACTATATTGTGCGCCACGAACGTGCCCAAGCGTTTTACCTTCGAAATAAGCTAGGTTTTCCACAATGAATTTAGATTCATCAGGGTTCAGTGGGCGAAGAGCAATAATAACCGGTTTTTTAATTGCCAATCCTATTTGTGTGAATGTTTGCTGTCTTTCCGTTGATGTAAAGAAGATAGCGCAATCAGTCTTACCTCTTACCAAGTCTCCAATCATGCGCTGAAAAGGGAGGAGCTTAATCGTTACCTCCATGTCTGTAGCTTTCGCTAATTTTTCTGTTATTTCATAGTAAATCCCTGCATTATTTCCTTGGTCATCTACATAGCCAAGGGGTTCCCCAACGTTTATTACAGCCAGCTCCAGCTCGTACTTAGCTACAACAGTTTTAGCCGTCAGATTACATGCAAAGGAAATGCAGAGTATAAAAAAAGCTACTAACTTGTTTTTTGACATAGATAAGTCCAGTTCGTGACCAGCAACTGATTATTATTATCCTGATTAATGTAGCAGGGTTATATGATTTCGTCCAAATGTTCAAGATGGATAACCTACCGAATCATTCAATTATGCTTGACCTAAGTTGCTGAAAAACATCGTATTATTTTGTTATCAAAACTAGTCTTTTATTAAACTTAGCCTTTGATATAGAAAATCCCCAATAGAATCATCAGTTTCTGCTAATTTACTCAATTTCTTAACCGCAAGAAGCTCGCAATTAACCGCCCCAAAAATAACGGTACGACGTTTTAGATAAAAGCTTTTGGGGAAGATTTTAATTTATAGTTTTTGCTTCTTTTATTGCCAATAATTCGACTTACATATATTTACAATAAACAGACCCTAGAGCCTAATAGGAATTACCTTAGTGTAGATTGGTCTAAATACAACCGCCTTATCCATCTACACTCTTGGTAGTGATTGCTATGTGCCTATAGCTTTGTGCCAATTGCGGTCATTTGTAGGGCCAGTAATTTGGTCTCTCTTTTCCAATTCAGAATGATTGTTCTATGATGATACTGTTGAAAAACACTCGATCGCTTCTTCCCTTTAGAATTTTTCGTGGGTATGAGATAAAAAATATTCAATACGACAGTGCATATGCACAAGAGAAATGCGCAAGCACAACGTAAAATATTAAAGCGGCAATACATTTTATTAAACCATACCCTCATTGAGGTGGTGCAATTGAAACGTAGAACCTTTATAACAGCGAGTGGAGCGACTCTAGCTTCAGTATTGTTTTCAAGATTTGGTAGTGCGCAGCCAGTAAATCGTGCCGCAATAGTAATTGGTGTGGATAGGGCAGGAACCCTACCTGTTCTCCGAGCAGCTGCGTCCGGTGCATCCGCTTTTGCAGATTGGTTAGATGGCGAAGGTTTTGAAGTAAATCGTTTTATCGATAAGCCCTATAAACCGATAAAAATTGACCCCATATTTGAGGCGGTTGATAGAGTCGTAAACAGGGGGGTTTATGAACAACTCGTCATCTATTTTTCTGGCCATGGGTTTCTCAACAGCTCTAGCGAACTATGGATGTTATCCGGAGCGCCGAATAATCCGAATCAAGCCATAAGCCTTATGGAATGCAAGCGTTTGTGTAAGCGCACTGGGATTCCGAATGTCGTGTTCATCTCGGATGCATGTAGGTCTACAGCTACAAGCCTTGCTGCAAATTCTGTTAGAGGAAGTGTGATTTTTCCAGCCACAGCAAATGCGGGCAATGTAAGGACCAAGATCGACATTTTTTTGGCAACGCAGGAAGGTAATCCCGCATATGAAGTAGGCGTCGATAAGGCATTTAGCAATTTCCAGGGAATTTATACAGAATCATTCCTGAGCGCATTTAAGGCTCCCGAGGATCACATGGTCTCGAAGGTTAATGGGGTCGAAGTGGTTCGAAATAAACATCTTGAGGACTGGCTAAGTCGGGATGTTAATCGCCGTGCTCAGTTAGCTTCATTGTCCATTGAACAGAGGCCCGACACGGAGGTTCTTTCGGATAAGTATATTGGTAGGGTAAACAGATCGAGTCAGGCCGCAATATCACTCCCCCCATCAGAGCCGACAATTAACGAGGTTGCAGCATTGGCTTTTATCGAAAAAGGCTTTGGGGCGTTAACTGTGCCACTTACTATGAAAGCCAGGACTACTATACGAAGATCCGATAAGGTGCGAGCATTTGAGGAAGCCCAACATAAAATAGCCGAAGCAGAGCAATCAGCTCCAAATTCATACGAGACTCAAACGGGTTTTTTTGTTTTTGGGATTGGCATCGCCGAGGTAATCATTAATCCTGATTTCTTCCGTCCGGAAAAAGCAGCGGAAAAGAGCCCCGGAGCGATTCGACTTTATCCACAGAACTCTGTACCTGCTAGCGCTGCGATTCGATTTTCCGATGGCTCCGGCACGGTCGTAGCGGCCCTTCGAGGATACATCGGAACAATTGTTGTGGATGAAGGAAGAGTCGTCAGCGTCACCTATACTCGATCAGGAATGGGGCAGCAGCAACGCCGCCTGAATGAACTTAGGAGTATTGTAGCCACATCGGCAAGATTCGGAACGTTTAGTATTTCAGGAAGAGGGCTCGACCTGCAACAGCAAGCAGAAAAACTGGCCGACCGGATTCGAGTGTTAAAAGGAATAGATCCAACATTGGGTGTGTACGCAGCCTATGCGTACGACGATGCTGATCTTCCTGATCAAATTGAATCCGTCAGAAAATTCATGAAGCGCGATATTAGAGGCGAAATCTTTGATGTCGCCTTACTTGCTAATGCGTTGGCGGGCGTTCCTCCCCAAAATCGAATAGGCATCGCGCCATTTTGCCCGATGCTTACACAAGGCTGGGGTTTACTTCGGATCGCAAATGTTTTATTGCCACCAGAAATTGACGCCGCGAGAGACCATATTGAGCCTGCACTCTGGACAACTTTTAGACCGAAGGGCATGGATATAATAACCGACGCGATTAGTCACCAGGTAGTAGTTTAGAAATAGCATGGAGACAACCCTATGATTACGAGGCGATCGTTTCTGCTACACAGTGCAGCACTATCGTTGGCTGCCGTTTCCCCAATATGTAAATCGTCACTACCGCGTAAACTGGTTTTTGTGCACGGTCGAAGTCAGCAGGGCAAAGATCCTGATGCTCTAAAGGCAACATGGGTGGAGGCATTCAAGAAAGGCGCCGAAACCGCAGGGATGGAAATACCGAATGATCTTGAGATTGCCTTCCCGTTTTATGGGGATGTACTCGACAGTTTTGCCAAGCAGCTAGATTTACCGCTTACATCGGATATCCGAACAAGGGGAGAGGACGCTGTGAATGAAGATTTCCTCCTCTTCCAGGCCGAAATTGCAGAAGCCCTGCGAGCTAGGCGTGGTATTACCGACGACCAAATAAACGAAGAATATGGGAGCAATCTGAAACAAAAGGGCCCCCTTAATTGGGAGTGGGTACAAGCGATTCTACGAGCACTGGATAAGCACGGCGGGGGAATAAATCAGATCGCCCTTGAACTCTTTACGCGAGACGTATTTTTATATACACGCCGTTCAATTGTGCGAGAAACGATCGATAAAATTGTAGCAGATGAAATCACAGAAGATCCTACAATCATCCTTGGGCATTCGCTGGGCTCGGTCGTTGCGTACAGTGTTCTTAGATATGACCCCCGTAAGCTTAATGTTCCTTTATACCTGACAGTTGGTTCACCGCTTGGTCTGCGAGCAATTCGGGATCAATTTAAGCCACTTAAAAGCCCTGTAGTGGGAAGTTGGTTCAACGCCTATGACAAACGGGATATGGTTTCTCTATATCCTCTAGATATTGATAACTTTCCCGTTAGTCCAGTGGTGGAAAATTATGCTCAGGTGGAAAATAACACGGGCAATCGTCATGGGATAGTTGGATATCTGGACGATCCGACCGTCGCACGCCGAATTTTGGGTCACCTCAGCTAAAATACTCGCTGAGCATTGTACTAAGATCCTTCCCTTAACAGAGCAGAAATCCCTTGTTTGAAGGTGATCATAGATTGCTCAGGTTTATAAGATATTGAGATACGATTCTACCATGCGATGAGATCGTTTCGCTGGATGCGACACCTTTATCAAAACGAGTAACTCCCTCTTCTTCAAGAGGGTGTGCCAGATTAGTCCGAACTAATCTCATCCCACATGGGATTTTCGTTGCACCGTGCGCACGAGGTGCTTGCTCGTGGAGTTTATTAACGAAAGCTATTCAATTATTCCATCAATCAAAACATCAATAATTGCTACCTGTCTTTTTATACCAGTAACCTCATCGTTGCCCTCTTTTAGATTTTCATCCAAACGAAGTAATACATAACCATGAACTAATGACCAAAGTGCAATAGCCTGAGACTCAACATCTACCTGTTTGTTTTTTGCGTGTTCGCATAGTATTGCCGTGAGTGCAGCATAAATATCATCCATTGCTGCACCTAGTTCATCATCTTGATCGTCGGCATATTCTCTACGCCAAAGCAGTTTATAGCGGTTTGGATATTTCAGTCCGAATTTTAATATCGTGTTGCTGAATGAATGAATAGATAATCTGAGATTGCCCGTTTCTTTCGAAATATCTTTTTCAATTTTTGAAACTAAATATCGAAAAGACTCTGTAGCTAAGGCAGTCAATAATGCCTGTTTATTTTTAAAATGATTCGCAGGAGCTGAATGCGCCACATCAAGTGTGCGTGCAATTTTTCTAATGCCCACAGCCTCAATGCCTTCATTATCTAATAACTCAAAGGATGTTTGAAGAATCTTTTCTCGTAGATCTCCATGATGATAATTTGATGTTTTAATCATATTGACACTGTCCATATTCTCTGTTTAAATTGACAGTGTCAATATATAGCTATTCATCCTCAAATAGAAGTGAGGATTCAATTTATAAGGTGTTCGTAATGAATAATGATTTAATTTTTCTGCCAGTTTTAGCCCATATTATCCTCATTTTTATGGTGTATATCTATTTAGGTCGCGTTAAAACTAGAGCGGTAAAAGAAGGTAATGTTGATAGGCAGAAAGCATCCTTGAATCCAAAAGCATGGCCTGAGTATGTCGTGAAAGTTTCAAATAACCTGGATAATCAGTTTGAGTCTCCCATTCTCTTTTATATGCTTAGTGTTATTTATTACCTTACGAATCATGTGAATAATAT
>MAAC01009601.1_pt1 | contig 10220 bp, 7 predicted proteins | sample 1115981 | NCBI WGS metagenome assembly MAAC01 (sample SAMN04961126, study PRJNA320927) | seawater metagenome | isolation source: sample BD02T64 sea water enriched with oil for 64 days | place: USA:Gulf of Mexico | collected 2013-07-27 | reverse complement strand
TGCTTTTTCGCTAAGAGGTGATGGTGGGCGCAGCTGGCCACCTGGGGCAGGTGGGAGATGCAAATCACCTGACCACTGTCGCCTAGCTCGCGCAGCAGTTTGCCGACGGTCTCTGCCGTGGCGCCGCCAATGCCGACGTCAACCTCGTCAAACACCAGCACCGGGATGGTGGAGTTGTGGGCGGCCACCACCTGAATCGCCAGGCTGACCCGGGACAGCTCGCCACCCGATGCGACTTTGTTGAGGGAGCGGTGGGCCTGGCCTGGGTTGGTGCTAATGAGTAGCTCAGCCGTTTCCAGGCCCTTTTGACTGTAAGTATTGGCGAGGGGGGTGAGGGCGATTTGTAGGCTGGCGTCGGCCATTGCCAGGGCTTGCAGCTGTTGGTTGATCTTTTGCTCAAATTGTTTGGCGGCTTTTTTTCTCGCGGCAGAGAGTTTCTGCGCCTTACCTAGGTAGCTGGCGGCGAGGGCTTGTACGCGCTCGGCGAGCGCGTCGGCGTCGTTGTCATCGGTCGAGAGGCTGGTCAGTTCGCCGCTCAATTGCGCGTAGAGCTGGGGCAGTTCATTGGCCTTAACCTTGTGTTTGCGGGCTAATTGGTAGGCGCTGGAGAGTCTGTCTTCGACCAGCTGTAAGCGGGCGGGGTTGGGTTCTACCTGGCTAATATAGGCCTGCAGTTCGCCGAGGGCCTCTTCAACCTGAATGTGCGCGCTATTGAGCATTGCAAGGGCTTCTTTCAGGGCGGGGTTGGTTTGCTCCATGGCGCTGAGCAGTTGGCTGGCGCGACTCAGGGCGGGTAATACCGTTAGCTCCGACGCCGCTTCGCCGTCACACAGGGCGAGCACCTGATGGCTGTCGATGAGGATGGTGTCGGCATTGGCGAGCAGGGATTGCTCCCGCTCCAGGGCTTCTACTTCACCGGCTTGCAGGTCGAGCTCCGTTAATTCTTGGGCTTGAAAGGTGAGCAGATCTTTGCGCGCCAGGGTTTCATCGGCGCGTTGCTCGATGTCTTCCAGGCGGGCCTGGGCCTGGTGCCAGTTTTTATAGTCTTCGCCAACCTGCTGAAGCAGCTTTTGGTGGCCGCCAAACTCGTCGAGCAGGGTGCGCTGATGCTCTTTCGAGAGCAGCGATTGGTGTTCGTGCTGGTGGTGAATGTCGATCAGTAGGGCGCCCAGGGTGCGTAGCTGGGTCATGGTGGCCGGTTGGCCGTTGATGTAGCCCCGAGAGCGGCCATCGCGGGTCAGTATGCGCCGCAGCAGGCAGTCACCGGCGCTGTCGAGGTCGTTGTCGGCCAACCACTGTGTCGCCGAGGGATTGCTAGTGATCTCAAAACTGGCACCAACCTCGGCGCGCTCTGCGCCGCTGCGAACGCGATCGCTGTCGCCGCGATCACCCAGGGCGAGGCCGAGGGCGTCGAGCACCAGGGATTTACCCGCGCCGGTTTCGCCGGTGATGGTGGTTAGGCCGGATTGAAACTCCAGCTCCATGGCCTCCACCAGGGTGAATTGTTTAATCGTCAGGGCTGTCAGCACGAGGGGTGTCGCCAATTATAATAGTTAGGCGCAGTTATACCGAAGAGTGGCAGACAATTGCAATTACCAAATGAAAGCCTGACTTGAAAGCCGTTGTTTCGACCCAATATAGCTCGGGAAGTCATTATTAAGGGTTGGTAAAACGTGGCCACTGAAGAAAACGAAACGCAGGGTTCCAAGCAAGAGCCGGAAGAAGTACTGGAGCAAGAATCCGCAGCCGGTAGCGCAGCGGATAGCAAGGATAGCAATGAAGAGGGTGGCGAGAAGGCCGCTGAACTCGATGCCATTGCCCTAGGCGAAGCGCTGCAACAGGCAAAGGATCAAACACTACGCACTCAAGCTGAGATGCAAAATCTGCGACGCCGCGTCGATCGCGATGTCGAGAATGCTCACAAATTCGCGCTGGAAAAATTTGTCGGTGAATTATTGCCCGTGGTCGATAACCTGGAGCGAGCGCTAGAGGCGCTTGCGGGCGACGAGGAGAGCCTATCGGCGGCGCGCGAGGGCATTGAGCTGACGCTGAAAAGCTTTCTCGGCGTGCTCGACGGGCACAAGGTAAAGCAGGTCGAGCCCAAGGGCGAGACCTTTAACCCGGATTTCCACCAGGCTATTTCGATGGTGCCGAACCCGGATGTGGCCGCGAATACGGTGCTGGAGGTCTTTCAAAAGGGCTATACCCTCAACGATCGCTTGGTCAGACCGGCGATGGTGGTGGTCTCAAAGGGTGCCGAATAGCGAATAACTCGGTCTCAGGGTTGAATTTATCAATCCAGTAACAATATATAAGCGCATAGCAGCGCTGTACTTGAATTAACGATATTAATGAATTGCGGTTTGGAGAAAACAGACATGGGTAAGATTATCGGAATTGACTTGGGCACCACAAACTCTTGTGTGTCAGTAATGGAGGGCGATAAGCCCAAGGTCATTGAAAACTCTGAAGGGGGCCGCACCACGCCCTCGGTTGTCGCCTACACAGAAGAGGGCGAGATATTGGTGGGCCAGGCGGCAAAGCGCCAGTCGGTGACTAATCCCACCAAAACCCTGTTTGCGGTCAAGCGTTTAATCGGCCGTCGCTTTGAAGACAACGTGGTACAAAAAGACATTGAAATGGTGCCCTATACCATCGCCAAGGCTGACAACGGTGATGCCTGGGTAGAAATAGATGGTGATAAAAAAGCGCCGCCACAAATCTCTGCCGAAGTCCTCGGCAAGATGAAAAAGACCGCCGAAGACTATCTCGGTGAGAGCGTTTCTGAAGCGGTGATTACCGTCCCCGCCTATTTCAACGATTCTCAGCGTCAGGCTACCAAAGATGCCGGCAAGCTGGCGGGCCTCGATGTTAAGCGCATTATTAACGAGCCCACCGCAGCGGCGCTGGCCTACGGTATGGACAATGCCAGCGGCGACCAGGTAATTGCGGTTTATGACCTCGGTGGTGGTACCTTCGATATTTCGATTATTGAAATTGCCGATGTCGATGGCGAGACGCAATTTGAAGTGTTGTCCACCAACGGTGACACCTTCCTCGGTGGTGAAGATTTCGACATGCGTTTGATCGAATATCTTGCCGATGAATTCAAGAAAGACAACGCCGTTGACCTGAAGGGTGATCCCCTGGCCATGCAGCGTTTGAAGGAAGCGGCAGAGAGCGCCAAGATCGCCCTCTCCTCGGCGCAACAAACCGAAGTGAATTTGCCCTATATTACCGCCGATGCGACAGGCCCGAAGCACTTGGTGGTTAAGCTCACTCAGTCGAAGCTGGAGTCGCTGGTTGAAGATTTGGTTGAGCGTTCATTGGCACCACTGCGGACAGCCCTGAAAGATGCCGACCTCTCAGCCTCCGAGATCGACGATGTGATTTTGGTCGGTGGTCAGACCCGCATGCCGCTGGTACAAAAGAAAGTCACCGACTTCTTCGGTAAAGAGCCACGCCGCGATGTCAATCCCGACGAAGCCGTTGCCGTGGGTGCCGCGATTCAGGGTGCCGTGTTGTCCGGTGATGTCACCGACGTATTACTGTTAGACGTTACGCCATTGACCCTGGGTATTGAAACCATGGGCGGTGTTGCCACCCCGGTGATCGAAAAGAACACCACTATCCCGACGAACAAGTCGCAGATCTTCTCCACCGCCGATGACAATCAGGGCGCGGTGACCATTCACGTGGTGCAGGGCGAGCGCAAGCAAGCGGCCAGCAATAAATCTTTGGGCCGCTTTGATCTGGCCGATATTCCCCCCGCACCGCGCGGCGTACCGCAAATTGAAGTGTCTTTTGACATCGACGCCAACGGTATTCTTCACGTCTCTGCGAAGGACAAGGCCACCGGTAAAGAGCAGTCCATTATTATTAAGGCCAGCTCGGGTTTGTCCGATGAAGAAATCGAGCAAATGGTCAAGGATGCCGAAGCCAATGCCGATAGCGATCGCAAGTTTGAAGAGCTGGCTCAGGCGCGCAATACCGCCGATGGCTTGGCTCACGCAGCGCAAAAAACCTTGGATGAGGCTGGTGATAAGGCCTCTGACGAAGAGAAAGGCCAGATCGAAGCGGCGATTAAGGGTGTTGAAGAGGCGGTGAAAGGCGACGACAAAGAAGCCATCGATGCTGCTGCTGCGAAATTGTCCGAAGTCTCCGGTGGTTTGGCGCAAAAGATGTACGCCGAAGCCGAGCAGGCAGAACAGGGCGCTGAAGCCGGTGGTGAAGCGGCTGACGAGGGCGAAGATGTGGTCGATGCCGAGTTTGAAGAGGTCGACGAAAAAGACGCAAAATAGCCCTTTGTTCGGGTGAGTTAACCCGGCATTAGGTACCGTCACAAAACGCAGGTTTAAGCCCCTGCGTTTTGTGCCGAGTGGCGCAGTAACAAATTGGCGCAGAAATAAATTACTGAGTAGATTATGGCGAAGCGGGATTACTACGAAATACTAGGCGTATCGAAAGACGAAGATGCGAAGGCCATTAAAAAAGCCTATCGTCGGGTCGCGATGAAACATCACCCGGATAGAAACCCGGATGATGCCAGTGCCGAGGCGAAATTCAAAGAGGCCAGCGAGGCCTACGAAGTGCTGTCCGATGAGCAAAAACGCGGCGCCTATGACCGCTACGGTCACGAGGGCGTTAACGCCCAAGCTGGCGGCGGGGGCGGCGGTGCCGGCTTTGGTGACGTCTTCGGCGATGTCTTCGGCGACATCTTTGGTGGTGGTGGCCGTGGCCGAGGCCCGGCTCGTGGTGCCGATTTACGCTATGACCTGCAACTCGACCTTGAAGAAGCTGCGAAGGGTTGCAAAACCACTATTCGCGTGCCGGTTAAAGTCAACTGTGGCGAGTGTAAAGGTAGCGGTGCGCGCAAGGGCACCTCGCCGATCAATTGCACCACCTGTCACGGCGTTGGACAGGTGCGTGTTTCCCAGGGTTTTTTCTCCGTTCAGCAAACCTGCCCTCAATGTCGCGGTCGTGGCAAGATGATTGCCGACCCCTGTGGTCAGTGTTATGGCAATGGTCAGGTCGAAGAGCAAAAAACCCTGTCGGTGAAAGTCCCGGCCGGTGTCGATAGCGGCGATCGCATTCGCTTGTCGGGTGAGGGCGAGGGTGCTCCCGGCGGTGGTCAGTCCGGTGATCTCTATGTACAGATTGTAGTGCGCGATCACGCCATCTTCGAGCGCGACGGCGCCAACCTCTACTGTGAGGTGCCGATAGGTTTTGCCGACGCAGCCCTGGGTGGCGAGCTGGAAGTGCCGACCCTCGACGGTCGCGTTAAATTGAAAATCCCCCCCGAGACCCAAACCGGCAAGCTCTTCCGCATGCGCGGTAAGGGTGTTGCCCCAGTACGGGGTGGTGGCATCGGTGATCTACTCTGTCGGGTGACGATAGAGACGCCGATTAAGCTCAATGCCAAGCAAAAGGAGTTGATGCGCGAGCTCAACGAGTCACTAAAACACGATAAGCACTCGCCGCGACGCACCTCCTGGTTCAAGGGTGTCAAAAACTTTTTTGATAGCTTTAGCGGCTAATTCGCCTGGGTGTACATGCTGGGTTAGTGATAACGCTGACAGAGACAGTCAATTGAGGATAATAAAATGATTAAAGTTGCCGTTACTGGTGCCGGTGGTCGTATGGGTAAGACCTTGATCGAAGCCATAGCGATTAATGATCAAGTTGAACTCAGCGCCGCCATCGAGCGCCCCGATAGTTCACTGATCGGCGTCGATAGTGGCGAACTGGCGGGCATTGGTCGCAATGACATTGCCGTGGTCGATAGTCTCGAGGCCGTGATCGCTGACTTTGATGTGCTGGTCGACTTCACCGCCCCCGTGGCCACCGCCGCCAATGCCACACTGTGTGCGGCTAATGGCAAGCACATGGTGATCGGCACCACCGGCTTTACCGACGCGCAAATGGCGGCGGTCGATAACCTCGCCGAATCCACCGCGATTTGCATGGCTACTAACTTCAGTACCGGCGTTAATCTGTGTTTTAAATTACTCGATGTCGCCGCCCGCGTGCTCGGCGACGATGTCGATATCGAAATCGTCGAAGCCCACCATCGCCACAAGGTTGACGCCCCCTCGGGCACAGCATTGAGTATGGGCAAAGTCGTCGCCAATGCCCTCGACAGAGATTTAAACAAGGTTGCCGTCTACGGCCGCGAGGGCCAGACCGGCGCCCGCGAACGCGAAACCATCGGCTTTGCCACCGTGCGTGCCGGCGATATTGTCGGCGATCACACGGTGATTTTTGCCGCTGATGGTGAGCGTGTTGAGATCACGCACAAGGCCTCGAGTCGTATGTCCTTCGCCCGTGGTGCCGTGCGCGCCGCCGCTTGGGTGGTGGCTCAGCCGGCGGGTAACTACGATATGCAGGATGTGTTGGGATTGAAGTAGCTGCAGGGTAATTTTGTTTTAGTTGGATGGGTTGTCAAGTCGCACCCGTGATGAGACGCGTGGTGAATATTCCCGCGAGCAGGACTCTCTAGGGAGCCCTTCCCATCGCCCTTCTCAACAAATCAAATTCATGCTTGTTTAGAAGTTCTATAAGTGGGTGTCCTAAGCTCTTATGCTGAGCTGTCAGCATAGGTGTATTACTGCTTAAAAATGTCGCTCTATGGTGTCGAAGAAACTGTTCATTGCAGCACCTGCTGATGCTTTTCAGTTCGTCTTCAACGGCCGCAATGTCAGAGTTTAACTCCGTCAATGAGCCGTCGAACGATAAGGCGAGTACGGCTTTAAAGCCGATAATATTAGTAAGAGGGAAGGCGATCCCTCGGTTAACGTCAAAGTCAGCATTAAGGGTCATTAACTCTTTTTGTTTGGGGCTTAGCGCAACGGATCGCCTGACTTTCCTAAAGCTAGCCGGGTTTGTATGCTCAAGCCAATAGGCTGTAAATGGGTCCACGCTAGCGAAATCCAGTTGATTATACGACTCGATAAAGCCAGCAGGATAAGTGCTGATCCTGCTGGCCTGGGTATTATTTCTATGGTGATAATTAGGCACTGCCGAATAGATCCAGCGTCCGAAGCCCATAGCTTTTAGCCGCCGAAAGAGATCTGGCTTATCACCCTCAAAACGTTTGGCGTGCATTGTTTAGGCTTCAATCACGGCTCATTCCTTGGCTTTTCAAGCAGGTCGTGGTGACAACAATGAAGGGGGGCGAGTCCTTTAATACCCAGCTTAAGCAAGCTGCGGCGATATTAAGCATTGCTACCGACACCCCTTTGCGGCTAGGGTGATGACACTACAAAAATAATAACGCACGTTTCTCTGGGGTATCGTCATCATGCCAGACAGTATGTCCGCAAGTTCGATCAACCTTGCCAGCGACACAGAGCAAGGTTTTTTTGGCTGGAAAAATGTTGGCCTGCTTTTTGGCGTTTATATGCTGGCCGTCGGTTTTGTGTATTACAGTTTTAACGTGATTTTCCCGGAGATGGTGACCAGTATGAACTGGAGCCGGGGTGATGCCGCCTGGGGGCAAACCCTACACGGGTTGCTGTATGGTGTATTTGTGCCCGTCGCCGCGTTCTCGGTCAATAAGTGGGGCGCGCGGGCCACCATATTGACGGGCATTGTGGTGTTGATCATCGGCTGCATCCTGCTTGGCACTGTCACTACGACGATCACCGCCTGGATCATCATCTGGGGCGTGGTGATGTCCTTCGGTTTTGCTTTGGGTGGTGTCATCCCCATTCAAACCACCGTCGCCCAGTGGTTTGATAAGTATCGCGCCACCGCTATCGGTTTGGTGATGACGGCGGCAGGGGTGGGAGGTTTTATTGCCCAGCCCTTGTTCACCTGGCTTATGGGCTATTCTGGCGATTGGCAAACGGCCTGGCTTTGCGCCTCGGCGTTTGCGCTAGCCTCGATCATTCTCGCGGCGTTTATTGTCAACAAGCCTTCCGATCGCGGTCAGCAGCCCGACGGCACCTTGGCGAGTGAAGTCTCACTACAAGACCGGCGGGCAAGCGCGAAGATCTATAAAACCAATGAGCACTGGAGTTTGAAGGAGGCGATTCGCACGCCGACGCTGTGGCTGCTTGTTGTACTGTCTCTCGGTGGTGTCATGCCCCTTTACTTGTTGGTGGTACACGGGGTATTGCACCTGCGTGACTTGCAGTTTCAGCCGATGGAGGCGGCGAGTGTGTTAAGTGCGATGTTGGCGGGTAGCGCTTGCGCGCGCTTCCCCGTTGGCTGGCTAGGTGACCGTATGGAGCCGAGACGAATCCTGGTTAGCTTATTTTCCTGCTCAATTATCGCCCTCACCCTGATTTGGCAGGCACCAAACATCAGTCTGTTGTTGTTAGCCGGGGCCATGTTTGGCGCCGCCTATGGTGGCACGCTGGTGATGATCCCGACGATGGTGGCCAATTATTTCGGCGCCGAATCTTTTGCCAGCATTAATGGTTTTATTTTCCCCCTACAGATCGTGGTCAGCAGCATGGTGCCAGTAGGCGCTGGCTATATGGCGGATATAAGTGGCAATTATGATATTGCGTTTGTCGCCATCATCGGCTTTACCTGTGTCGCGGCAGTTTGTGCCTTATTCACCCGACCGCCGGTGAAGGTGGCCGCGTAGTTCATCGATGCATGTGGTATTAGTGCCGGTGCGGGTAGGTAGGGTGGTCTCAATGGGGTGGCTGGCGTGGAGGTGATCGCGTTGCCACGGGGCTTGATCGTGAATACAGGCGAGATTGAGTCTGGCGCTACATATTTTAGTATGGCCGTTGTTGTCGTTTTGATGGGTTTTTAGCTATCGATTCATTTCATCGATAATCTCCTAAAATTCCGCCTCAGGTTTCCACTGCCCGGAAGACCTGTAGCTAAGAGGTGAAATGACCTAAGGAATGCGCTAATAAACGAGATGGAACGATAGGTTCATCTCGTTTTTTTACAGCCGCAAAAAAGTCATTTCTCTTGTACAGGCATAAGTACTACACCTTACCGGCAGGTTATCTCCGCCCTGCCATTCTCGTACTCGCTGATGGCACTGTTTTTAAAGGCACTTCCATTGGTGCCGAGGGCATCTCCAGTGGCGAGGTGGTCTTTAATACGGCCTTAACCGGGTATCAGGAAATCCTCACCGACCCCTCCTATGCCCGTCAAATTGTCACTCTGACCTATCCCCATATCGGCAATGTTGGCGTCAATGCCGACGACGAAGAGTCGACGGCCATTTGGGCTGCCGGCCTGGTGATTCGCGATCTGCCCCTATTGGTGAGCAATTTCCGTAGCGAGCAGGGCCTCGACGACTATCTGAAGGAACGCGGCATTGTCGGCATCGCCGATATTGATACCCGTAAGTTGACGCGATTGTTGCGCAGCAAGGGCGCACAAAATGGCTGCCTGATGGCGGGTGATGTCGACGTCGAGCAGGCCCTTGTCGCCGCTCAAAAGTTTGCTGGCTTGAAGGGCATGGACTTGGCGAAAGAAGTCACCGTCAGCAAGCCCTACACTTGGGACGAGGGTTCATGGCAATTGGCCAGCGCTGCGTCTTCGACGGCTGCCGATACTTCAGTTAATACCGCAACGATGTCTCCGCGCTATAAAGTGGTGGCCTACGATTTCGGCGTCAAGCGCAATATCTTGCGTATGCTGGTGGATCGCGGCTGTGATCTCCATGTTGTACCGGCCCAAACTCCGGCAGCGGCGGTGCTGGCGATGGCCCCCGACGGGGTGTTTTTGTCCAATGGTCCCGGTGATCCCGAGCCCTGCGACTACGCCATTGCGGCGATTAAAGAATTGCTTGAGTCGGGTATCCCTCTTTTTGGTATCTGCCTGGGCCATCAGTTGTTGGCGCTGGCATCTGGTGCCACTACCTTAAAGATGAAATTCGGCCACCACGGTGCCAACCATCCGGTGCAAAACCTCGATGATAAGACCGTATTGATCACCAGCCAAAACCATGGCTTTGCCGTCGACGAACAGACTCTGCCCGATAACTTGCGCGCCACTCATCGCTCCCTGTTTGACGATTCTCTGCAAGGTATCCACCGCACCGACAAGCCAGCCTTTAGTTTTCAGGGCCATCCCGAGGCCAGCCCCGGCCCTCACGATGCGGCTCCGCTGTTCGACTATTTCTTCGACTTGATGTCACAACACTCTTCCAATACATAGGGCCTCGTCAGAGGCCTATTAGATAGGCGCGATAAACACTTATGCCAAAACGCAGTGATTTACACAGTATTCTGATTCTCGGTGCC
>MAAC01008124.1_pt1 | contig 10225 bp, 7 predicted proteins | sample 1115981 | NCBI WGS metagenome assembly MAAC01 (sample SAMN04961126, study PRJNA320927) | seawater metagenome | isolation source: sample BD02T64 sea water enriched with oil for 64 days | place: USA:Gulf of Mexico | collected 2013-07-27 | reverse complement strand
AGGTGGGCGATGAAGTCGAAGTCATGATTCTCGACATCGACGGCGAACGCCGCCGCATCTCGCTGGGCATGAAGCAGTGCAAGGTCAACCCTTGGGAAGAGTTCTCCCAGAACCACCAGAAGGGCGACAAGGTCTCTGGCGCCATCAAGTCGATCACCGACTTCGGCATCTTCATCGGCCTGCCGGGCGGTATCGACGGCCTGGTACACCTGTCCGACCTCGACTGGAACGAGCCCGGCGAAGTCGCCGTGCGCCGTTACACCAAGGGTCAGGAACTCGACGCGGTGGTGCTGGCGATCGACGGTGCGCGTGAGCGTATTTCGCTGGGCGTCAAGCAGGCCAGCTCCGACCCGCTGGCCCAGTTCATTGCCGACAACACCAAGGGTGAAATCGTCAAGGGCATCGTCAAGTCGGTTGACACCCGTGGTGCGGTCATCGATCTCGGCAACGAAGTCGAAGGCTACATCCGCGCCAACGACCTGGCCCGTGAGCGCGTTGAAGACGCCACCAAGCTGCTGAAGGAAGGCGACACGCTGGAAGCCCGCTTCATCGGCGTGGACCGCAAGAGCCGTGTGGTGTCGCTGTCGGTTCGCGAAAAGGAAATCCAGGAAGAAGCCGAAGTGGTCGCGGAATACAGCCGCAATGCCACCACCGGCAAGACCAGCCTGGGCGACCTGCTCAAGGATCAGCTCGGCAACTGATTCATCCAGGGTGACGCTGTTTCGAAAAGCCGCGCTTGCGCGGCTTTTCTTTTTTGCGTATTGTTTTGAAATAAAAGGACTTTTTGGTCATTCCCGAGCCGCAGTCGGCGCCGGGAACGACCCAGACACGGTGGACTCGACTGCATGACCAAATCCGAACTGATTGAGCATCTGGCCAACCAGCAGGCACACCTGCTGCAGAAGGACGTGGAGCTTTCGGTCAGGCTCATTCTTGATCGCATCAGCCAGGCGCTCGGGCGTGACGAGCGGGTCGAAATCCGTGGCTTTGGCAGTTTTTCGCTGCACCATCGTCCGGCGCGTGTCGGACGCAATCCGAAAACCGGCGAGCCGGTTGAAATCGCCTCCAAGCGCGTGCCGCACTTCAAACCCGGAAAGGAATTACGCGAGCGGGTCAATGCCAGCGTGCAGCCTGCAGGCGCCAAGGGGTCAACGTCATGAGAATGCTGCTGCTGGTGTTGTGTCTGGTTTTTGTACTCATCGGAGCGGTGCTGGGCTATGCCAACCACGCGCCCGTCCGCGTTGACCTGCTGTTCGCGCAGTTCGAGATGCCGTTGATCGTCTGGATGCTCATCGTGTTCGGCACCGGCGTCCTGCTGACCGCGCTGGTGAGCGGGGTTCGCCAGTGGGGGCTGCGCCATCGCTGCCGCAAGGCCGAAAAGCGTCTCGCGGCGCTCGAGAACGAGCTGCGTCATCTGCGGCAGCTCGGCGCGCCCGGCCCGGCGCCGAAGCCGCGCGGCGCCACGCCGGTCAAGGCCCTAGCCGAAACCCCATGATCGATGCACTGGCGCAGTGGACATTGCTGCCACTGGGCATGGCACTGGGCTGGGCCCTTGCGCGGAAAGCGCTGAGCCCTCCCGCCGGCGGCAGCGCGCAGGCCAGCGATGGCCAGGCGCCAATGCCGATCGATCAGTCGGTGCGGTGGATTGCCGAGGCCACCGGCGAGGGCGAAGGCAATCTGCCCGAACTGCAATTGCTGCTGGGTAATTTTTTTCGCAAACGGGGCAATGTCGAGCACGCCATCCGCCTGCATGAAGCGGTGCTGACGCACCCGGGAGAGGCGGCCCGCCACGCGGATGCGGCGCGGTTCGAGCTGGCGGTGGACTACCAGCAGGCCGGCCTGCTGGATCGCTCCGAGCAGTACTGGATGGAGCTTGTTGAAGGTCGATCGCCCTTTGCGCCTGCGGCGCTGGAAGAGCTAATCGCCCTTGCAGAACAGGGGCAGGATTGGCCGCAGGCCATCACCTGGGCGACCCAGTTGGCTTCGATCAAGGGCCAGAGCCAGGCCAACCGTATCGCGCATTACCACTGCCAGCGCGCCGAACAGGCCCTGGCCCGCTCGGAGTTTGACGTGGCCCTGAAGGCCGCCAAGCAAGCCCAGTCTCATGACGGCAGCTCGGTGCGGGCGCGATGGCTGCAGGGGCAGATTCTGTCGCGTCAGGGCGAGCCCGCTGCGGCTGTCACCCGCTTTGTCAGCGCGGCCGAGCTGGACGCCCGATTCCTTGAAGATCTGGTGCCCGCAATCGAAGCCTGCTGTGCCGTGGTCGACGACCCCGTGCTGCAGGCCCAAGCCTTTGAAGACCTGAACGCCATGCACCCCAACGCGCCGACGCTGGTTGTGGCCGCCGCCGCACAGCGGCGCGCGCAGGGCGAAGACCCGTTGCCGACCCTCACCCGCGGGCTGAAGAACGCGCCGACGCGTGCGCTGCTGAAGGCATTTCTGGCCGAAATTGAGCCGCGGCCCGAGACCGAATCGATGGGCATGAGGGCCTCGGCCGCCGCCATGCACGCCGCGTTGGAGCGCATGGAGCAGTCCGTGGCCGCCTTTCGTTGTGAACATTGCGGCTTCACCCCGCGCAACCGATTTTGGCAATGCCCATCGTGCCGGCAGTGGGGCACGATTCACCGTCTGCCCGATCAGATCGGTTGACGAGAAGGCACCGTGCAGCGATGCGCCGGCGAGACCTCAGGCCCGGTGCCCGGCACCCAAACGGCGTGTCAGCCTCGTGCGGTCACCGGCGCTGTCCGCCAACCACGCGCACGCCCTGAATGAAGGCCTCGGCTTCAGCCCTCAGTTTTGGATCGACCTGATGGCCCAAGTGCGAAAAAATCGCCGAGAATCCGGTTTCAAGCCGATCCGGGTGGCGGCAGTACAGCGCGTCGATTTCCAGCACCAGGGGTTCTGTCCTCGCGGGCGCGGCCCGGTCGGTGGCGATTGACTGGTATCGAGCACAGGGATAAGCGCGCTCCTGGCTATCGCGGAACGATTCGCCCCTGACCTCAAAACGCGCAAGGTCGAGCTCCTCGGTGGCCTTCGACTGGATCAGAATCTGAAACGCCTCAGGCGTCTCGGTGGGCGGCAACTCGAACAGCGTCACCTTGGCGACATAGCGGTCGCTGGCGGCCTGGTCACCTTTGGCAAACAGGATGCCGGCGCTGGACTGCTCGATCAGGGCCCAGCCACCTGACGCCGGGGCCTGAACGGCGATGTCGTCGGTCGTGTAAACCCGCGGTGCGGCAGCAGGCTCAGCTCGCGCAACGGACTCAAGGGATGCTTCGATGGATTGGCCGGCGCCAACCGTGTGTGGGGTGGCGCAGGCGCTTCCCAGCAGCCCGAGCAAGAGCGCGCCAGCAAGCCCCAGCGTGTGGCGCCGGCTCATTCCGACGGTTGAAGCGAGGTGCACTTTGAGTGTTGCCATGTCGTGTCTGCGCTGCCAGTGAGTTGAATAAGGCGAAGGGTGGCCTGCCGTGAGTCGCTCCCGCCTCGAATGCTTTCAATTCCGGGCTCATGGCTTCAGCGACGCCCGTTGTTGCGGTCGCAAAAATGGGCGTCGGGTCAAACGTCCGCTGCCACGCAATCTAAGCCGACTGCGGCGCGGTTTTGAAAAGTATGGCCCTTCCCATCAAAAGCCCAAGAACAGCATGTCGAGCGCTGCGGAGATTTAAAGCTGCTGTGCCCCCAAGTTGCCTACCTTGATCCGTAATTCGGCTTCAGGCACGGCTGCCATAAACTGAGTGCCCATGATCACCTCGGCGCCTTTAACCTCAAAAACTGGATTGAGCCTTTGCGCAGGAGATGGCGCCGCCGACCGTGTCAGCAGAGGCACGACCACACGGGTGTTCAAGTCGCTTAACAGATCTGACTGAACATCCAATAAATAGCCCTCGACATCGTCGTTCCGGAAAATGTCGAATCTGGCCATCAGAACTGACGATGTTGCGCCAAAGGCAGCCCATGAGCATCGACATAGGCGTTTGAACTCTTCAACGCCGCGGCATTCTCCTCGAGCCACTTCTGACGTTTGTGACGTTTCACTGCTTCGGAAATGCCAGCTTCCGCTGCCCGCGAGACGTTGATTCCCAACGCCTTTGCCTCCTGCAACAGGGTGTTATCAAGTGAAAGGTTGGCCGGCTTTCTGGCCCGTTCGGATGTGTCGACTGCCTGAGAAAAGGGGTCGGAGTAAATAAAAAGTGCTAAGGTTCGGTTCGGCTGTAGGAGAGCTTCATGGCGCGCAAACCCCGATACTACTTGCCCGACGTTCCGTGCCACGTGATCCAGCGTGGACATAACCGCGAGCCTTGCTTCTACGCACCGGAAGACTTTCGCTACTATCTTCAGTGCCTGCGGGACGCTTGCCTTCAGCATCACGCTGCGGTGCACGCTTATGTCCTAATGACTAATCATGTTCATCTACTCATCACGCCGACGGACAAAGAAGGCATTTCCCGTGTGCTGCAGACCGTCGGGCGACGCTATGTCCAGTATGTCAATGCGTGTTACCGGCGCAGCGGCACGCTCTGGGAAGGCCGGCACAAGGCCAGCCTGATCGATACCGAGCACTACCTGATGACGTGCTATCGCTATATCGAGCTCAATCCAGTCAGGGCAGGAATGGTACAAAAGGCTGCGGACTACCCATGGTCAAGTTTCAAAGCCAACGCCTATGGCAAAGAAGATCAGCTCACTTGGCCGCACCCCGTCTACTTGGCTCTCGGGGCGAATGACGGTGAGCGCCGGCAAGCCTATCGCGGATTGTTTCGTCAGGCGCTGGATCCGGCTGACATGCAGAGCTTGCGAACCGGAATCAATTTATGCGTGCCTGTGGGCGCTGACCGGTTCAAGGCTCAGATTGAACGGCAACTTCAGCAACGAATCAGTTACAAGCCGCGTGGAAGGCCGAAGAAGGAGAAAGTCGTGCTCGACTCGCAGGAGTAGCAACGCTCAATTGGCCGCACAGTTTGTTTTATTTACTCCGACCCCTTATTTCGCTGGCTTGCCGCAGCGGAGCGGAGGCAAGACCGTCGGCTGGAGCGCTTGGTTGGGCGTCATTCGAGTAGGTCAAGGACATCTCCCACCCCCATCACATACGTCGGCGCAGCAGTGGGTGCCTTCAAGACATCAACGGGAAAGGATTTCTTCCCCTCGATCCACAGCTTCCAGCGCCCACCGTCTGGAAATAGCAGTGCCTTCTTGCGGTAGCCGATATAGCCGACATACCCCATTGTGACCTCGACAATGCCGCCATTCTCCAGCTTGTAGATGTCGCTTCCTTTGTCTTCATCAATTACGGTCTTGTAGACCTGCGTGCTGTTTGCCCGTCTGTAAGCCAACGCTTCCTCGTATTTTCTTCCAAGAGCAGGATCTTTCCGAGCTTGCATCGCTCCGACGATTTCCTCGGCACTATGTTGCGAGACGGCGTCTTGGTTAATACACACATCCTGAAGGAGGAATAATCCTTTAGCGCACGTCAGTTTTCCATCAACCATGCCGGGGTCTATCAGCTTGATCTCAGCGTGAGCCACCGACCAAAAGATTGCGGCTAGAAGAAATAGGTAGTGGCCAACTCTCATGTGCTCTCCTATGACGCCCAACAGTGATTAGATCGCGCACAGTATGATTGAATCATGCCGCGCGCTTCATTATTCCAGAATACCACTGACGTCGATCCCATATTTACCCCGCTTTTTCAGTGACTTGTCAGGTCTTTGTCCGTCTCAAACTGTGTTCGCTTGACCGCGACATTTTACTCGCTCTGTTTTATTTACTCCGACCCCTTATGTTCCGCCTTATGTTCCGCTGTTTTATTTACTCCGACCCCTTATTTCTTATTTCTCTTATTTTCCGAGGATACAATTCACTTTATAATTAAAGTACATTGGGGTGAATAAAAGCGTCCATAACCCATGGAACCAATGATCACTTTCAGAATGTAGACCGCAGACTGCGTTAACTCGATTTCTCGATTTGAATCCCCAGACAATGAGCATTACCGTTAAAATCATATCAACCAAACCACTAGCAACTACTATCGGATGCCCTTCCTCAACAAATAAGTATGGAATAAATAAAGCAAGCGATGCATATGACATCAATAAGATGGCACTAACAAACTCCGAAGCAATATGATCTTTGCTATCAATAACAGCGTTTATTTCGCTGGATTGCCTTTGGATATAATAAGCAAAATAAACCCCGTGGGTTATGAGCGCTAAACCTAGTAGCCTCCAAGTGCTTTGACTTCGCAAATTTTCTATAAGGTTTAAATTGTTCATCTTGACTCCTTAGATGTAGAACGCTCAGCTTCAGCCGACCGCATGGAGCCGCGAAGCGGCGGAATGCGGGTCGGCTGCAAGCGTTGGTTGGGCCACTGACATGGCTCAGAGGCTAGCGCGAAGAGCGGGCGCGCACGATCACTGAAACAGGTGAAACCGGCAGAAGGCTTGAATTCCCCGACGCCCGGCGAAGCGAACGCCGAAGCGGCGGCGAGCCGGAAGCGCACGGGGCTGGCGGCGACATTGCCGACGACGGACCAGCGATTGAGAAGCCGCGATGCTTGATGCATAACGGAGGGCGCGGCGAAGAATGAGCGCCGCTGGGAATGGCAGGTATTTGTTATTTACTCCGACCCCATCCGACCCCTTATTTCCTTGTCCGACCCGAACTGTGTTCGCTTGACCGCGACATTTTACTCGCTCTGTTTTATTTACTCCGACCCCTTATTTTCGCTTATTTTCGTATCGCGCCGCACGGGCATGCGCACTGGATTTGGCTTGGGGGGTTGTCCATCAGCATTCCGCCTTGATGTCTGCGTCGACATGAAGTAGTGTGGATTGATGGCCATGCTCCGGCCCCATTAAATTGTGTAATTAGTAACGTGTCACCGTAAACCATGTTGCGCACCCTCACCGCAGCGCGCACACGATCCAGCAGCCGCGGCGGTGGTGAGCGGTTGACCGTTTCCATCCGCGCGATGTTAGGCAGCCTAAACAGGTAGTGTCTAGCCGGTCAGCCGACAACACGCGGGGCGAACGATGCGGCATTTCGATATAGGCCAACGCCACCGCGACCCCGGCGTTCGTCTAATTTAAAGTCATGCAAGGAATGAACATGAATATAAGATTAATCTTAATCGCTCTCGCAGTATTATTGAGTGCTTGTGCTGCATCTCTCAGTATTGACAGGCTTCAAGACTTTACACCGGCCTCAAATGTATTTGTTTTACTATAATCAACAAGATTCGATGTGGAAATCAGGAAAGCCCTATCTAAAAAAGGCTTTAAGGCCTTGAAATATTCAAGTCTAGACAAGGTTATCTCCAAGGGAACTCAGAATGAAATTGCTCGAATCTCTAACGAAGCAGAAGCACGTTATGGACTGACATTTTATTGGGAACAAGTCGATTATTGCGTGGTAAAGTCCTCCAAAAAAATTAATGGCACTTTTGAAATTACCGACCTAAGAACAAATGAAGTTTTGCTCGTAATAGAGAAAGGGGGATGGACAGGTGATTGCGCATTACCCAAAAGCAGTGTATTTGATGAACTAGCGACCACTTTAAGAAGCGAATGGAGATAATGCATAACAAGGTGCTCAAGGCCGTTCGCTATCGCCCACTTCACTTGCGCCCCTTAAGGATGCTCTGCACAACCCCCCTAATCGGCGACAATCTGCCTCAACTAGGGATCATCTGAGGATAAAAGGGGCCAGGGTCGAATTAATAAGGGTCGAATTAATACTGGTTTCAGCAGGCAGCGCTGTCACCACGGGGGGCTACCCGTGGGCGCCCCCGATCTACGGCGGCTTCACCGTGCTGGAGCTGCCCTCCCGCGAGGAGGCGCTAGTATCGAATTACGGTGACACGTTACTAATTTCACTATTTCTCCAACCTCAATCGTGACCAACATGGACTTGGAGGCGGTGGCGCGGCATAACGGCAAGCGACCAACAGTTGTGGCTTGGCCGCGATATCGACTGCGCCGAAATATGGCATTGATGTGTCCACCGTAACGGTGATGGGGTTTGCCAATGGCCCATAAACGAGCTCACGGGTGATCGTAGGCAGATTCGTAAAGTGTGTAAATAGCAGGCAGGTGGCGTATCCCCAAGCCGCCACAAACAACAAAGGCGCCTTCCGGCGCCTTCGTTGTGTGCAACCTGATAACAATCAGGCCGCCATCTGCCGCAGCATGTAGCTCAGCACGCCGCCGTGGGCGTAGTAGTCCCACTCTTTCGGCGTGTTGATGCGCACCTTGGCTTTGAAGGTGATGACGTTGCCGTCGGCTTTCTTGGCGTGCACGGTCACTTCGCTGGCGCCCTGTTCGAGCCCGTCGAAGTCGAACACTTCGCTGCCGTCCAGGCCCAGCACCTTGGCGTTCTGGCCGTCCTGGAAGTTCAAGGGCAGCACGCCCATGCCCACCAGGTTGGCGCGGTGAATGCGCTCGAAGCTTTCGCTGATGACCGCTTTCACGCCCAGCAGCAACGTGCCTTTGGCCGCCCAGTCGCGCGATGAACCGGTTCCATATTCCTTGCCGGCCAGCACGACGGTGGGGGTGTTGCTGGCCTGGTACTTCATGGCCACGTCGTAGATGGGTTCGACCGGGCCGGCCGCGCCATTGATGTACTTCGAAACGCCGCCTTCGACGCCCGGGGTCATCTGGTTCTTGATGCGGGTGTTGGCAAAGGTGCCGCGCATCATGATTTCGTGGTTGCCGCGGCGCGAGCCAAAGCTGTTGAAGTCGGCCTTCTGCACGCCGTGGGCTTCAAGGTAGGCGCCGGCCGGGCCGTCCTTCTTGATGTCGCCGGCGGGTGAGATGTGGTCGGTGGTGATGGAGTCGCCCAGCACCGCCAGCACGCGCGCGCCCTTGATCGGCTGTATGCCCGGCGGGGTCATGGTCATGCCTTCAAAGTAGGGCGGGTTCTGGATGTAGGTGCTCTTGTCGTCCCACGGGTAGGTGTCGGACTTGGTGATTTTGATCGACTGCCAACGGGCGTCACCCTTGAGCACGTTTGCATAGCTGGCCTTGAACAGGTCGGCGGTGACGCTCTTGGTGACTTCGGCCTGGATTTCAGCGTTGGTGGGCCAGACATCCTTCAGGAACACGTCCTTGCCGTCTTTGCTCTTGCCGATGGGCTCGGTCGTGAGATCGATGTCGGTGGAGCCGGCCAGCGCATAGGCCACGACCAGCGGCGGGCTGGCGAGGTAGTTCATGCGCACGTCCTGGTGCACGCGGCCCTCGAAGTTGCGGTTGCCCGAGAGCACGGCGCTCACGCTCAGGGTGTTGTCCTGAATGGCCTTGCCCACCGGCTCGCCCAGCGGGCCGGAGTTGCCGATGCAGGTGGTGCAGCCGTAGGCGGCCACGTGGAAGCCCAGATATTCCAGATCGTCGATCAGGTTGGCTTTTTTCAGGTACTCGGTAACCGCCATCGAGCCGGGGGCCAGCGACGTCTTGACCCAGGGCTTGGTGTGCAGGCCCAGGGCACGCGCCTTGCGGGCCAGCAGGCCGGCGCCGATCAGCACGCTGGGGTTTGAGGTGTTGGTGCAGCTGGTGATGGCGGCAATGACCACGGCGCCGTCTTTCAGCTCGAAGGTTTCATTCTTGTAGGTGATGGTGGCCGGGCCCTTGGAGGGGCGCAGCTTCTGCTCGTCTTCGAAGGCCTTGCGGTAGTTGGCCTTCACGTCGGTGAGCAGCACGCGGTCCTGCGGGCGCTTGGGGCCGGCGAGGCTGGGCTTGATGCCGGTGAGGTCGAGTTCCATCACGTCGGAGTACTCGGCTTCGGGGGCGTTGTGCGTCCACCACATGCCCTGGGCCTGAGCGTAGGCCTTGACCTTGGCGATGTCGGCATCGTCGCGGCCGGTGAGGCGCAGGTAGTTCAGGGTTTCTTCGTCAATCGGGAAGATGCCGCAGGTGGCGCCATATTCCGGCGCCATGTTGGCGATGGTGTTGCGGTCGCTGGCCGACAGGTTGCCGACAGCGGGGCCGAAGAACTCGACGAATTTTTCTACTACGCCGCGCTTGCGCAGCATTTCAGTGACGGTGAGCACCAGGTCGGTGGCGGTGGCGCCTTCGGCGAGCTTGCCGGTGAGGCGCACGCCGATGACGTCGGGCATCAGCATCGATGAGGGCTGGCCGAGCATGGCCGCTTCGGCCTCGATGCCGCCCACGCCCCAGCCCAGCACGCCAATGCCATTCACCATGGTGGTGTGGCTGTCGGTGCCGAAGCAGGA
>MAAC01008123.1_pt1 | contig 10235 bp, 8 predicted proteins | sample 1115981 | NCBI WGS metagenome assembly MAAC01 (sample SAMN04961126, study PRJNA320927) | seawater metagenome | isolation source: sample BD02T64 sea water enriched with oil for 64 days | place: USA:Gulf of Mexico | collected 2013-07-27 | reverse complement strand
ACATCACTCATAATGACAACGAGATTACCATATTTATCCTTAAAGGTTATTTCGTTATTATTCATTACAAATTTTACACTTAAGTTGTTTTTCGATCGTGATCGGTTTTCTATCTCTAGAACCGTCAAACATTCGTTCTCTATAGTTCCAAGGCAAAGAAGGCTCTAGCGTATTTAATACTGCTTCCTGTGCCATTGAGGCTGTAATCATGCTGACAGTCGCGTCATAGGGTGTATAAGTACTACCACAGCTGATTTTTTTCTCTAGCTCTTGATCAATTGATAAAAAACGCTTATCAACCCCATTTTCATTAATACTAGGTTCTACATTTAAACATCCGTAACATGATCTGCCAGTATCAACGAATACTTTCGATGCTCGACCATTACCATCATTAAATGCATGAACGAGAACGGGTCTGTCATTTAGGGGGATTTTTCTAGTAATTGCGGCAAGGCGCTTTGACACCGGAGCGCGACCTGTAGAATCAATAATGATGTCATACCTCTGGAGCTTTTGCTCATTTATAGGAAATAACAGATTAAAACCACGAATGTTTTTTGCTATGTGGATTGATTCATTTAAATTTAAAGCTAAGGCAAGAGCTTTATTCGTCTTAAAGTACAGTGTATTCAAAGAATGTCTTGAAAAATTATCTGGCTTCATATCATCATCGTCATATAAATGAAGATATTGAGATCCACACCCAGCTCCGCTTCTAAGTAACAAGTCAGAAAGGTAACCACCTATTGTTCCGCATCCAATGAGTGCAATTCGCTTATTACCAAGTTCTCCTATAGAAGGTCGATTAGCGTTTCGGCTTAATAATGTATCTTTGTCTGCTCTTAAAACTCCAAGTCTTTTAAAACTGACGCAAGTTAACTTGCTACTAAAATATGAAACCAATGAAGTTGATGAATATTTTTGTTTAGCTTTTGATGTTTTTTTAGAAGTCTTCCTGCTAAATCGATTCAGTTCAAAATACACAGCTATCTGGCCTTGTCCTTGTATATCTAACAATAATAAATGTCGTTTCATTGTTTGTTGAATTAATATATCTATTAACCGACTTACACAATTATGATCAGTAATTTTCAGCCAAGATAATAAGTCCCCCATTCCTTGAGGAGGCCAACTAACACCAGCTAATCGTCTAGGGTAAACCTTAACATAATGAGATTGGATAGATAATTGGCTAATATCCTTTGGCGGTACACCTCTTTGATTTAACCATTTGTTCTTGATACTTTTATCGTCAGCATTACCAATCGACACGAACTCTCGATGTATATCACCAGAAGATAACGTTTTTTCGATGATCCAAGATGTAAATTTAAACTTTTCTTGTGTTTTAGATAGCAGAGTTAAAGTTTCTTCATCTTGCCAGTAGTTGATAAATTCGCCTTCCATTTCAATATTATCAGCTCTACCGGTTTTTTCCGAAATAACAGAATTATTGAGAGTAAGAGCAATTTGTTCATCGACATCACGATATGTTGAAATTAAATCATTAGAATCCCAGTCAGCCTCCATACTATCTACATAGCATAAGTAAGAACCAAAATTGACGTGTGGCAATAATTGACCGGTGTATTGTGGCGGGGTGCTAATTAAATAAGCTGTTGGAAGTTGAGTATAAGGATCGTCTTTGATGTTTAAAGCGACAACAAAATCACCCGTTGATGTCGGGTATGTTTTTACGTAATACCCAACTCTACTACTTTTAGTATCCAGAAATGTTGTATCAGGTAATTGTCTAGCGGGTTTATATTGAAACCCGCAACCAAGCAATATTTGATGTAACTCTGAATTCAACGTTAACCACTCTTCATTGTTTTATGAATTTTTTCTGGTTCATTTCTTAATGATGGCTCGTCAGTGAATGCTGGTGCTGCTACAGTCCCAACAATAGTTTGCCAATTTGTTACACGCTGACCAAAAGCTGAGTTTAATATGTCCAAAGCTTCAGTTTTAGTGTTCGAAACTTGAGCCCCTTCTATCAATGGAAGTAAGTTATTTAGTTTAAACATAATGTCTACTTCACGAGCTAAATGTTCACTTTTAGGTGGAAATAAAGGTTTCTCATCTGTTGGATCTGGGCTTTCGACACCCATGGTAAATTGTGCAGGCAAATGTCTTGCAACAAGTTTCATGAGTTCCCCTAAGTCACTAGGATCATGTGCGTATAAGTCAAGTACATTAACTGTTGCAGCCATAAGGCTTATAGAGGTGGGTCCGCCGATATCCCATTGTGCATCCCTCCAAGCTTTCATGAATCGACATGCCTTCTTCAAGTGTGGTCCTATTCGTTTACAACTATCTAAAAACCAATCTTCAACTATTTTAGGGTCACTATTCATCCACTTATTATCGCCCTCACGCAAGGCTAAATTAACGCATTTAGAATCGAGTAAATATGATTCCCTATCATCAATGGAATCTTGTGCACTTAAAGATTCATTAGCGACTGAGGAAAACATAAGAGATTTAGTGGCAACTTCTTTTTTTATAAAATCCCCTTTAGGTATCGCATACATTGGTACATCAATATGAGTTTTTTGGTTTACTATTTTTATTCGTCCACATGTTCTTTTAGCTTCAAATGACCAGCCATCATTTTCAACAGTTAATGATTTAAGTGCAGTATCAACAAGTAAGATAAGTAAGGTATGACCAATTTTTGGTTCTGCATCGAATATAGTCATTGGCATGTATGTGCCATCATCAATATCCATTTCCTGACCTGGCTGAAAGGGTTTGTTTAGTGTGTCATATTGAAAACTACCCTGAGTCCAAAAGCGTGGGGTTAAACTACTAAATTCACTTAAAGTATCTAAGTCCATTGAGTAAAGTAGATTAGCTAGTTGTTGTTGCCCTTGAATGGAGAGATACTGAGTGCCTTTTGATTTCGATATTCTGGATTGAGTATTGATGAGTGATAACTGTTCACGTTTTACATCTTTTGCTATTAATTTCGCTTCATCAAAAACATCCCTAATTCGTATACGTACCTGTTGACGTAACGATTTAAGATCGTTTTTTTCTTCCTCTGATAAAACAAGTTTACCAATCAAACCATCTTTACGGCTTGCGAAATAGTTATGAAAATTCCAGCTCATTATACAATTCTCCGTTTATTTAAATGTAGGGGCAGGCTTATTGAAGAATGCCTTCAGGTTTTTATTTTGAGAAAATTCTTCGGTTGCTAATTGAATACCACGGCTTTTGAGGTTTTGAAGACTTCCAAGAGACGCATTATCTAACGTAATATCTGATGCTGCTTCATTAGGAATAGAGTCATCCAGATAAACATAATTTGATTCAGCATCATGCGTGGCAAGCTCTCTTTTGAGCATATTTTGATGCAAATGCTGGTTCGCAGTCATGGTTGTTAATACTAGTTTTTGACCTCCTCCCCACAATGTTCCATAGCCACCTTTTTTATTTTTCCTAAGAAGATTCGGGCTGATGCAATAATCATTAGCTAGAGTACCAACGTTTAAAATTCTAACATCTTTCACTGTTGCATTTGGAAAGTCAGACTTCATGTCACGAAAAACCTCGTGCAACCCGATAAAGCTAGGGTTATTCGCAACTAATCCACCATCAGCAAAATAAGCGGTAAGGTCCTCACAATAGTGAGGGGCAAAATAAGTAGGAGCAGCAGAAGTTGCCATTGCCGCATCCGATAGTTTTAGTACACCATCTCTAGTGAAATCTGGATTGTGTGGGGTTTTAAAGAACTGAGGTTTGCCAGTAGATAAGTTAATAGCTGGAATTAAGACTCTTCGCTGCAAGTCATTAAAGGTTGAATCTGTACCTATCATACTTATGACAGTTTCATACAATGGTTTACTATCATATAGTGGATTAAATATTTGCTTTATTAGCTTTTTAAATCCATCTTTTTGGGGTGGAAAAATCTTCAATGCATTTTCAAAAAAAACAGGTTCTAAGTCACGAGCACTTTTACCAGATGCTAGCCCTAAAGCTAAAATCCCCCCAATCGAAGTACCCGTAATAAGATCGAAGTAGTCACCGATTTTTACATCTTTTACTGACGATCTATTTTCAATATTACGTTCAATCTGCGCAAGAACACTAATTGTAAATAGTCCCCTAACACCACCACCATTTAAACTAAGAACACGTATAGGGTCTAAGGGACTTTGCTCGTCAGTAGTCATATAACATCCATTTAAGTTTAATATAAAATCTATATTGCGTCTTTTGTAAGTAACTCAAGTCTGAAGTTACTTAAATTATAAAAAAATAAAATTACAATACCTTACCAACAGTCAATGGCAGGACGATTCGTGCTTTACGTCTCTCGTATCAATAAGAGGCAAAAAATAGTTGATTAAAATAATCGCGAAGAAGTAACAACTAACAGTAAGATGCTAAATCATTTTGAGACCAGCCTCCACCCCGGCCTTCCGAGAATACCACTAAAAGCTTGGACAACCTAGTTTACCACCAAATCCAGGAGAACCAGATGTACCACTTATACCTGGGCGACTTGGTAAAGAACCAATGGAATTACAAATAAAACCTAAAACGCTATTCCTATTATCATAAAGCACGCCATCCTCTAACCAATGGTATGGACTCCAACAACTTTAATCGAATATATATTAAAGTTGGTGTAACCAAACAAAAGGACCCCATACCATGAACGATAATATAACAATTACAATTGATTTAGCTAAAACTATCTTTCAAATTGCCGTATTTAATAAGTCAGGAATTGTCATTTCTAACAAGGCTGTTAATGAAAAAGACATGTTTAAACTAGTTGATAAATACCTACAAGCCGATATCGACATGGAAGCGTGTGGTTCAAGCCATTATTGGGGGCGTTATTTTCAAAAGCATGAGCACTTCGTTGGACTACTACCCGCTCAAATAGTTGTCAAGTTTCGTACTGGAAATAAAGTGACAAGAACGATGCTTTGGCTATTTATAAAGTGAGTCAAAGTAGAAATAAGAACATACATTTGATACCTGTTTTAACTTTAGACCAACAAGATATTTAGATGATGTATATGTATCGTGAGGGCTGTAAAAATAGAGAAATCAAATAGGATCACGCATAAGAGGCCTTAGTCTAGAATATGAAATTAAATTCCCATTAGGCATTAACAAGCTATGTGATCAAATGAACGATGTATTAGAATATGCTAAAAATGAACTGACAACAGGCGGGAGAAATATAATTAATATGCTCTACAGTGAGCTAAAAATCATCATGGAACTTGTTGTTAAAGCCACACAAGAAATTGAAATGGTTGCAAAAAAAACGATGCTTGTCAACGATTGGTAAATTACCATGTATCACATCATGATCCCCCAATATGAATAGTTTATGGCTAATAGAGCCGAGAAAAAAATTAGACAATTCTAATTGAAACGATGAGTTAGATTGAACTTTACTGATTAATATACTCAAAAACCCATAATTATTGTAACAATTTTATTTTCATTTAATCTTATCAAAATGGAAATAATTGGATTATAGTATGATTATGTAAATTAAAAGTATTCAAGCCACCTGGTCTGTCCAGTTGATAGGTGAGTTTTTATTTGTATAGGATTGAAAAATAGGTAGATATTTTTCTAAATATGTCGTATTTGGATCATACGATCCAAAGTTTGAGGTCTTATGAACACTATTTTAAACGAGCAATATGAGCCAACCGTCGAAACATATAAAGCGTTACTATATGCGTTTAAATATTTTAATCAAGCGTTGTTTAAAGGAAAGCTTCCAGCAGTTGTCTTTACTTATCATCGCCAAAAAAGAGTAATGGGATATGCTTCTTTTGAAAGATGGACTGACGATAAAGGCAACTATGTAGATGAATTAGCAATCAATCCTGAGTATTTTGCCAAATATCCGCTTATAGAATTATGCCAAACCTTAGTTCACGAAATGGTACATATATGGCAGACACGTTTTGGTAAACCGAGTAGACGAAACTATCACAACACCGAATGGGCTAAAATGATGGAATCAATAGGTTTAATGCCCTCTCACAATGGTCGCCCTGGTGGAAAAAAAACAGGGGAATCTATGATGGATTATGTGTTAGTCGAAGGAAAGTTCTTGCAAGCATGCGTTGTACTCAAAAGAAAAGGCTTTATTATACCGTTGAAAGATCGATTCCCTATTTATAGACCTGATAGCCCTACTCTTGCATATGATAAGAACAAAAACGCTTTCATTCTTAACAAGGTACTTACCGTAAAAGAAGCCCTGAAAGAAAACATAGACACGTACAAAATTGACATAACCTCTCATAAAAATGCCTCTATTTCCAACCAACTAAATAGCATTTGTCTCGAGTCTATCGACAAGAGAATTGAAAGTTCTTTTTCTGCCCCAGTGACTTCTAAGCCTATGTCAAAATCTGGTCGAATAAAATACACTTGTCCATCTTGTCGAATGAATGTTTGGGGTAAACCTGGGCTTTCAATATCGTGTGGATCTTGTGAAAATTTACCATTGAGCGAGTGTGAATAAGGATCAATACAAAATAAATTGAAATAATAATAAGGAAAAGTAATGTCAACACTGCAACGTTTTTCTCCCGTTTACCACAACACCCCGCCCGTCTTAGATGCAGCCAGTCGAAAGCGTGCATTCTATATAGATGAGCCATTCAAAAAAATAGTTTTAGCTAAAATTCGGGGGAAAAAAAATAAAGCACTTGCCTGTTTAATGTATTCTTATTTTCGATTGACTACCCAATTTTTTAACTCCGCGCATATAAAAGATCTTTTATATTTTTCTAAACAATTTGGGATTAATGAAATACTAAATTGGGGTAATTACAATAAAGATGCTAAGCGAGAACACAAAAAACTGATTTTGGACTTTATGGGGGTACACGCATTTGACTCAACAAATCTGCCTATAAAGGTTGAAGCTATTATTTCAACTCACGCTAATGTCAGAAAGGATATTAAAAAATGCTTTAACATGGTTGCACATGAGTTGAATTATCAAAGAATGGAAATCCCTGATTTTGAAACATTAGATAAGCTGATTACAAAATACTATTTGGAAGCAGAAACTAAGTTACTGAATATTGTCGATGAGCATTTAACAGCAAATGCAAGATCACTTATAGACAAGCTTTATACAAAATCCAAATATGATGTTCAAAGTGAATCATATCGAATAACCCTATTAAAAAAATTCAGTCATAAATTAAAGGTCGGGTATATAAAACAAAATATTGAATCCTTTGATATCTTACATGAGATATTCGAAACGATCCAGCCAGTATTGTTTCACTTAAACTTGTCGGTGGAAACTATAAAACACTATGCAACAGCTGTTAATAAAAGCCAAATATTTCAGCTAGCAAGAAAGCAAGATGTAGAACGATACTTAATGTCAATTTGTTTTATCACGCATCAATATTTTACGCTTCAAGATACGTTTGTTGAAATATTATTATCATCAGTTAGGACAGCATATAACGTGGCGGAAAGGGATGCAAAGTCCAAACTTTATGATACAAGGAATCTTCAATCTAGCAATATTGAGAACATGCTGAATGATAGCGATGAAATGATTAAAAAATTTCATGAAATATCAAACATATTGAAAAATGAAGCATTGTCCAGTGACGAAAAGGTAATAAATGCACAAGCCGAATTGGTGAAATTTCTTAAAGAACAAGAAACTGTCAGTGATCATTTAGAATCTGTTCGTGAGGACCAGCGAAAACTCACCGGAGAAGCGTTGTTTTTTCAATATTTAGAGGCTGGGGCAAAAGCTCTAGAGAACAAATGTTCAGGTATTATCCAACGATTATCATTGAGTTCAACAAGTATAAATGAACCCTTATTTAATGCTATCCAAATCTTTAAGCAATTGAATGCAAAAGTCGAAGACATCAGCCCTGTTGACTTTTTAACATCAAAAGAAAAAAAATATGTAAATTCTCCATCAAGAAACAAAAGTTTATACAAAGTAATTTTGTTTCATCATACTGCACAAGCAATAAAAGGAGACGGTTTACATTTAAAGTATTCTTATAAGTACCTTATGCTTGATGATTATTTTATATCAAAACCCTATTTCAATAATCATTTGGATACTATATTGGCTGATAGTAATCTCTCTGATTCAGCCGATTTTGACGAGGTTTATAAACAGAAAGATGCAGCACTACATGCACAGTTTCAAGAAACAAATGAGCATATACTTGCTGACCAAAATGCATACATTAAAAAAGACGGTGTTGGAGGTATTAGAACAACAAATTATCGAAAAAACAATAGCGTGCAACTCAGTGATGAAGTCGCAGAAATAGAATTATTTCCGACCAATGATACTGTACCGCTAATTGAGGTTATAAGTGTAGTTGCCAATGGAACAAATTTTTTAGATAGATTTCAGCATTTTTCGGGTAATAATAGAGTAAAGCCACCAAGTCGAAAAACACTCATTGCAGCAATTACGTCGGCCGCTCTACATTTCAGTACTCACAAGTTTTCTCAGTTATGTGAATCAATTAATGATTCGTCACTAGTTACAGCGTTTAATAATTATCTATCAGTCACAAATGCAAGTCTTGCGTCTGATGACGTTATAAAATATGTCGATGGAATGCCTTTGTCCTCTATTTATTTGGATAATGGTAAACTCTATACATCGTCCGACGGACAAAAATACTCGGTTTCTGTTGATTCACTTAACGCTCGTCCATCATTTAAATATGGAGGGAATCATCATGTTGTTGCTCCATACAATTTTATTGATTCGCGGCATTTAAGTTACCATTCCCAAGTATTAAGTGCAACGGAGAGAGAAGCACACTATGTTATTGATGGTTTACTTAAAAACGATGTAATAAAAACGGATATGCACGTCACCGACACTCACGGATACACAGAAGTAGTATGCGGTGTTGCTGAACTGTTAGGTTTTAATTTTGCACCCAGGATTAAAAACGTCCTAAACTTACAGTTATATTCGACCAGGGCTAAAAGATCTTACTCGTCAAAACATTATTCTGTTCTTCCTTCCGGCAAAATTAATATGGAATTAATTAAACCTTATTGGAGCGAAATTTTAAGGTTAGTGGCCTCAATAAAACTCGGTAAATCAACCGCATCACAAATATTTAAACGACTCAATTCTTACTCTGCGTGTAATCACCCGTTATATAACGCTTTGCGTGAATATGGAAGGATGGTTAAAACCCTTCATGTTCTTCGTTATATTGATGATCCCGAACTGAGAGTAGCAACCACCAAGCAACTTAATAAAGGAGAAAGTGCAAACGCGCTTGATCGAGCTCTTGCAATTGGTAAAGCCGAAATAATGTATGCAACTAGAGAAGAACAAGAAGTAATGGAAACTTGTAAACGATTAATTAAAAACTGTATCGTGTGCTGGAACTACATGTACCTTACTCAACGACTGTTAAAAATCAAATCTAAAGAAAAACGATTGGCGTTTGTTGAAAAAATGAAAGTATCATCAACAATGTCTTGGGAACATATCATTATTCACGGCGCATTCGATTATTCTGAAAGAAAATTAAAAGACTCAAAGAATTTTGATTTTAATAAGATGCAAGACCCCAAAATTTATGAAGACTTAAATAATTCTTGATGTAGTAGTCAATAAATACATAATAGTAAGCGCATCAATCACATTGGCGAAGTAGGCTTATAATGCAAGCCTACTCTTCCTGTAATGATAAAGAAAGCAAGTCGTCTCAAAAGTTTTCTTCTGCCTATTAAATATGATTTTTGAATTTACTTTCGATCTAAGTTTAACTGAGAAGGACAAACAGCTTTATGTAAATCAATTAGAAACGTTCACAATTCACATCCAGAAATTAAAATATATTACAGGTATAAAACCTTCATAGAAGCTAAACCCAAATCTCGACAATTTGATTAATTATTTCAGTCAATTTAAGCAGAGAAATATGAACTGTAGCTAATAAATACTTGCTCAAATAACTTTCCCCAAAAACATCTATTAAAATACCCATTAAATTGGGTAAAAAAACCACTGTTAATCTATTGTTTTATATATATTTATATAAATACCTACCCGCAGAATCGACTCTTTGTTTAATAAACCCCCTTAAACGGACGCCAGACTTTATTTGAATTGAAATAACTATTTTTTAGCTTAAAGCGCTCTTGACTACTTGTACCAATCCAACTTACGGGTGGCCTCCAGCAAAAATCGGCATATTCTA
>MAAC01011295.1_pt1 | contig 10236 bp, 7 predicted proteins | sample 1115981 | NCBI WGS metagenome assembly MAAC01 (sample SAMN04961126, study PRJNA320927) | seawater metagenome | isolation source: sample BD02T64 sea water enriched with oil for 64 days | place: USA:Gulf of Mexico | collected 2013-07-27 | reverse complement strand
GATGGTACTGAAGCATTCGATTCACCAGTTCCAGCGCTTAATACAGCTGAAGAAGTTTGTGTTGGACAAGGAGTTCAAGTATATGGAGGAGGAACTCCAGCAGGAGGAGAGTACTCTGGACCAGGTGTAACAGATGATGGAAATGGAACGAGCTATACTTTCGACCCTGCTGTTGCTGGAGTTGGAGTACATACAATAGCGTATGATGTTGCTAGTACATGTGCTACGGGAGAAGCTACAGATACAATTGAAGTAACTGTGGACGAACCAGTATTAGAATGCCAAGATGTTACTGTTACTTTAGAATTAGATGCAAGTGGAGAAGCTACTCTTTTAATTAGTGATGTTGTTACTAATCTAGAAGCGGGCGCACTTGTTGTTGATCAAACAGGAACATTTGCTCCAATAGATATCTCTGGAACTGGAACGACTGTAGCTCTAGGCGATGACAATGGATCGGCTGCCTTAACAATAGGGTTTGATTTTGGTTTTTATGGTGTCGATTATACTGATTTCCATATTGCTTCAAATGGTTTTATTTCGTTTAGTGGAAATGGAATGACAGGAGCAGAATCAAGAAATGCAACCCAGCTACCAACTGCTGGTACACCTAATGACATTATTGCCGTAATGTGGGATGATTTGGATCCAGGTGCCGGAGGTACTATTAGATATGAAACTATTGGAACTGCTCCAGATAGAATGCTTATTGTTGATTTTGATCAAGTACGATATTGGAATACTACTATTGTGATCACGACCCAAGTTCAGTTATTTGAAACTTCAAATCGAATAGAGATTCATAGTACTTCAGTTCCGGGACAGGGTCCTGCCAGTCAAGGTGTTGAAAATCAAGACGGAACTGTGGGGTTACCTACGCCAGGTAGAAATGCTCAAGCTTGGACTGTTACAGATGATCATGTAGCTTATTACTACTTACCAGGAGGTCCTGCAGATAGTTGTGGATTGACAACGACAATAACTCTTAGTCAAGAGATGTTTGATTGTGACGATCTTGGAGCAAATGTTATTACAGTTACAATGATGGATACAGATGGAAATACCTCTACTTGTACGCCAACGGTAACAATAACAGATCCATTAGATGTTTGTCCACTATTAGATGTTGAGGATAACGAGTTTGCACAAAACTTGAATATATTCCCTAATCCTTCGAATGGACAAATTACCATAGCTAACAATAGTAACTTTGAAATTCGCTCTGCGACCATTACAGATATTAACGGTAGAACCGTTCAAAGTCTTGATGTAGCAGATATGGAAAGTCAAACTACTTTCTCAATTGAGAAATTGGCAAATGGAATGTACTTTATAAAAATTGAAGCGGACAATGCGAGCATTGTTAAAAGAATCCTTAAGAAATAAGAGAGTTCCAGCTTAGTTTTAAAACCCTTCGTCCTATTAAAGGCGAAGGGTTTTTTACATTTATAAAAATGTATTGGCGTATATGTTCAATCAAAATATGATTGTCTTAAAATTAGGTTTTATATTGATTTGAGTGAGTAAGTTAAAAAAATATCTTAGTGGTATGACAAATTCACAAGAAATATCGGTCTTATTGTTGGTTTTATCTTGAGCCTCTTGGTAGCTTATCGACTGGCATTTTCAGAAACTATAACGGTAAGAAGTGAAGTTCAGGCTTTGCGCGACCAGTCTATTTCGTTTGAGAATTTGGCGAGCCTTTCCACTACCTTAAATCAGCGAGAAAAGTTTGCATACTCTGTTTTAAAGAATAACAACGTTAAAAATCTATCCATTCAAAATAATCTTTTACAATTTTTAAATAAGGAATCAACTAACAAGGGGTTTAATATAAAGGGTTTTCAGGAACCTCATAGGGTTATAGAGAACGAAGTGAATACAACATCATATCAGTTTACTATTCAGGGAGGTTTTAATGATTTAATAGCTGTGGTGTACGAATTAGAACAGAATTTCAATTATGGTAAAATAGCACATCTTAATTTCGAAAAGAAAAGGGATTATAGAAAAAGAAAGGACTATTTAGAGTGTTTTGTAATTGTAGAGAGTTTGGTGTCGCAGTGATCCTTATGATTTTGATATATTAAAAGGCCACCTAAATCAAGACAGTCTTCTATAAAGTAATACTATTCCAAATAATAGTGTGCCAGCATCAAAGCAAAAGCATCGAAGACTCCCATTTGGTAGTGTTCTGCCTTGGTGTTTTTTCTAATATCGGGCATTCGATATTGTAGTTCTGGATACCAAGAGATAATTGTTTTTGAAATCTGATATTTTGAATTTCCACCAAATTGAGTGAAGACTTCTTTGATTTGTTCTCGGGAGTCTTTAAACGGGTAACTCTAATTTTATAGCCTCTCTTTCGACTTTCGAAACATTACAACGATCGTTTTGCCGATCTCGATTACGAGTTCTCACCAGTCGAAATAAAAAACTATTCGAAATCTGTTAAAAAACTCTACGGAAAAGGCTTTGCTTTAACAGGAAACAGTGCAGAATTTCTAGATCCAGTGTTTTCATCTGGTGTTACTTTTGCTACTGAATCTGCGCTACTTTCGGCCAAGCTCATCACTCGTGAACTTAGGGGAGAAACTGTAGATTGGGAAACAGAATATACCGGATATATAAAGGAAGGAGTGGATGTTTTTGCAACCTATGTGAAAGAATGGTATACAGGAAATCTTCAGAAAATATTTTTCCACCGCCCTGAGAACCCAGAAATAAAAAAAACAAATATGTGCGGTTCTAGCGGGCTATGTTTGGGACAAATCTAATCCATTTGTAAAAAATCATCACAGGCTTATAAAAACTGTGGCGCGTGTAATTGATATGGAAAGTGATCAAGTCTAATCAAAGTATACTATAAAAAAGCCATCAACTAAAAATCGATGGCTTTTTTTAGAACTTATTCTCAACTTATTTGATCTTTTTCTTGATCATTCCTGCTAAGGTTTTTCCAGTTTTAGCATATCCTTCGCCTAAGCGATCCTCATTGCTAAAAGTTCCTCCATATCTGTTTCCAGGAGCGTTCTTACCAGTAATCTCTAATAGAACGTTACTTCTATTCGCTGTCTCAATAAATCTCATGGTCGTTGAAAGTTTAGCGGGTTTTCTCATTACGACAACATTATACCCTGGGTACATCCATGTGGCATCCACAATTAACGTATACTTCGCGTCCGTAAGCCCTTGATCAAACTCCATATTATAATCCTCGGTAAGGTATCTGTTCATTAATTCTAAGAATTTCGGCGCATAGATTAGTTCTTTCGCTGCTTCCCATTTCTTAGCCCAAGCTTTTCCTTTACCCCTTCCCTTTTCCTCTAACTCGGCAGTCCGTGTCTTAATATATTCTGTCTCAGGCCTTTTGTCTTTATAGAGTTTTAAATTGCTATAGTCAAATTCTACATTGATCTGTGTTTGTCCTTTTAAAAAGGAAAAATCCCCGTCTACCACTTTCATCTTTTGTCCATAAACAAAGGCCGTGCAAACGATCGCTAAAATTAGTGTTACTTGTTTTCTCATTTGGTATAATTGAAATTAATATTCGTTTAACGAACATAGCAATTTTTACTTAAAAACTTGCTAGCTCCTATATACAGCGATGACTATTACATAAAGTGTGCCGAAAATTTAAAAAATTTTGGGCAAAACGTACAAAGCCGAATCAACTAAATGACTCGGCTAGTCTTGTTGCACGGATAGTGTATTTTTAATGATGAAGAGTTAGATTTGAAGTAAATCTATACTTATGCGTAGCTATAAACTTCAACTAATCAATAGTAGTTCTTATAATAAGAGTTTAATTCAAAGAGGGCGTATTGATTTTTGGTTTGACAAGAGTATTTTCATTAATTGGTATTATAGAGGTACTCGTTTAAGAGGAGGCAAACAAGTTTATAGTGCTGCAGTAATAGAATTGATTTTAATAATTTCCTATGTATATTATTTACCACTACGCCAAGCACAAGGGTTTATGATGAGTCTGCTAGAAGAGCAAAATATTGCTCTAGAAGTTCCAGATTACACCACCCTTTGCCGTCGAAGAAAAACACTAAATATAAAGAAGAAACTTACTCCTTGGAATCGCAAGGAAAGTATAGTCTTCTCTATAGATGCAAGTGGATTAAAGTGTAGTGGAGAAAAGGAATGGATGCGTAAGAAACATAAGGCTACTAGAGTTCGTAAGTTTATTAAGATTCATACGGGAATTAATGTAACTACTCGACACATCATATTTAACACCACCACATCATCTAGAAGGCACGATGGTACGCAACTTCCTTATACCATCAAACAGGTAGGTAACAAGATTAAAACAGTACTAGCTGATGGAGGGTATGATTTTAAATCCTCCGTTAGACTTACTCACCCTAATGTTAGAATGATTATCCCTCCTAGGTCGAATGCCATAGTAGATGATAAAACCCATCAAAGAAACACAGCTATTAAATATATTGATCAATATGGTAGCGCTATATGGAAAAGAGAAACAGGGTATTAGAATTCTAAAAACGACAGAAGATTCATTAATAATGGAGAATCCATTCATGAAAAACGAAGATGGAAAATTATTATTAATGAAATATGTAAAAAAAGTAAAGGTTCAGATCGGTAATGATTCAGATTAGTTGGTGGGATGTATTTAGAGCGTAAATAGATGAAATAGAGTAAATTAAATATTAATCAATATTCAAAAACGAGTATACTCATTTTCTTTTTGTCCAACTCTAAGGGCTTAAAAAGCGAATTTTAAAACTTAGTGGTTCAAACTAGTTGCTACATGGCTCCCTATATCGTAAGCCTTCGACGAAGGCTTACGATATTACTGTAAAAAGGAGTTAAATAATTTTGTTGTGACGACATATCTAGGGTTATCTCGCCAGGCTCTGTCATATTCTACAAATCCGAAATAGGCTAAGAATCGCTCAAAAGTTCGTAGTAAATAGCAATGGTAGGCTCTTCTTTGAATATTCTCGGAAAAAGGATGAAAATCCAAAAGATTAGGGAATGCATTAAAATATTTTTCTGCATAAAAATTACCTTCTCTTTTTAAGCCTCCATATTTTCTGAGCAAGACCAGAGAAAAACCAAAACCAAGTTGCCCCCACTGCTCAATATCATAACCATCAAAATAGACCCAATTAAATTTTCGACAAAAGGTAGTAAATAGTAATTCCGTTAGTTGAGAATCATTTTCTAATAATTTCTTTCCTTTTTGAGTGAGGCTTAGTTTATTATTACGTTTTTTAATAATGCCCATTAAACTCAAAAGATTTTTTGAAAGATGAATTGTCGAGGAATCTGTTTCCTTTTGTAATTTTACAATACCATCTTCAATGGCCCTATCCTTTAAACCTCCATTTTAATACACATCAAAAACAATTTTGGTTGGCAGTGATCCTGTCTTGGTAAGTTTCACTTAAGTCTAATTTGGATATACCACCAGCCCATGGTGAATATGAGTCAATAAATGGAATTTATAGAATATTAAGAAGTGTTAGTGAGAATGAAGTATTGTCTTGGCTAAGAAGTCAAAAGTTATACCAAGAGATTAGAATTCGACAGACTCCACAACCGAAGACCTCTAATTTTCATTTGAATATTATTACGGGATTAATTAGTATCGGTTTAATTTTAATCATCTTTGTTTTATATAAAGTTCACAAACAGGCTCCCTAGCTTCTGGCTCCCTATATTAGACGAAAAGGAAGTAAAAATAAATAATAATTAAGGGAGAAGTTTAAAATTTCTGTAAATTAAAACACTGGCTATCAAGATATTGTGCAATAATATACTATCCTTAATGTTTCAAATAAATTAATTAGTATCAATGCAACCTATAGCAATTTAGTTGTTAAATAATTGTTCTTCACTTTTTGAATAAAAATGGGTCGTTCAAAATTATTCTAGCCCATACACTTTTTGGCATGTATTAAAATGCTAAAGCACTTTATATACAGTGCATCGTTTATTTTTCTTTTCTATATATTACTTCATAGCATTAGTAGTCTATAATATCCTCTATACGATATTACTAAGACAAATTTATACGTTTTTCTACGATTTATTTTTTTAAAAGACAGGAAGAAGCTGATTTCGACCATTCTATTCTTTTTTCTTATATTTACGTGATTTTATTAAAAAACCTACAGCTATGAAAAAAACACTATTATTACTTATTATTTGCCTAGCTTTTTCTTTCGATGCGATTGCACAAAAAGAAAAAGGATCTGATGCCCCATTAATAGACACTAGAATTGATAATATGGGTTATTGGAAAGACCTGGCAGAAAGAGGGCTTGTTCCTGTTCAGCCAGACGTACAACCTCCTAGAGCAGTGGTAAAAAGCTCTCGCATTAATGCGAGAGGAATCAATGCAGATTCACCAGATGTTCCTGTAAATGCAGGAGGAGATAATACACAAAGTGAAACCTCCATTTTTGTAAACCCGAATGACAACTCGAAAGCATTTAATTCAAATAACTCTACTTCCTGGAATGGAACTTCTGTAGGGTCTCTCTTTGGGACTAGCTTTTTCTTAACTGACGATACTGGATTATCATGGGGAGGAAGTGTTCAAGGAACAGGAGGATCTAATAGCGGAGATCCAGCCGCAGTTATTGGCCTTAACGGAAGATATTTTGATGGTTTTATCCATAGTAATTCTGGTCAAGGAGTTGCCTATTCTGATGATGAAGGTGTAACTTGGACAAGTGTTGTAGCTGGAGCTCCAACTGGAGGAACTATTTTAGATAAAAATCATTTATGGATTGATAATAGTCCAACGAGTCCACATGAAGGAAATATATATGATGCTTGGACTGATTTTAATAATGGAAATGATATCTTTTTTACTCGTTCAATAAATAATGGTTTGTCATATAGCGCTCCTATAAATTTAAGTTCAGCTATTGGTGGTGGAAGCCATGATCAAGGAGTAAATATTCAAACAGGACCTAATGGAGAAGTTTATGTAACATGGGCGGTTTATGATAGTTGGCCTTCAGATGAGACTGCTTTAGGTTTTATAAAGTCTACGGATGGAGGAGCTACATTTGGAACTCCAGTAAGAATAATTAATAATATTAGAGGAATTAGAACAACGGCTACTTCAAAAAATCAACGTGTAAATTCTTTTCCATCTATGACAGTCGATATTAGTGGCGGTTCTGAAGATGGAAGTATCTATATAGTTTGGACAAATGTAGGAGTTCCTGGAACTAATACAGGGACTAACTTAAGTGTATATATGATTAAATCTACAGATGAGGGAGCTAATTGGGGAACTCCAATAAGAGTAAACCAAGGAAATTTTCAAACAGGAAAAGAATCATATTTTCCATGGATTACTTCTGATCCTGAATCTGGTGTATTAAGCTGTATTTTTTATGATGATAGAGATGTAAGTTCAACACAAGTAGAAGCATGGGTGTCAAGTTCGTATGACGGCGGTACTACTTGGGAAGATTTTAGAGTGAGTGATGTTGCTTTTACTCCGCAACCTATAGCAGGTTTAGCTGGAGGATATATGGGAGATTATTTAGGAATTTCAGCAAGAGGGGGAATTGTTTATCCCGTTTGGCCAGATAACAGAAATGGATATATACAAGCTTTTGTTTCTCCTTTTGAAACAAATACAAGAGAAAAACCAACTGATTTAACGGTTGTTTTAACAAACGATATAACAGGGCAAACAGATTTAAATTGGAATTTTCCTGGCGCACCCACCTTTCAGTTTTTTATTGTCTATAGAGACGGTGTTCAAATAACAACAACGACCGACCCTTTTTATACAGATATATTACCCACTTTTGGATTATATAATTATACGGTAACAGCGATGCATGATGATGGAGAATCTTCAGGAGAAAATGGATCTGTACAGTGGGGTAATCCAAACATTAGTGTTACACCAGGTTTTCTTGAAGAAACATTACAACCCGATGAGATGTCTGTTAAAGTTTTAACGATTACAAATACAGGAGAACTAGATTTAACTTATAACATTGACACACAAATTATAACAACCTTAACGAATCCTCAAGTTTTTTGTGGAGCAAGTGGAGGTGGAGGTGACGAGTATATTAGCCGAGTAGAATTTGGAGACATAGATAACTCAAGTGCTCAAACCTTTTATGGCGATTATACTGCTTTATCTACAGATGTAGATGCAGGGAGCACCTATCCAATTACCATTACTAATGGAGAAGTTTTTTCTGCCGATGATTTAGGAATTTGGATTGATGCCAATCAAGATGATGATTTTGATGATCCAGGAGAGCAAGTAGTTTGTACGGTCGATGATGGTGCTAACGGAACTTACAGTATAACGGTTCCTTCTGACGCACTAGGAGGTACCGCAAGAATGCGAATTAGAATAAAATTTAATGGTTCAGATTGTGGAAGTTCATGTGGAACAACAACTTGGGGAGAAGTAGAAGATTACTCTTTAAATATTCATTCATGGCTTCAAGTAGAAACTATAGACGGAACACTAGCTCCAGGTGCAACAGAAAACATTAATGTTACATTCGATTCAACAGGACTTTCAATAGGAGATTATTTTGCAACTATTTCAGTAAACTCGAATGCGACAGACGATCCTTTAGTTGAAGTGCCTGTTACATTACATGTTGTTGAAGGGAATATCTTAGATGCAACAGCTACTGTTGATGATTCGGAAGTTTGTAGTGGTACTTCTACCACTTTACATGCTAATCCAAATGGAGGCTCTGGAACCTATACTTTTTCTTGGACTTCCGTGCCAGCTGGTTTTACTTCTTCTGATGAAAACCCTACGGTTTCACCTACTGTTAATACAATTTATACGGTTGTTGTGGATGATGGAGCAGATACAGCCTCAAGTGATGTCTCTGTAGATATAGTTGATGTCCCTGCACAAGCAAACACACCTACGGGAGATCAAGAGCTTTGTCAAGATTCTGTAAGTAGTACCTATATAACCGATGTAGTTGCCAATACAACTTCGTATCAATGGACTATTAACCCTACTGCTGCAGGTACTATTTCTGGAACAGGTACATCTGCAAGTGTAGATTGGGATGCTGCTTTTAGTGGCGCAGTAACTATTACCGTAACTGCAAATAATGATTGTGGCCCCGGAGCAGTATCTAATGCTATTTCTATAACTATTAATGAATTACCAACAGTTACATTACCAGGTTTTGATGCTATTTGTATTGATCTGCCTGCTTTTGAATTAACTGGTGGAGAGCCTATGGGAGGAACCTATTCTGGTGTTGGTGTCTCTGGAGGAAATTTTGATCCTTTAGTAGCAGGAGTTGGAATCCATACCATTACCTATGCTTATACAGATGGTAATAGTTGTGAGAATTTTGCTACCCAAACTATAGAGGTAAATCCATTACCAACGGTTACCCTTACTCCATTTGCAACTGTTACAGATACAACGCCTGCATTTGAGTTAACAGGAGGTACTCCAGTTGGAGGCACTTATTCTGGACCAGGTGTTACTGGTGGTTTCTTTGATCCTGCTATTGCAGGAATAGGAGTTCATATTATTACCTATGCGTATACAGATGGCAATGGTTGCGAAAATTTTGCAACGCAAACAATAGAAGTTACTCCGACATTAGGTGTTAATGATGTTGAAAATGGAATCAACTTTGTATTATACCCAAACCCAAATAGCGGACAATTAAACTTAGAAATTAATTCGTTATTGGTGCAAGATTTTGAAGTACGCATAGTTAACCAAATTGGTTCTATTATTTTTACTAAAAAGATCAATGTTTCTGAAGGTTCAAATTATACATTTAACCTATCGGGTATTACTACAGGAGTTTATTATTTTTTATTAGAAAGTGATAAGCAAAACTATGTTAGAAAAATTGTGGTAAACAATTAAATCAAACCATAGTAATTAGTATTATAAAAAGCCCCAACTATACAATATAGTTGGGGCTTTCTTTTAAAATGTTTTTAATAAATTAAGCGTCGCTATTTAATTTTTTTGTTAAATAAAACCCAGAAAATAATCCCAGACCTGCCATTAAAAATATGGTGCCATGCTTTCTCTACGATCATTTTACGATAATGTGTCCCATATAAGGGATTGTTCTGAGAGTGGACTTGCAACAAAAAAGTGGACATTTAGTTAAGAGTCATGCTGCTACTTTTTGATTAAACATTTCGGTTTCAAATTCTTCTATAGTTTTATACCCCAAAGTGGAGTGTATTCTTCTTCTA
>MAAC01016686.1_pt1 | contig 10242 bp, 7 predicted proteins | sample 1115981 | NCBI WGS metagenome assembly MAAC01 (sample SAMN04961126, study PRJNA320927) | seawater metagenome | isolation source: sample BD02T64 sea water enriched with oil for 64 days | place: USA:Gulf of Mexico | collected 2013-07-27 | reverse complement strand
AGGGTTGTAATATTTTATATTTTTCAAGGTATCATTGGTGCAAATGATATCAGTTTTAATACCATTTTTATCACTATTAAAGAACGTTTGTACTCTTATGGTATCACCTACAAACGTTTTGGATTTAATATTTCCATTCTTATAATAATCAATCACAATCTCTTCATTCGATTTTTGATGACAACTAGTCACTGTGATAATAATTAAAATTATTTTAAATAATGTATGAATAATTCCTCTCATTTTTCTGCAGGTGTTATCGTGATTGAATCAATTTTAATGGACTCACTTTCTGCCCAATTAGATCTCAACAGTTCTCGCTTTAGAGCTCTAGCCTTTACTTTACCATAAGCTTTAGCTCCGCCTTGAGGCTGTCCGTTATTGCCGTATGGCGTTAGATTATATTCAGTATTATCATCTCTGTAATCTTCAACTAGTTTATCTGCAGCAGTTGAAACGTCAATAATACTCTTGGTAGTTTCGCTAGTTTGTTCCATTATTGTTGTACCATAATCGGCTCCTTCTTTGAAAATTAATGCAAAATTCTTTTCTTGATTAAGAAGCTTTGCCGCGTCTGGTCCTTTGCGTGTAGGCCCAAATTTACTTCTAGAAGTTCCAGGGACTGAAGGTATATCCTTAGCCTCCAATGAACCTTTGCTATCTCCTTCAGATTGTGTTGAACCTTCATTGGAATCATTGTCCCCCCAAATTCTTATTCCTTCGCCAACATGATTTTCTATCTTATCAATTACAAATTGTAATGAAATATCTATCATAATAAGCGTCCTCTGAGCTTTATCTTCTATTCTTTCAGTTAAAGGTGGATCACATTCCTCTCCAGGAGGACATGGTGCCATCCCATCAGGATCCATATAATAAATAGGATTATCAAATGCATAATTATAAGTACTATGGCGTCTCATCTGTTCAGCAAGAGGATCAATGTTCATCCAACGTCCTAAAGCAGGATCATAATTACGAGCGGTAATATCAATCCATTCTAGTCCAAGTTCGTCCTGTTCCTCTTTATTCCCGTAACCGTATTTATGATCACGTCCAGTAATCAAGTTATTATACCCATTATGTTTAAGTCCAAATGGATAGTAGTTATTCTCTTCTTTGATCTCAGAGCTGTCTACAGCGCCGTTATTATTGATGTCTTGATAGGAGAGTCTAACGTTCCCTAAGTGGTCCTTATATTGGTATACATAATCAAAGTTTGATCCATTTTTTTCGACATAGCCTTCTGCATGAGAAAAGAAAGAGAGTTTTTCTCCAGAATTATCTTTTTCATAAATGTAGTTGCCTGCATAGGAAGTTGAAAGGTCTGCTACCGCATTTACTAAGGGAATTGTTAAGAAGATTTCTTTCTTTAACTTCACACCAGTAGCATCGTATGTGTATAGTATACTACCTCCATGGTCAAATAATACCTGAGTTGGTAAATTCAAGTGATTATAAGTAATAGACTGAATATCTTTATTGTTGTCCCTAGTCATGTTGCCATTTGCATCTCCATAAATATAGTTATTTCCAGTGAATCTATCTTTAAATCCACCATTAAAAGTATTACTTGAAGCATCATCTGCTGCATCTGTCACGTCTATCAGCTGGTTACTTTTAGGACTATATTGTTAAGTCAGTTTATCGACATAATCCATACTTTGATTATTCTGAGCGTTCTCAAAAAGACCAAATCTATTAAGAGTGGTGATGTTACCATTTTTATCATAGTCAACATTATTTATAGAATAATTCTCCAACATTCCAGATCCTTGATGCAGTGTACCACCTCGAAATGTATTACGCTTTCGCGAAAGCGAGAAACAAAAAAAGCCCTTCATTTCTGAAGAGCTTTTTATTCTGTGCGGATGACAGGAATCGAACCTGCACGCCGTGAAGCACTAGATCCTAAGTCTAGCATGTCTACCAGTTCCATCACATCCGCAAAACCAGTATTCCCTATTTGGGACGGCAAATATACATACTTTTAAGATATTACAAATTCTTTATCAAATAAATTTTTATCCTTTCTTATCTTTACCTCAAACACATTTTACATGAACACTAAATCTTACGTAGATCAACATAAAGATCGATTTATAAACGAACTCATTGAATTACTAAAAATCCCATCTATCAGTGCCGATGCCGCTTATAAAGACGAGGTGATCAAAACGAGCCAAGTCGTAAAAAAAGCTCTAGAAAAAGCTGGTTGTAATCATGTAGAAATTTGTGAGACTCCAGGCTATCCTATCGTTTATGGAGAAAAAATAATTGATAAAAACTTACCTACTGTACTAGTTTATGGACATTATGATGTACAACCACCAGATCCTGTAGAATTATGGGACAGCCCACCATTTGAACCTGTAATTAAAACAACAGAGCTGCATCCTGAAGGAGCTATTTTTGCTCGAGGCGCTTGTGATGATAAAGGGCAAATGTACATGCATGTCAAAGCCATGGAATACATGACTGCAAACAAAGAGCTGCCTTGCAACGTTAAATTCATGATAGAAGGTGAAGAAGAAGTAGGAAGTGAGTCTTTAGGTTGGTTCCTGGAACGTAATCGTGAAAAACTTGCAAACGATGTCATTTTAATATCTGATACCGGAATGATCGCAAAAGATGTTCCTAGTATTACAACTGGTTTACGTGGCTTGAGCTATGTAGAAGTTGAAGTTACTGGCCCTAATCGTGATTTACACTCTGGTCTTTATGGTGGTGCTGTTGCAAATCCTATCAATATCTTATGTGATATGATTGCACAACTCCATGATGAAAACAATCACATCACTATTCCTGGATTTTATGATAAGGTAGAAGAATTAAGCACTGAAGAGCGCGCAGAAATGGCAAAAGCGCCTTTTTCTCAAAAGGCTTACAATAAAGCCTTAGACATATCGCAAGAGCATGGTGAAAAAGGCTACACTACAAATGAGCGCAACAGCATAAGGCCTACTCTAGACGTAAATGGAATTTGGGGTGGTTATACTGGTGAAGGTGCAAAAACGGTGATCGCAAGTAAAGCATTTGCAAAAATATCAATGCGACTAGTGCCAGACCAGAACTGGCACGAGATAACAGAATTGTTTCAAAAACATTTTGAAAGTATAGCGCCAGATAGTGTGAAAGTTAAAGTAAAACCTCATCACGGTGGTACTGCATATGTAACACCTATCGACTCATTAGGTTACAGAGCAGCTAGTGCAGCATACGAGGATACATTTGGAAAAACTCCTATACCTCAACGTAGCGGTGGTTCTATCCCGATTGTGGCATTGTTTGAAAAAGAATTAAATTCCAAATCTATTTTAATGGGCTTTGGTCTGGACAGTGATGCTATTCACTCGCCTAACGAGCACTTTGGTGTGTGGAATTACTTGAAAGGTATTGAGACCATACCTCACTTCTACAAACATTTTACTGCAATGAGTAAATAAGAAAAGAATTATTAAAATTAAAAATCCCATTCAACTATTGAATGGGATTTTTTTTAACTCGCTTTCGCGAAAGCGTACTAAATTTAATTAATAGCTAGATTTAAAGCTACCGTAAATATCTGACCTGTACCACTGAAACGTTCTACCCAAACCTCTATGTAATCATTAGGCTCTAGGTCAAAAACACCTACAATAGGCACCGCGCTGATATCTCTTATAGTGGTAGCACCAACGGTCGCGCCGTCTGGTACCACCTTCCACACACCAGTTTGATCTATTACAGTAGGAACAGCATCTCCAGATCTACCTCTCGCAATATAAAATATGTATCTATCTCCTGGTGTATTACCTTCAAAAGACACACTAGCCGAAACATTAAAGAATCGTTTTTTCTTACCTTCATATACAACTCTATTATCACTTGAACTTGAAAAACGAAACAAATTATTTGATGTAGTAACTCCTGCTAATTTTTTAGGGACACCATTAGAAGAAAAAGTAGTGGACGCACCGCCACCGGCAGTAAAATTAAAATTAATATCACCTACAGCTTGCGCGTCTGTTTCTAATGGGATACCAGAACAATTTACATTCCAATCCTTAGTAAAATTAAATCCTGAATAAGTACCAGTAGTATAAGGATCAATTAACGTTCCGGCACCTACAAAACTAAGTTGTGATAGTGTGGCATCATTTACAATCGCAGGATTTGCACTTACATCAATACCTGTTTCCATATTATCTGCCTCGATACGTCCACCATTCATTTGAAGATTTGTAAACGAACCTAACAGCTCCATGAAAGTTCCCGTATTTGATGATGTCCAAAAAATATTACTGACAAAAAAACTATTAATATCGTTTATAGTAAAACCATCATCATTATTTACATATTGTGTGACACTCAAAAACACGATACTTAGACCGTCTAAAGTTCCTACCTTGCTAGCGTTTGATACAATTGTATTATTGATAAGTAACAATTCTCCAGGCGTAGCATTAATATCAAATAATTGTGTTTTAGTTCCAGCAGGTAAAGAACCTGATAAAGTTAAATTACGTAATCCTCCACCTTTAGATCCTTCAAAAAGACTACCGCTAGAAACATTAATCAATACATCTTCAGATGAATCTATCCCTTCTATATAAGCGCCGTTCAAATCAATTGGAAAATCTACTAATATGGTACCATTTATTTCATATAAAAAATCCGTATTTAAAAGGTATTTAGTGTTTCCACCAGCGACTAATTCATCTGCAAGATCATCTATACTTTTAATACGTTTAAAATTAGAACGCCTTTCAGATTTTGCTAGATAATCCCATTCTGTACCATCAAAATATTGAAAGGCTTCAAGAGTAGTATCATAAACTAGTAATCCTGTAGCTGGGTCTATTATATCGAGACGGCTAGTAGAATCCATTCTAGGCGCTAAAAACCCTTTATCATCAGACATGATGTCTAACATCGCACTAGGATCTGGTGTGTCTGTATTTATTCCCACTTGCCCTAAAGTGATCCCTGTTATTAATAAAAATAATAAAGTAATTTTCCATTTCATAATTCATCCCTTTATTACTAAGATAAAAAATCTCTCCTGAGGATATTCTTTAACTTCTAAACCTTTGATAAAAACCGCACCGTTTTTATATCTTTATTAACGTTTTTTATGACAATTAGTTAATTAATATGGTATTACATCGATTTAAAGGCATATAATTTAACCTTTGACATAGTAATTTGTAAGAAAATAGAGGTTGTCCGCTTTCGCGAAAGCGAACTATCAATAAACAATGTAACATAATAAAAAACAGATCGTCAGATAGCTGTCATCTTACTATCCATGATTTTTACCCAAGAACACCAACCGCACTGGAAACTATCTTCCCGCCTGTCATTTAGATTTATTTTTTTATTCTTAGTGGTATTCATTATTATGATGCCAGCGAGATATCTTTTGAGTCCCGTGCTGGTTTGGATAGGAGAAAACATTTTTGAAACGTCAGGCAGGTTAGAACTGGAGTCTACAGGAAGTGGAGATGATACTATGGCGTGGCTCTCTTTATTTCTGCAATTTGCAGTAGCCATTGTAGGGTTTATTATATGGTCGGTATTAGATCGTAGGCGATCTTCTTATAACGATTTGTTTTACTGGTTCCGTACCATACTACGTGTCTTTGTTTCATTTTTTATGATTTTATACGGCTTTGCAAAAGTCTTTCTAGTGCAGTTTAATGAACCTTCTCTACTTGATTTACTGCAACCTTTTGGAGACATGTCACCTATGGGTCTTGCATGGGCGTATATGGGCTATAGTCCAGCATTTGAAGTTTTTACAGGTTTACTTGAGGTCATTGCAGGCTTTTTACTCATTTCTAAACGTACACAAACCTTAGGGGCACTCTTTGTCGTAGGTATAATGACACACGTAGCAGTCATGAATCTATGTTTTGATATTCCGGTTAAAATATTTTCCATCCATCTTGCCTTAATGGGATTAGTATTGTTATTAAGTGATATAAAACGATTTCAATATGTGTTTTTTAGGAAACATAATATAAAACTCTCTACAGATTATCGACCTATTAACCCAAGATTTAATAAAGCCATAAGAGTTTTCAAGATTTGCAGCTTGAGTTTTATCATTTTAGGAGCGATAGCTTTGAGAGGTCTTATCTATCTGGAACAAAGAAAAGACCAAATTAGAGATGAATTTTATGGTATCTGGGAAGTAGAAACTTTTATTAAAAATGGAGATACTATACCACCGCTTACTACCATTGATGATAGATGGCGCTACATGATCATGGAAACTAAAGGCAGTACAGTCGTTAAAAAAATGAACGATAGTATTGATTTTTACTATTTCAAAGTAGACAGTATTAAAAATTCTATTTCTATTTATAAAGAAGATAATACTGAAGCTGCTAACAATTTTTACATTGAACAAAAGGATAGTCTTCACCTTAAAATAAAAGGATTACTCGATCAGGATTCTTTAAAAATACATTTAAAAGCTATAGATTTAAAGGATTTTACACTTATTAACCGCGGTTTTCATTGGGTAAATGAAACACCATATAACAAGTAATTCATATTTATAACTGTAATAATATCATTTAGTTACAGATGTTTTATAAAATTTCACATTTAATATTATTTTACTTTTTTATCGCATTTTATCACCTCTACACTTGTAGAATTAAAATATTACTCTACATTTGTAGAGTTCGTTCTAAAAATGTAGAAATGAAATTATCTAAAACTGAAGAAGATCTTATGAGTCATTTATGGAAGCTTGAAAAAGCTTTTATGAAAGATTTATTAGAAGAGTATCCTGATCCCAAACCTGCTACTACAACTATTGCAACACTGTTAAAACGTATGACAGATAAAGGCTTCGTAGGTTATGAACTGTTCGGTAAAAGTAGGCAGTATAGACCTCTGGTTAAAAAAAGTGATTACTTCTCAAAACATGTTAATGGGTTGATTAAGAACTTCTTTAACGATAGTGCGTCACAATTTGCCTCATTCTTTACTAAAGAAACCGATTTAAGTAAAAAAGAGCTGGAAGAACTTAGAAAAATCATCGATCGTCAAATTGAAAATAAGTAATTATGGAACATTTTTTAATTAATTCCTCCATATGCCTATTTGTTTTGTGGCTGGCTTATAAACTGTTGCTCGAGAATACATCATGGCATTCCTTTAAAAGATGGTTTTTAATCGGTTCTTTGATAATTTCTTTGTGTATTCCATTCATTGTAGTAGAAACGATTGTGATACCTATTGAGCAAACTTCATTTGCAGCTTATGATTTAACCGTTGAAGAAACTATTATTGAGGAAACTGCTTTAGAAGTGAATTGGTGGTATATTACATTGGGTATTTATATAATAGGTTTTGCGGTCATGTTATGGCGTTTTTGTAAAAACTTGAACTCTTTTAGAATCCAACACGAAGATAAAATCAGCTCTTATAAGACGTATCAGCTTATTTTACGCAATCAAGTAACCATACCTCATTCCTTTCTCAAACGCATTTTTGTCTCTAAAAAGGACCATGGAACCAACAAAATACCTGCGGTCGTTTTAGAGCATGAAAAAGCGCATTTAGATCAAAAGCACTCTCTTGACATTTTATTTATAGAATCTTTGATAGTGCTCTTATGGTTCAACCCATTGTTGTACATCATTAGGTATTCTATTAAGTTAAATCATGAGTTTCTTGCAGATCGAGTGGTATTAAATCAAGGAATTAGCACTACAGAGTACCAACAAACATTATTAGATCACGCCATAACCAGTTATCAACAGGCCATGGCAAACACATTTACCTTTCCCATTATTAAAAAAAGATTTCACATTATGAAAACACATACATCAAACACGAGCCTAGTCTTAAGAAGTCTAGCGCTCGTTCCTATTCTAGCTTTACTAATCATTAGTTGCGGTAAAGAAGAAACTGAATTTATAGAAATAGAAGAAACAGTCATCGAAGAACAACAAAATAACCGAAAGATAATTGCAGTTGACCCATCAGATCCTGAAGGAAATATAACTATAAACGGTGCGCCACATTTCTATAAAATCAAAGGGGATAAAATTGAGATTTATGATCAAAACGGTAATTTACAAGATTTTGAGAGTCAAGGCTATGAAATTGTAAAAGCCGATGAAATCATTGAAGTTGTTGAAGTATTAGAAAACTTAACTCTTGAAGATATTAAAACCTATAATCAATTAGCTAGAAAGCATGCGCAATACATGAAGCTCAACGATCAGTTGATTGTTTGGGAAAATGAAACCGCACACATGCAAACCATCTTCAATTCTATGAATGAAGAACAACGTGCTGCTAATGAACCATGGCCATTTACTGGCACACACTATGGTGTAGCATATAAACCAGGGCAAATTCCACCACCACCGCCACCAGCAGTTATAAAGGTGGTCACCTTTGAAGAAATAGAACAATACAACTCTTGGGCTAAGCAGATAAATGATACTAACAATGAGGCGAAGAAAACCGGAAGTAATGAATATGCTATCGTTAAAGCTAAAGACGTAAACACATATAAATCCATTTACGATAACATGACAAAAGCTCAAAAGAGTAACGCTCAGCCGTGGCCAGATCTTCCGCCGCCACCGCCGCCAGCTACACCAACAGCAAACTCTGGTTATATAAAAGTCGATGGAAGTATTTACCATTATACATTAAAAGAAAACGACAATAACTTTTATGATCGCAAAGGGAATATTATTGACGTTTATGGAAAAACAGTAGAATACGTTAAAAAAGAAGACCTACCGCCACCGCCGCCGCCAGCTGATCCTTTAGATTACATTAAAGATAAAGGTGATAAAATGAATTATTACATCGATGATGTAAAAGTAAATGCAGCAAAAGCAAAAGCCTTTATCCAAAAAAATGGAAAGAAAGGTATTGAGATAGGGCCTGTTAATGGAGTGTATTCTTTGAAGATGTATACTTCATCAGATGACAAAAGAGTTTACATAGATCAAAATCCCGATAACATTTACGGTCCTACCAGGTTAGATCGTGATTTAAAATGCTAGATTTTTCATATTTAATATAAGTTACCAAAGCCTCAAGATTATTATCTGAGGCTTTTTTAGTTTCAAAACATCTTTAAGAAAACATCTAGCCAATTCTGACATACAACGGAATTAGTGGAATTTAAATCTGCAAAAGTGTAACAATTCCCTAGTGTTCACGTTTATAAACTATAACCTCCTTATAAATTCTTTTCTTATGCAATCTTTTTTCATCTTTTGCAGCGGTGCTGATGCTGAGTTACTTGACCAGTGCAGCGCCGGCGAGCGTAACAAATATGCCGGTATAGGCGCTACCGTTTTCTTTACCGCACTTATGGCGTTTTTTGCAGCTAGTTATGCCCTATTTACCGTTTTTGACAGCTACTGGATTGCGACAGCCTTTGGTCTCGTTTGGGGACTTTTAATCTTCAATCTGGACCGCTATATTGTTTCCACGCTCAAGAAAAGTGATCGCAAAATCAATGAATTGTGGCAGGCTGCACCGCGTATTATTTTGGCGGTAATCATCGCTCTTGTTATCTCAAAACCTCTCGAATTAAAGATTTTTGAAAAGGAGATCGATCAAGTATTATTGGAAGAGAAAAATGCAATGACTTTAGAAAATCAGGAGCAAGTTGCCTCACTCTTTGCTGTTGAGGAGTCCGCTTTCGCGAAAGCGATACAAGAATTAAAATCTGAAATCACCACAAAAGAAGCCGAAGTTGAAGCACTTTACAACACGTACATCACTGAAGCTGAAGGAACATCGGGAACTAACAAGTTGGGAAAAGGACCAGTCTACAAGGAGAAAAGAGAAAAACACGACGCGGCACTAGCCGAATTACAAGCGCTGAAAACTACCAACGGTGAAAAAATCACAGCCATAGAATTACAACTTGCAGATCTTAATACAAAAGAAGCCACACAACTTGCAGCATCTCAACCTATCATAGAAAACTTTGACGGACTTATGGCTCGTATAGAAGCACTTAACAAATTGCCGTTTATAACATCATTCTTTATTTTCTTATTATTTCTAGCCATAGAGACCTCACCTATAATTGCAAAACTGTTATCACCTAAAGGTGAATACGATTACAAGTATGCAGAGCGAGAAGACCTTGTAATTTCATGGGTGACACAGCAAAAACAGCAGCAAACTGTTCTCGTTCAAACTGATAAAGAACTCAATAATCGCGTCTACAAAGACATCGCAGACGAGGACGAACTCTAC